>Ga0209997_10000941_pt1 | contig 10398 bp, 10 predicted proteins | sample CR04metaG_FD_182079 | JGI IMG/M metagenome (GOLD analysis project Ga0209997, IMG submission 182079) | Deep subsurface microbial communities from Mariana Trench to uncover new lineages of life (NeLLi) - CR04 metaG (SPAdes) (version 2) | ecosystem: Environmental > Aquatic > Marine > Ocean trench...
AGTTCGTATCAAATGTTAATCAAGGATTCATCATTCCTGAACCCATCATGCTCATACTGTTCTGAGAATGTAATTTCATCATCACGATATAATTATCAACATCAACATTGGTTACCTCTCCATTAACTCCTGACATGCTTTCAAACATTCTCTGAATCATAGATGCTCTTTGTTCCATTCCGTCTGATTTCCAAACTACCATTGGAACATTTACTACATTGTCTGTCTTTTGAATTGTTAACTCAGCATTTGATTCTGCTTTCATAATTTCATCAACTGAAATCAAAATTCTTGGTGTTGAATTTTCATTCCAAGTTACTAGATGTGGAACTCGAAACTGGCTGTATCCCATTTGATCTGGAATTGAATCAAACACATCAATTTGATACATGAACGGTCCTCCTCCGTATGGGCCTGAACCGCTGATGCCATTTGTAAATACATAGATTTTGGACATTTCATCTGGTGACATGTTCTTCAAATCAGGAACGTGTAATGTTGGAAAGTTAATCATCATGGTCATCGTTTCTGCCATTGCTTTGTCTGATACTTCAGTATGAACGAAGAATACTTTTTCTCCATTGTAGTATCCATCTATCATGGGCATCGTTATTGGGGCATTTACATTAAATGACATATCAGACATCATTGGTTTTTCTCTCATCTCAGAACCCATAGTTGTATCCAACCACTTTGCAGTCATTTTGGGATTATGAGACATCATTTGGTCAAACAACTCTTGATTTGCAAACTTCATTGTGTTAGGATTGTAAGTGGCTGAAAAAATTGCAGAGCTAACACCTACTCCAATAAAGAAAACTGCAATAGTTATTCCAATCCAAATAGCTTGTCTTACCATTCTTTATGTCCAGATTAAATGACATATTATAGCATTTAACATATTTTCAAAATTATTTAGCGAAATTGGAACTGCCAAGGTTTGGAACTTTAAGATTGTTGACATAACTTCTCCAGCTTACTAGATTAGTCATGAATTTAACCACTAAACAGCCCAATTACGTAAAAACCAAATCCCAACAGCACAACAAAACACACAACAGCCACAACTGCTTTGATGATAGTTCTTAGAGAATCAGAAAGATCCATAAAGATAATTATCGTTCTTTGATATAGATTGACCTATGAATAAGGGTCATTATCCTTAATTATGAACATTCTATCTAAAGCACTCGAACACCCTATAGTGATTGTACTTTTCTTTACACTTGGATTTTGGAATATTTTTTTCCCTAGTGAAGACTGGAATATCTATATGGGAATTTTCATTGTTGTATTGACTGTATTTAATTTAAGAAAATACCTCAGAAATAGATCAATCAAACTAGTCAGACCAATATGTGAGTATTGTGGGCATGATGTATTAGATGAAAAAGAATTATACAATCACCAATTAGTTTGTGAAAAGAAAAAGGAAAAAAAGTCTTAATTTAGAAAATAAAAAAGAAAAGAATTGTATTTGTAATATATGTAAACCTAAAGAAGAACAATTCTATTAGTTACTAACTCTTGTATTCACATTCAGAATGGAGGTGTATGGGGGTTTAACACTACTTAAGACAGAGTTTGGCTACTTTTTAGCATGGACTTGTTTGCACCAATGATTGGCATATATTTGGGCGTTGTAGTTGCTTTACACTTTGCCGAGAAACATACTTCAATATTCGAAACTTTAGACCAGTAATGTCCTTATGGTCGATAATCTATAAAATTAATCACTCCTGTAAATTCAAGTGCAACAAAAATTACAACAATAATTAATCCTAAAACGGTTACTCTTGTAAATCCATACTTTTTGTTCAATACAAATCAGTCATTCTAATAGCTTCTTTTCTAACTCATCAATCTTCTTTTGCATTAATTCCATTTGTTTTCTAATCCTAATGATGGCTTCTTGTTGTGCTTTTACAACATTATCTAGTTCAGTCATTTCTTCTTCATGTACTCTTCGTGATCCTTATTGTACGCTTCATCTTGTTCTTTTAGAAATTTGTTGTGTTTTCTATTATCTATATACAAATCTGATTTATCATCTCCTGGTTTAATGGTAACTAGTCCTTGAGATACTAGCTTCATTATATCGTAGTTTCTCTCATTTGAACTCTTTAATTCAGCCATCTCTTTTTTTAATTCCTTAATTTCTTCACTCTCATCATGCTTTGGATTTAGTACCATTAGATAGGGTTCAATCTTAAGATAAGCTTGGTATAGCTCTTCTGGATCATCCTTAAGCCTGTCATATTGACTCATGTAGACCTTAGAATCCTGACCAGCTAGGAAGTATGCAAGAGCTGGATCTATTCTCTTAACCTTTGTTATCCCATAAGCTCTAAACGAATGAGTTGATATTTTTAGATACTTGCTTGTTTCATATCTCATATCAAGTCCTATCTTTTTCAAATATTGGGATAGAATGTCCTGTTCCATTGATCCTGCGTTACTTAGAATTTTAACCGTATGTGGCCAGATTAGATCATTATCATTTATTTTCTTAAGCTTGACTCGAAGTAATACACTAGCTTCCCTGCTGAAAAATGTGGTTCTTTCCTTACCTTTTTTGGTAGTTCTAGCTCTAAGGTTAACTGTAATTCTGTCTGTACTAAGGTCCAAATCTTTCTTTCTTAATTGTAATAGTTCTCCTATTCTGGTAAGACTTGATAATTGACACAGATATAGGACTTTTTTGTCATAACTAGCTACGGTAAGAATTTTCTGAATATCCTCAAGCTTTAACGCATATTTCTTATCAATCTCTTTTGCTGGAAATTCTAAGTTTTGCTCTACATCTCGCATATCTAATTTAATATTCATCCAGAAAAGATACTTGTTTAGAAGACTGAATCTTGTATGAATGGTACTAGATCCTAGACCTTCTTCTTGCTGAAAATCAATCCAGTCCTGCAAAACCTTCCAGACTCTTTTATCTGGACTTGCTTGAATGTCACTAATTACCTGGTGCATTCCCTTTTGATATGTGCTAATGCAGAAATTATCAAATAGCTTAAACATTGTTTCAAATCCCCTAACCGTTCCAGCTGCGTTTTTTTTCTCCCTTTTCTTAACAAAGCCTTCAAATGTGTGTTCTATCTCAAGATATGACATGATTCAATTCGTGCCTACGAGATATTTATTCATAGTGATAACCCTATGAACAGACGTTTTATCATAGTTGGAATAGTTTTAGGGACAGTTGTGATTCTTGCATATATTGTTGGGTCTCCAATGTTTGGAGGATTTGACTCACTTCGTTAATCTAGATAATCCCAAATTTTTTAGCAGATAATTCAAAAACTTTCAATGCGTTTTCAATATGCTTCTTAGTAAGCCAAGCTGTTACCGAAATCCTTATTCTTGCCTTGTTTTTTGGAACTGTAGGGTATCTAATTGGAAGTGCATAAACTCCTTTTTTAAATAAATATTTTCCAAATTCTAATGCAGTTTTTTCATTTCCAATAATTAATGGAATTATATGAGTTGATGAATCAAAATCATATCCAATTTGTTTTAATCCTGAAGATAGTAATTCTACATTTTTCCAAAGTTTTTTCCTTTGTTTTTCTCTATCCGAATTTAATTTTTTTAATGAATATTCTACAAGAAACGAAGGAAGTGCAGAAGTGTAGATAAAGGATTTTGATCTATTTATTAAAAATTCAATAATATTTTTTTGTGTTGCTACATATCCTCCAAAAGAGCCTAGTCCTTTACTAAGGCTACTTACATACAAATCAATTTTCTTTGTTACTCCAAAGTGATTTGGCGTTCCTTTGCCATCTTCTCCTACAGTAAAATCTCCATGCGCATCATCTAATATTATAATTGCGTCTTTTTTTTCTGCAATTTCTACTATTTCTTTTAGATTTGCATAATCTCCATCCATACTAAATATTCCTTCAGAAATAACAAATTTTCGTTTATGATGTTGGTTAAGTTTTGAAGATAAATCGTTAATATCATTATGTTTATAGATAGAAATTTTGGCACCAGTAAGCTTGCATGCTTCAATAATGCTTGCATGGTTTAATTCATCGCTTAAAATTAAATCTTTTTTCTCAATAATGGTAGATATTACTCCAACATTTGCCATGTAACCCGTAGGAAAAACCAAAGAAGACTCTTGAGATTTATGCTTTGCAAGTTTTTTTTCTAAAATTTGAAATGAAATGTCATTTCCACCGACCAGTCTTGAACTAGATTGCATTTGTCTTGATATTGTATCTGAAATACTAATTCCTAGATAATCATTTGAGCAGAAATTTACAAGTTTCTTATTTTTGATATTAATAATAGCCCTATTGACCTGCCCAAATCGTATTTCACGATATAGGTTTTTCTTCTTGATGCTTTCTAATTTGTTATTAACAAAAGTCAGTTTAGGCTTCAAGATGGATCTTTCTAATCATTTCTAGGTCCTTTTCCATTTCATTTCCACTTAAAGTCAAATATCCGGCACTAATTATTCCGTTTGCACCACTTAGTAAAAGTGCCTCGCCATCATCTACTAAATTAACTTCCCGTCCACCGGAAATTTTGATTATTGAATCTGGTAAAAGAAATCTAATTACTGCAAAAGTTCTAAGAATCTCATCAATGGGTAGCTGAGTTTGTAATTCTAACGGAGTTCCAGGTACTGGTACTAGTAAATTGATAGTTATTTCTTCTGGATTTAATTTTGCAAGATCTAAAATTAATTCTAATCTCTGTTCTCGTGTTTCTCCAATCCCAATAATTCCTCCAGTACAAAGCTCAAGTCCCGCATCTCTTGCAATCTTTAAGGTGTCAATCCTATCTTGATAGGTATGTGTAGTACAAATCTCAGGAAATTTAGATCTTGATGTTTCTAAATTATGATTATATCTTTTAACACCTAATTTTTTTAGTTTCATTGCTTGTTGTGCAGTAAGAAAACCAAGACTACATTCCACACTAATTCCAACTTTATTATTAATCTCTTCAATAATATCACAAACTTTTTTAAAATCTGGCTCAGTTGGTTCTCTCCAAGCTGCAACCAAACAATATGATTGTGCTCCTTCATCACTTGCTTTTTTTGCTTGTTTTACTACTTCTTCTTTAGAAAGTAATTGATAATCCTTAATATTGGTATTAAAAAAAGCAGATTGAGCACAAAATGTACAATCCTCACTGCAATAATTTTTTTTGATATTAGATAATTGTTCAACATCTATGATGTCGCCTTGGAATTTTCTGGTAATTTTATTTGCGCTATCTGATAGAGTTTTTAGCTCTGATTTTGGAATGTTTAGTAATTTTTCAGCTTCATGTGATACAAGTGAATGTCTTTTGAAAACTTTGTTTTGACAATCTAAGATAAACTGATGATCTGAAATCATTGATTTTTAGGCAGAAAAGGAGTAATTAAGATTTTAGAATTGTTAACCTTACTAAAGTATCAAGGTTTACCTTTTTTATTACCATATGCAAATATAAAATTAGATACAAGAAATGAAAAATCTTAGCTCAGTTTGGCATCCTAACACTCAGATGAATGAGTGGAATAATTTTGATAAAATTGTAAAAGGCCAAGGAATGTGGTTAATTGATTCTAAAGGGAATCGCTTGTTAGATGGGGTTGCTAGTATGTGGTGTAATGTCTGGGGCCACTCAAAAAAAGAGTTAATTAACGAAATTATCAAACAGTCCAAAAAAATTCCACACTCTTCACTATTTAATCTCACAAATGAACCTGCAGAACAACTTGCAAAAAAACTGGTGAAAATATCGCCTAACATGAATCATGTATTTTATTCTGATAATGGTTCAACTGCAATGGAAATTGCTTTCAAAATTGCTTTACAATATTGGAAAAATCTTGGAATTAAAAATAAAAATAAATTTGCAACACTTGAAAATGGATATCACGGAGATACTTTTGGAGCAATGTCTGTTGGATATGTCCCACAATATTTTTCAAAATTTAAAGATCAACTTTTTTCAACACATCAAATTCCAGTTCCTAACAAGTATCGTATTCCAATAGGATACTCATTTTTTGAATATCAAAATTTTTGTTTAGAAAAAGTTGAATCTTTGTTTTCTAACAATGAAAAAATTGCCGCCTTTGTTATGGAAAGCGGAGCTCAATTAGCAGGCGGTGTAATAATTTATCCTGATGGATTTCAGAAAAAAATCAGCAAATTATGTAAAAAATATGATATCCTTTTAATTTTAGATGAAATAGCTACCGGTTTTGGTAGACTAGGTAGTCTAATACAATACAAATCTCAAGATAGCATTCCAGATATTGTAGCATATGGTAAAATGCTTACTGGTGGTTACCTTACATTAGGAGCTACTTTGACAACAAAAAAAATCTATAATACATTTTTAGGAGAATTTAATGAAATGAAACATCTTTTTCATGGTCATACATTTACTGGTAATCCTATTGCATCTGCAGTAGCAAATGAAAATTTAAAACTTTACGAAAAAACTAACCTAATAAAAAAAATTCAAGATACTTCTAAAATTTTCGAAAAACGAAAAACTGATTTTTATCAATGTGATCTAGTTGGTGATGTGAGAAATAAAGGAATGTTAATGGGTATAGAATTAGTAAAAAATAAAAAAGAAAAAATCCCAATCTCAACAAAAACATCAATTAATAAAATAGTATTTGAAATGGCAAAATCAAACGGAATTTACTTGAGAACGCTTGGAAATATAGTAATGTTGGTTCCACCACTTGCAATTTCATCAAAGGAGTTAGAATTTCTAATAGACAGAACAATTTTAACAATTAAAAAAATACATAAAAAATATGATTTTTGAGGATTTATTCAATTAGGGTGATTATTCTTATTGAAATCTATTTTCATTACTGGTACAGACACTGATGTTGGAAAAACCTATGTAGGCGCAGGAATTGCTGCTGTATTAAAAAAATTAGGAAAAGATGTTGGAATAATGAAGCCATTTGCTGCAGGAACTCCACAAAAAACTGGCTACAAATCAGAGGATGTTCAAATACTTGCTAAAGCGGCACAAGTTAACGATCCAGAACAATTAGTTAACCCATATTTTTTTCTAATTCCAGCATCTCCATTTACTGCAACAAAAAATCTTGGAACTAAAGTTGATCTAAAAATTGTACTAAATTGTTTTAAACAACTATCTTCTTTGCACGAAATTTTGTTAGTTGAAGGAATTGGTGGGATAATGACTCCAATACTACAAGATTATTTTGTAACTAATTTAATTAAAGATATGAATTTAGAAACAATAATAGTTACTAGCTCAAAAATTGGAACAGTCAATCATACGATTATGACATGTAAAATGTGTCAATATTACAAAATTAAAATTCGTGGAATAATAATCAACACATTAAATTTAAACGGATATTCATTAGATGTTCTTAAAAGGGATCTTGAAGAGTTGACAAATATTGCTGTTATTGGTTCAATTCCATACTTTGAAAAATTTAATCTAGAACAACTTTCAAAAACTATTGCTAATGAAATTGATTTTGATTCATTATTTCAATAAAAAATTTATATAAAATTAGGATTTCATAATTTTTAATTTATTTTGTTTTCTTGAAGAGTAAAATTTGTTTATGTCATTCAATATTTTGTTTAATGAATTATCATCATTCTGAATAAAATAAGTTTGATTTTTAAATTGTAAATTATGATGTAGCACTAACCAGATATTTTCTTTTATAGGTTGAATTGTTTCTAATTCTAAAATTCTTTTCTTAATCAAATTCTCATTTTTTGATTTTGGAAATAAAATTATCAGCGAATCTTTTGGGCTTGAATTTAGTGTTAAAATATCAGGAATAACAATATCGATCTCTACATTGTTTTTTGAGATCTTTCTTTGACTAGGAATTAATGATGCCGTTAACAGATAATGCATTAGACCCTCAGCAAAAATTCCCAAATCTTCATCAATACTAGTGCTAATTTTTTGAATTTTTGTATAGCATTTAGAAATTATTTGAGATATTATTTTAGAACTATTATTTTTAGAAATTTCTAATTGAATTTTATCTTCTGAAATATTAGTTATTTCTTGATATAAGATATCTTTTATAGGCGAAGTAGTATCCATAAAATTAAAATTTTATTCATTGAAACGATATTTACGTTCGCCTCTGCTTTCAGCAATAGTTTTTATGTCTACTAAAATGAATTCTTCTTTACCTTCTAGAATACTATCGGTGCGGGCGCGTTTGTTCTCATGAATTTCCTCGTATTCTTCTTGACTAAGCTTCTTTCTTGGACCAATTTCTGTTTCTAAATTCATGTCTTTTACAATTTCTTTGTAACCTGGTTGAATAACTCCACTAAATACCATGGCACTAGCTCCACTTCCATAAGAAGCAAATCCAAAACGTTTGCCTTCTAAATCAATTCCTTTCTGGAACTCAAACTCTAATGCACTTCTAAAACCAAGATAAAGTGAAGCAGTGTATAGATTTCCAATCATTGTTGATCCAATTAACGAACTGGCAATTTTTGATTCATAGACGTCTTGAAATTCTTCTGTTTTTGTAAATAGTTTTGTAAATTCATGATCTTTTGACATAAACTCTGTATCGCCCAGAACTGATTCTATCGTTCCACGTGGATCTTTTGGAACAGGTTCTTCCATTCCAATTTGTTCAATAATTTTTTTCCATCTGGGTAATCCTCTCCATTCATGTCTTACCAGATATGCCAATGCTTTTTTACCCATATTGCTATATGGAAGATGCATACATATGTAATCAATATAATCTAAAATTGATTCTCCTTCTTTTAATTTTATAATTCCTTGTGCTAATGCTTTTTTCTTATAGGCCATTAGTGCAGTTTTAACTTGAATTAGATACAGTAAATTTGAATATTGGCCATGAACAATAGGTGTTTCTTTTCCAAAAGGTCTGTAAAAATCATATTCATCTTTAATTGAAGTTGCAGTAACTTTAGGATCAAAAGTAATAAGTCGCGGACTATCATTTAACAGCATTGCTATTGCTCCTGCTCCCTGAGTTAACTCTCCACTAGAACCAAGATCATATTTTGCAATATCTGAAACTACCACTAAAGCATTCTTTCCCTCAGCCTCTCCCGCTCTAATCCAATTAGCATTATCGTACAATGCATATGAGCCACTCACACATGCAAATTTTGTCTCAACACCCCCACAATGCTCAAAAGAATCACTTCCGTAAACTTGTTCTAGCATTCCAATAACATACGAGTTCATTGCTTTTGATTCATCAAATGCTGATTCTGTAGAAACATAGAGCCTGCCAATATCATCTGGTGACAAATTATTTTTTTTCATAACTCTCAAGCATGCATTTGCAGCTAAACAGGCGGGGTCTTGATTAGTATCGACCATGGCCATCTGGGAAATCCCTAAACCTTTTACCAGTTTTGCAGGATCTACACCTCTAGCTTTGGCAAAATCTGTCGCATCAACGTATAATCTAGGAATATAGATCCCTATGTCATCTATACCTGCTGCCATGAGCTAGCCATTTCCAATTCGTACATAAAGGTATTGGGCCTAACATGTGTCACAAATTAGGCAAGATTTGATAATTTTGGTATTTTTTTAAAAATTCTTGGAAAACCTACTATTTTTGTAATTCCGCTTGGAAAATATTATGAAAAACTTCGTATGGTTGAGCACCGGAGATCCGTGTAACCTGATTATCTGGACCAATTACAAAAAATGCAGGAGTGCCTGTGATCCCAAGATTTTTTGCATCATTACTACTTGCAGTAACTAATTGCTTGTATTTTCCATCACTCATACACTGATTGAATTCTTCTTCATTTAGCCTAATGTTTTGGGCAAATTTTACTAAATTTTCAGATGAGGCCCAACCATTATTCTCTCCAGCCCAATTGTTATACAATTCATCATGATACTCCCAAAATTTACCCTGATCTTCGGCACAATGAGCTGCATTAGCTGCTACAATAGAATCTGGACCAATAATTGTGAAATCTTTGAAAATAATTTTGACTTTACCAGTTTCCACATAATTTTTCAAGATACTTGCTTCAGTTTCATGGAAAAACTTGTTACAAAATAAACACTGGTAATCTCCAAATTCTATAAGAGTAATTGGCGCATCCTCATTTCCAAGATAAGGGGATGCATTTGCTGTAAATAATGTCATAGCATTACCTGCAGTTTGGGGTTTTGGTGTATTTTCCTCAAATTGTAATTCTGGATTAATATCTATAACACTAACAGCTAAAAAGGCTGAAATTATTGAAACAATGGCAATTCCTGCGCCAATTCCTAAAGATGGTCCATGTAAACCTCGTGATGTTTTAGGAGTGGGAGTGGTAGACGGACTAGACTGAGGAGAAACCTCGTTTGTATTATCTAAAGTGGATTCTTCCATTC
>Ga0209997_10000943_pt1 | contig 10387 bp, 6 predicted proteins | sample CR04metaG_FD_182079 | JGI IMG/M metagenome (GOLD analysis project Ga0209997, IMG submission 182079) | Deep subsurface microbial communities from Mariana Trench to uncover new lineages of life (NeLLi) - CR04 metaG (SPAdes) (version 2) | ecosystem: Environmental > Aquatic > Marine > Ocean trench >...
CCACCATGTGGGTGAACATATGCAGCTTGAGCAACACCTCTAACAATTGGAAATTTCTTTCCTTTTGCTCTGAAACTTCTCCATGTATTGCCTGCACTCATCAATGGTCTTTCACCAGCTCCGCCTCCAGCAAGAGTACCAATCATGGCTCTGTTTTTTGGATTAAGAGTAGTAAATTTTCCAGAAGGTAGTTTAACTGTAACACCTTCATCACCATGAGAGAAAATAGTTGCGTCAGTTCCTGCGGATTTAACTATAGCACCGCCATCCCCAAAGTGCCTTTCAATATTACATACAATTGTTCCATCAGGAATGTTTTGAACACTAATGACATTTCCTTGTTCAATTTTTGATTTTAATCCAAATTGCAAAGTTGTACCCACTCTAGTTCCTAGTACTGCAGGAACATATGAAACAGAACCGTCCTCAAATCTGATTTTAGCTAATGGTGCTTCTCTACCACGTTCATGAACCAGATCAATAATTTTACCGTCGTGTTGTTCTGATAGTGAAAAACGAGGATAATTTGCCTTGGAACCTACTTTTCCAGTAGATGTAGATCTAAATTGATTGCCTCCACGGCCACGTCTTCTAACTAATGGTCTCTTACCCAAGTTAGTTGTTTCGTAAGCACAGAGAATTTTAAGCTTGTGATAATTTCTTTGTTATTTAAGAAAATTACCACAAAGGTATAAGAATTAGACGGAGGTCTTTTCTTTATGAGTCAAAATGCTCTTTCTCTCAAAGTACTCGAGGCATACACAAGAGATGTTGGGAGAGGAGTTGCAAGAATTGATTATGATTCTATGGACACACTAAATGCCTCAACTGGCGATGTCATAGAAATAAAAGGTAAAAGAAGGACAGTTGCAAAATGTCTTCCTCTATATCCATCTGATGAAGGAAAAGGAATAATCAGAATTGATGGGCTTGGTAGAAATAATTCAGGAATTGCAATTGGAGATACAATTTCGGTTAGAAAAATAAAGGCAGTTGCTGCAGAAAAAATAGTAGTTGCACCACTAGAGGCAATTCCTCCAATTGATGAAAGATATCTTGCAGATGCTTTAGAAAGTGTTCCTTTGATTAAAGGAGATAATGTAATGGTTCCATATTTTGGTGGACGGTTAACTTTTCAAGTTATAGGAGTAACACCAGCAGCTGATGCAGTTTTAGTTACTCAAAAAACTGTTTTCCACATTGCAGAAAAAGGAGAGACTTTACGTGGAGTTCCACAAGTCACCTATGAAGACATTGGTGGTTTAACAGATGAGATTAAAAAAGTTAGAGAGATGATTGAACTTCCATTGAGACATCCAGAAATTTTTGAAAAGTTGGGAATTGAAGCACCAAAAGGTGTTTTGTTGTATGGTCCACCTGGAACAGGTAAGACTCTACTTGCAAAAGCAGTTGCAAATGAAAGTAATGCACACTTTATCAGTATTTCAGGTCCAGAAATTATGAGCAAGTTTTATGGAGAGAGTGAAGCAAGACTAAGAGAAATTTTCAAAGAAGCAAGAGAAAAATCTCCATCAATAATCTTTATTGATGAAATTGATTCCATTGCACCAAAAAGAGAAGAAGTTACAGGTGAGGTTGAAAGAAGAGTTGTTTCTCAAATGTTATCGTTAATGGATGGATTGGAGTCAAGAGGTAAAGTTATTGTTATTGCTGCAACAAATAGACCAAATGCAATTGATCCTGCACTTAGGAGACCAGGTAGGTTTGATAGAGAAATTGAGATTAGAGTTCCAGATAAAAAAGGAAGAAAAGACATACTTTTGATTCACAGCAGAAATATGCCATTAACAGATGATGTCAATATAGATAAACTCGCATCAGTAAGCCATGGATATGTTGGTGCAGATTTAGAATATCTCTGTAAAGAAGCTGCAATGAAGTGTTTGAGAAGATTACTACCTGTTCTTGATTTACAAGAAGAGAAACTCCCTCCAGAAACTTTGGATAAACTAATTGTAAATAATGATGACTTTACAAAAGCATTGATTGAAGTAGTGCCATCTGGAATGAGAGAAGTTTTCATTGAGAATCCAGATGTAAAGTGGGATGACGTTGGAGGTTTAGAAGATGTCAAACGAGAGTTACAAGAAGCTGTTGAATGGCCAATGAAATATCCAGCTCTTTATGATAAATTAGGACACAAAATGCCAAGAGGTATCTTACTTCACGGTCCAAGTGGCACAGGAAAAACTTTACTTGCAAAAGCAGTTGCTACAGAAAGTGAAGCAAACTTTGTTTCAGTAAGAGGTCCTGAACTTCTATCAAAATGGGTAGGTGAATCTGAAAGAGGCGTAAGAGAGATTTTCAAAAGAGCACGTCAATCTGCACCATGTGTTATATTCTTTGATGAAATTGATTCAATAGCACCAGTTAGAGGCGGAGGAGGCGAAAGTGTAGTAAGTGAAAGAGTTGTTAGTCAATTACTTACAGAATTAGATGGAATGGAAAATATGCATGGTGTTGTAGTTTTAGCTGCAACAAACAGAGCAGATATGATTGATCCTGCATTATTAAGACCAGGAAGATTTGATAAGATTATTTCGATTCCACTTCCAGACAAAGAAAGCAGAAAGAGTATCTTGAAAATTACTGCTAAAGAAATTCCAATAATTTCTGAGGCTAGTGATGCAGGACGCGTTGATTTTGATAAACTTGCTGAACAAACTGATGGACTTAGTGGTGCAGACGTAGCAGCCATTGCAAATACTGCAGTTTCTTTAGTTATTCATGAATTCCTAGACAAGCATCCAGATGTAAAAGATGTTGATAAACAAAGCGTGGATGCCAAAGTAACAATGGAACACTTTGAAAAATCAGTTAAGAAAGTCAGAGAACAAAAAGACCTAAAGTTGGGCGAAAAACTAGTAGCTTCCTATTACAGGTAGTTTTAATAAAATAACAAATCTAATCCTCATAAATGTCAGAATATAGAGGTTATGAGGGTGATTCACTAGAATTCCTAAAAGCAAAGCAGATTTCAGTTGGTGATTCTGTCAAGATATTGGCAGATATCACTTATTCAGGCATAATAATGCCAAGGTATGAACACAGCGATGACAAACACATTGTTTTGAAATTAAAGAATGGATACAATATTGGTTTAGAAATTGCAAAGATTGAAAAAATTGAAAAAAACCAATCTAAAGAAAAAATTATTGAAAAAGATGAAAAGATTGAAAAAGTAGAAGGATTGCCAAAAATTTTGTTATTATCAACTGGAGGAACAATTGCAAGTAAGATTGATTACAGAACAGGCGCGGTTACACCCGTATTAACAGCTGAAGAATTGAATTCATCAGTTCCAGAACTTGCTAAAATTGCTGACATAGATGCACAAGTTCTATTTTCAGAATATTCTGAAAATATAATGCCAGAACATTGGTTACAAATTGCTGAAAAGATAAACGAATATTCTAAATCAGAGTATACAGGAATAATTATTGCACATGGTACAGATACTATGCATTATACATCAGCCTTTCTTTCATTTGCACTTGCAGGATTTCCAATTCCAATTGTACTGGTTGGATCACAGAGATCATCAGATCGTGCTTCATCAGATGCAGCACTAAATTTGATTGGTGCAACAAAGTTTATCACGGAAAGTAAGACTAAAGGTGTCTATATTGTCATGCATCAAGATGAAAATGATGAAACAGTTGCGTGTCATTTTGGAACTAGAGTAAGAAAAAATCACACAAGTAAAAGAGGAGCATTCCAAACAATTGGAGATAATCCAGCATTCATAATTACAGAAAATCAAATTCAGAAAAATATTACAGAAGATTTTTTTAAAGTAAATAAATTTCAACCAAAAATTTATCTTAATACAAAAGTTGCTTTAGTAAAATATTATCCTGGATATAATCCAAGTTTGCTAGATAAAATTATTGAGATGGGATTCAGAGGAATAATTTTTGAAGGAACTGGATTAGGTCATATTGGAAAGATAATGTATGAAAGTGTAAAAAAAGCAAATGAGAAAGGAATTTTTCTGGGCATGACTTCTCAGTGTATTGATGGTAGAGTCAGAATGACAGTTTATGAAAGTGGACGTGATTTGCTTGATTTAGGCATAATTCCTTTGGAAAACATGATTCCAGAAGTGGCATTAGTAAAGGCAATGTGGGCAATGGGTAACTCTCAGAACAGAGAAGAGGTAAAGAAAATTATGCTTGAAAATATTGCATCAGAGTTATCAAATTAAGAGGGGGGAACAGTGTCAGAATTTTTTATAAATAATGTAGGATTGAAGGTAGGACTTGAGATTCACCAACAACTAGCAACTAACAAGAAGTTGTTTTGTAATTGCAGACCAATTGAATCTGAGGAATATTATTTAAAATTTCAAAGAAAACTACGTGCAGTAAAAAGTGAATTGGGAGAATACGATCCTGCAGCATTATTTGAAAAATCTAAATCAAAAACAATAATGTATTATGCCAATCCAGAAAGTAGTTGTTTAGTTGAACAAGATGAAGAACCGCCTCACAATTTAGATAAAGATGCAAAAGATCTTGTACTTGTAATTGCATCATCACTTAATTCAAAAATTTTTAGTGAAATTTATCCAATGAGAAAAACGGTAATTGATGGTTCAAACACAGCAGGATTTCAACGAACAATGTTATTTTCACAGGGAGGACAAATTGATGTTGATGGAGATAAAATTGGTGTTCAGTCAATTTGTCTTGAAGAAGATTCTGGAAAACTTCTTGGGGATAAAGGAAATATCAGGGAATATAGTTTAGATCGTCTTGGAATTCCACTTGTAGAGATTGCATTAGAACCTGTAGAGGGGGATTCTAAGAAAATTAAAAAAATTGCGTTATCTTTAGGCAGACTACTACGAAGTACTAAAAAAGTAACTAGAGGAATTGGTTCAATTAGACAAGATGTTAATATTTCAGTAAAGGATGGAGGAGGAGTTGTTGAAGTAAAAGGAGTTCAGCAATTAAACCAATTAGAAAAAGTTGTAGAATTTGAGGCTAAAAGACAACACGGATTAGTCAAAATTGCTGAAAAATTAAAGAATTCTGATTTTGAGGGAATTTCAAAAGATGAGGATGTTGTTGAGATTACTAAAGAATGGAAAAGTTGTAAATCTAAGATTGTGCAAAAAGCACTAAAGGATAATTCAATTATCAAAGCAATAAAAATTGAGAATTTTTCTGGAATGTTTGGATATTCGCCATATGAAGGGATACGATTAGGAAAAGAGATAGGGCAATTAGTAAAATTCTATGGAATAGGAGGAGTTTTTCATTCTGATGAACTACCAGACTATGGAATTGATGATGAAGATATTTCAATTGTTAAAAATATTTTAAAAATTAAGGAAAATGATGCATTTTTGATAATTGCAGCTCCTTCTTTAAAAATTGATTTTGCAATTGATTCGATAATTAATAGACTAGTAGAAGCAAAAAAAGGAGTTCCTGCAGAAACTAGATTAGCCACTCAAACAGGTGAAACAGTATTCTTAAGACCTCGTCCAGGTGCATCTAGAATGTATCCTGAAACAGATATCCCACCAATTTCAGTTACAAGTGATGAACTTAAAAATGCTGAAAAAAATATTCCAAAATCATGGGACAAATCACTTTTAGAGTTAGGAAAAAAATATGATTTGAATCCTCAGCTTTCTGAACAAATTTTTGATTCACGTTATATTGAATTATTTGAAAAAATAATAGAAAGAACTGAAGTCAGTCCTACGTTTGTAGCGTCAATTCTTTGTTCTTCGATTACTAAATTAGAAAGAAACAGTCTAAATTCTAAATTATTAAAGAATGAAGATATTGTAAAGTCATTTCAATTATTAGAACAAGGAAAAATTGCCAAAGAAACAATCGAAATAATCTTTGAAAATATTATGTCTGGAAAGTCAAATACAACAGAAGAGGCTTTGAAAAATGCTTCAATTGAAGCTGTTGATGAGGCGGATTTAGAGAAAATTATTGAAAACATAGTTGAAAAGAATCTAGAGATTGTAAAAAATCAAAAAGAAAGATCAATGGGACCGTTAATGGGAATTGCCATGAAGGAATTGAGAGGTAAAGCCTCTGGTGAAATGGTAAACAAACTTCTTTTGAAAAATATCAAGAAAAAATTATCAAGTATCTAATTGAAGTTAATGCGGGAAGTGGGATTTGAACCCACGAACTCCTAGAAGATAAGGATCTGAACCTTACGCCGTTGACCAGGCTGGGCGACTCCCGCATTGTAAATTTCTGAAATCTAGAATAAGTTTCTTTATTATACATGAAACAAATTCATCCAATTAACCAAGTGAGAGAATGGAATTTAGAGAAATATATTGTTCAAATTGTAAAAAAGTACTTGGACGATATAATATTAAATTCTACAATGAGGGCAAAATTGAAGAATTGCTAAAAACAACTCATGTTACTCATGTAAGAAATGGACATCAGGTACATATTAGAAAATTTGTAAAAGATTAATTCAGTTTTATTTTTTCTACTGCCTCTGAAAGGTTTGAAATTCTAAGGATTCGATTGTCTGAAATATGTTTATTCCATGGTTGTGAATATAGAATTACTTTTTTGTTATGCTGAAGAATTTTTAATGCGTTTAGAGGTGAATCGTCAATAAACACATCATAATCTAAATCAGCCTTCATTGGTCCATCAATTACTGATACATAATTGTCATATGATATATTGTGATGATTGAGCCAATTTTTTACAAAAGAATCAGTAGAACGTTCTCTTGCAGTAACAATATCTACTTGACCTATATTTGAGAGATCTTTTGTAACAGATGATAAATTTTCTTCAGTAGGAGGAATGGAATTCCAATTTTTCCAACAGGAACTTAATTCAGTGTAAAAATCATAGCGGTCGATTTGAAATTTCTTCCAAAAGTCCCAATCAGTTATATCATATTTAGAGATTTTTGGTCTGATTGTATTGCTATAATTTAACCAAGATTTTATTACATCGGCGAGTACACCATCAACATCTAATGCAATTTTCATTTTTTCCTCGATCAGTCACTAGCTTTCTGAAATTCATCTAGAAGGTTTTTTTGATGTTTATTGAGTTTTTTTGGAACATTTACCACAATTCGAACATATTGATCCCCCTTGCCTCTAGAATTGATATGGGAAACTCCTTTTCCTTTTAATTTTATAATTGTATTTGGTTGACTACCTGAATTAACTTTGATTTTTTCTGTACCATCTAAGGTTGGAACAACTATCTCACAACCTAATGCAGCATCAACCATTGAGACATCCTGATCATAGAAAATATCTTTCCCGTCTCTATTGAAATGGTGGTGAGGTTGTACTCTAACTCTGATAATCAGATCACCATTAACACCATCAGGAACCTCATTTCCTTCTTCTGGAACAGTGTAATCGCCCGAATCAATGCCAGGTGGAATTTCAAAAGTAACTTTTTTAATACCTTTTTTCTTTCCTTGTCCTTTGCATTCACCACATGGAGTTTCAATAATAGAGCCTTGACCTCTGCAAACAGGACATGGTGCAGTTGTTACAAATGAAGCAAATCCCATATTACGTCTTTGTCGTACTTGCCCTTGACCATTACATGTGGTACACGTTTTCTTCCTAGTACCAGATTTACAACCAGATCCATGGCAAATATCACATTTAATTTGTTTTTGTAAATTAATTTCCATTTTTTTCCCATGAAGAACATCCTCTAATGTTACCGAAGTTTCATAGAGAATATCAGAACCACGTTGTTGACTAAAACCAAATCCTCCTCCACGACCAAAGATTGATTCAAAAATGGATTCAAATCCTCCTTTGCTACCAAAAATATCACTAAAATTTCCACTTGCTCCTTGAAATATATCATCACTAGTGTATCTACCATCAACACCAGCATGACCATATTGATCATAGACTTGCTTTTTTTCAGAATCCGAAATAACAGCGTATGCTTCAGAAATTTCTTTGAAATGTTCTCCAGCCTCTGAAGATTTATTTCGATCGGGATGAAATTTTAATGCTAATTTTCTATATTGATTTTTGATTTCATCAAGAGAAGATGTTTTAGATACTCCCAAAACCTCATAATAATCACGTTTTGCAGCCATGAATCATTCTTTTATCATAATTACCGTATAAATGATTGAATTTGAAAAAATTAGTTAGTTTTTGCTTCATCAGTTGAAGATGATTCAGTTGTTTGGTTATTTTTATCAGTTCCTTGTTGTTCTTCGGTACCAGTATCTTTTTGTTCTTCGGTACCAGTATCTTTTTGTTCTTCGGTACCAGTATCTTTTTGTTCTTCGGTACCAGTATCTTTTTGTTCTTCGGTACCAGAAGGAGGTGAAACATTTTTGTAAAGTTCAGTGGTTACTTCGCTGACTATGGTTTGTAATGCTTCAAGTTTAGGCTTTAATTCAACAGGTTCTTTATCTAAAACTTCTTTAACTTCTTTTACGGCATCAGTTATTTTAATACCCTGTTCTTGAGAAATTTTATCCTTTAGATCATGATTAACTAATTTTTCTGTAGTGTAAATATAACTCTCTGCTTCATTTTTAAGATCAATTTTTTCTTTCTTCTTTTTGTCTTCATCAGAGAATTTTTCTGCATCTCCTTTTAATTTTTCAATTTCTTCTTTAGATAATTTTGATGAGGATTCAATAGTAATTTTTGCCTCCTTTTGCGTTCCAAGATCTTTTGCTGTAACATTAATTATTCCATTTGCATCAATATCAAATTTTACATCAATTTGAGGAATTCCTCTTGGAGCCGGTGGTACATCGGTTAGATTAAAGCTTCCTAATGAGACATTGTCAGTTGCCATTGGTCGTTCACCTTGAACAACATGAATAGTTACAGATGTTTGGTTATCAGCCGCGGTTGTGAAAACTTTACTCTTGGAAGTTGGAATTGTTGTATTTCTTTCAATTAATGGTTCTCTAACTCCACCCAAAGTTTCAATTCCTAATGTAAGTGGAGTAACATCAAGCAAAACTATATCACTAGTAACATCTCCAGCAATAATTCCTGCCTGTATTGCAGCTCCCATTGCTACTGCTTCCATAGGATCAACTCCTGATTCAGCCTCTTGTCCAACAACTTCACTTACAATTTTTCTAACTAATGGCATTCTTGTTGGTCCACCAATCATCACGATTTTGTTGATATCAGAATTAGAGAGTTTAGCATCTTCAAATGCTTTTACTATTGAAGGCTTACACCGTTCAACGATTGGTAAAATTAACTCATCTAGTTTAGCTCTAGTGATTCTTAATTCAAGATTTTTTGCACCTGTAGATGGATCTTGTGCAATGAAAGGCAAATTAACATCTGTTTCCATAACTGTGGATAATTCGATTTTAGCTTTTTCAACAGCTTCTCTAATTCTCGCCGTTGCAGTTGTATCTTGAGAAAGATCAATGCCTTCTTTTTTCTTGAATTCATCAATAACATAATCAATTAGAATTTCATCCATATCTGTACCACCTAACTGCGTATCACCAGATGTACTTAGTACTTCAAAAACACCTCCCCCCATTTCCATTATGGTAACATCCAACGTACCTCCACCAAAATCAAAGACAAGAATTTTCATGTCTTCTTTTGCTTTATCTAATCCAAATGCTAACGATGCTGCTGTTGGTTCGTTGATGATTCTAACAACATCAAGACCAGCAATTGTTCCAGCATCTTTAGTTGCTTGACGTTGGTTATCATCAAAATATGCCGGAACTGTAATTACTGCTTTCTCCACAGATTCACCAATAAATGACTCGGAGTCTTTTTTGATTTTTTGAAGAATAAATGCAGAAATTTGTTGAGGTTTGTATTCTTTATCTTGAATTTTAAAAATATGATCAGAACCCATTTTTCTTTTAGCAGCAATAATAGTATTATCAGGATTTGTTATTGCCTGTCTTCGTGCAGGTTCTCCAACTAAAAGTTCACCATCTTTAGAAAACGCTACAACAGATGGAAATGCTTTTCCTCCCACAGTAGCTCCTTCTGCAGCAGGAATAATTGTTGGTTTGCCACCCATAACAACTGCAGCGGCAGAGTTACTTGTTCCTAAATCAATCCCAATAATTTTTGCCATATTTTATCATCCTTTTTTTGAAATTTCAACTAATGTTGGTCTTATCACCCTGTCATGAGAAATATATCCCTTCCTGATCTCTTTTGTAATTGTGTTATCATCTAAATCAAGATCATTAATAATGGATATTGCTTCATGAAAGTTTGGATCAAAAATTTCGCCTAATGCATCAATTGGAATAACATGATATTTTTTCAATAATGAATTCATATTTTTTAAAATAGAATCTAAGCCATCTGAATTAATTTTACTTTCAGAAAAAACTTCTTTGGCTCTAATAAAAT
>Ga0209997_10000944_pt1 | contig 10383 bp, 10 predicted proteins | sample CR04metaG_FD_182079 | JGI IMG/M metagenome (GOLD analysis project Ga0209997, IMG submission 182079) | Deep subsurface microbial communities from Mariana Trench to uncover new lineages of life (NeLLi) - CR04 metaG (SPAdes) (version 2) | ecosystem: Environmental > Aquatic > Marine > Ocean trench...
CAACAGATTCTTCATTTGTTGGACCTCAAGCATTAGCTCAAGCATATCGATATGTTGCTGATAGTAGAGATAAAGGAAAAGATTCCAGACTTAAGATAATTGATGAATCTCATGGTATATGGAGATGCCACTTTGCTGGTTCTTGTAGCCAAGTATGTCCAAAAGGAGTTGATCCTGCAATGGGAATACAACTACTTAGAGGCTATTTGCTAGGATTTAGAAGTTGACACAGTTTTTTTTGGGTTTGGACTATTGTTTACCTGATTGTTAATCTGTTCAGCCATAAAGTGATTTGAAACATTTACTTTAACATCATCTACTCCATCCACCTTCAAAATATAATCGTGAACATCTTGACAAATCTTAAAACCAAAAACTGCTGGACAGAATGGGCTAGTAAGATGCAAATCAACTTTAACATTGCTGTCATTAATATCCACTTCATCAATCAACTCTAATTCAACAATTGATGTGTTGATTTCTGGATCTACAATCTTTGATAACTCATCGAAGATTTTTACTCGTAGCAGTTTGATATCTTGACTCATGTAGGCAAAAGCGTCGATGCTATATATAACCATTCTAGAACCTTAGTTAATGTATCGTTCTCGTCTTGGAAATGATTTGAGCGGCATTACTTTAGATTATGTTTCATCAATAGATGATGATTCTGAAATTGTACTTTATGATGTTATTGGAAGTCAAGCTCATACTCTGATGTTATATCAAAAAAACATCATAACAAAAAATGATGCAAAAAAGATCTTGTCGGCTTTAGAGCATTTGAAAAATGAAAAATTTGATTCATCGTCTGGAGCAGAAGATATTCATGAATTAATTGAATCACTTGTAATCAAAAAGGCTGGTATGGCAAGTGGAGGAAAGATGCATACTGCAAGGTCGCGTAATGATCAGGTTGCTTTAGATATTAGAATGAAAATTAGAGATGACATCAACATTATTTGCAATTGTCTTCTAGATACCATCGAAGCTCTAGTTTCTGTGGCTAAAAATCACCAAAAAACAATAATGCCCCTTTACACTCACCTTCAACAAGCTCAAGTAGGTTTGTTTTCTCATTATCTTTTGGCACATGCAGATGTTTTGTCCAGAGATTTTCAACGACTTTATGGAACATTTGAAAGAGTAAACCAAAGTCCACTTGGCGCAGGACCTGTTGGAGGAACAAGCATCCCAATTGATAGACATAGCACTGCAATGATGTTGGGTTTTGATGGTATTGTTGAGAATTCGATTGATGCAACAAGTACACGTGATTTTGTAGCAGAATATCTAGCAATGATTTCAATTTTGATGACTAATCTAAGTAGGATATCTGAAGATTTTGTCCTCTGGTCTACATCTGAATTTTCTTTTATTGAACTTGCTGATGAATTTACATCTCCCTCAAGCGTAATGCCTCAAAAGAAGAATCCAGATATTTTAGAATTAACACGAGGTAAAACTGCTGAAGTCATTGGAAACCTAACTGCAATTCTAACAAATATCAAAGGTCTAGCATCTGGTTATGGACGTGATTTACAACAAATGAAATCATCTATTTGGTCCACATCAAAAATATCTATCAGTGCACTCTTAATTTTAAAATCAATACTTCTTACTTTGAAAGTAAATAAAAAACAAATGAAAAAAGTTACAGAATCAAGTAATCTTATTGCACTTGATATAGCTGAAAAATTAGTTCAAAAGGGAATTCCATTTAGAGTGACGCATAAAATTGCAGGTATTATGGCCCAATTGGCACATCAATCAAAAAAACCTATTTCAAAATTGACTTTTACAGAAATAAAAAAATCTGTGGTTGATACTAAAGTTGATCCAAAAATTGTTTCAAAAATTATCTCTTCTATCACTGTTGTCTCCTCTCTAAAGGATAGAAAATCATTTGGTTCCTCAGGATATGATGAACAAAAAAGAATGATTTCTGATAGAATTCAAAAGATCAACAACTATAGAATAGCTATTACTAAAAGAGAAAATAAAATCAATTCATCTATTGGAGACTTGGAAAAACAAGTTAATGAAATAATTCGATAGCTGTCATAAATAAAAACAGCGGGTCTAGAGGGATTCGGACCCTCGACAACCGGATTAAAAGTCCGGTGCGCTACCTGGCTGCGCCATAGACCCTCATGAAAAATATTTTGCGTGTATAATTTAGTCTTTTACAAAATTTTTTGTTGTGACAGAAACTTTTAATCTGGCAATTTGATTCAAAGTACTTGTGCCCTTGTAGTATAGCCCGGTCTAGAATTCGGCCCTGTCACGGCTGAGACGCGTGTTCAAATCCCGCCGAGGGCGCCATAATTTTTACAAAATCTAGTTAACTGAAAATTATTTTACAACCGATCAGAATGACATTTGCAGATATTAGTAATCAAAAAAGAAGTGATCAATGATTTCTCATACAAAAATATTAAAATTCAGGCAACGTCAGTAAGTTTTGATGTCTGAGAAGAAAAAAGATCCAGAGGTAGAAGCAAAACCTACCGATGATTCAGCATCAGAGAAACCATCCGCAGAAAAAACTCCAAAAGCTGAAGCTGCAAAAGCAGTAAAAGATGCTAAAGTGGCAGTTGATGCAGCAGATAAAGCAGATGCAGCAGCAAAGACAGCTGAAAAAGCAGAGGAAACAGCAAAAAAAGCTATTGCAAAAGCAGCAGCTGCAAAAGAAAAAGCTGAAGCAGCAGCAGAAGCAGAATACAAGGCAATTGCTGATGAAGTAAAAGCAGACGAAGCAAAGGGTCCTGCTCACACCTTCAAGAGACTAGGCGAAGAAATTTTCAGACGAGAGATGGGAGAACCAGAATTTTGGTTAGATAAAAAAGATCGATTCCCACGACCAATCCTTTCAGCAGAAGAACAGGAATCTATAACAAGAAAAGCTGAGATGTTCAAAGATGAAACTCCTAACTATATTCCTGAGCATGTTCTCAGTCCAGAGTTTGCAGGTGTTTCAAATTATGAACGCGCAGTTGATGAATTTTTAGTAGAAGCCAAACAAATACTTGAAAAATTAAAAGCTGATCCAGAAGCTACCGAAAAACAAATCAAAAATGCTACACATGATATTACTTATTTAGAGTCATTACACGAAAATTTTTTCATAGGAATGAATGTTTTCCGAACTGCAAAAGGTGGACGAGACAATATTAAATCTTAATGGTGAATGGTTTGAGTAAAGTAAGTTTTGATGTAATGAATGCAAGAATCACATACAAAAATATCCCTTTACATTCATTATCAAAGTTTACTTTCAAAGATGTAATTGCGGCATCTGAAGAATTCAAAAAAATTACTGGTGTTGATGAATGCATCATAATTCAAACAGCAAGTAGAATTGAAATATTTTTAGTAAGTAATGTTGAAACTTCTGATTCTCCTGATGCACGAAGACCTGAAGGAAGAACTCTAGTGCTAAATCAAATAAAAGATACTTGGATACCTTTGTCTTCATTAGACCAGAATGACATTGATCATTTTGATCAAACCCTTGAAGTATACAAAGGCGACGACGTATATCTTCATCTATTGCGTTTAGCATCTGGATTAGATTCTCCTGTTGTGGGAAAACAAGAAGTATTTCATGAGATTGTGGCGTCATTCGCCCAAGCAAAGAGTGCTGGCACATCTGGTAAAATTCTTAATAAATTATTTGAAAGCGTGATTAGATTATCTACAAGAATGAGAGATACCACTGGAATTGCAAAGGATGTAATTTCTCTTGGTGATGTTGCAGTAAAACTGGTAGATGAAAAAGCAGGACTTGATGCCAAGAAAAAAGTATTACTTATTGGTACTGGAGGACCAGCCGCTATGGTTGCAAAAACTTTGAAGATAAAAGACATCAACTTTGATGTAACGAGTAGAACAATTGACCGTGCAACTGGATTTACAACACTCTTGGGAGGAAATCCTATTGAATTTGATGAGGTTTTATCTGGTTTTGATAAATATGATATTATCTTTGTTGCAACAACATGTGATTATTTCTTAATCACATATGATGGAATCCGATTGGTGATGGAAGATAAGAAAAAAGGTACACTAATTTTAGATTTGTCCGATCCTAGAACTGTTGATGAAAGAATTACTGTGCTTCCTGGAATTAAATTATTGTTTAGAGATCAAATTTACGAAATTTATGAAGAAAATGTTAAAGCTAGAGCAGGCATTGTTCCTGCAGTTGAAAAAATTATTACAAAAGAAGTTCCTGTTTTATCTGCAACAATGAAAAGATTAGACACTTAATTTTCTTATATGCCTTGTTTTCTTAAGAGAAACTGCATAACGGCTTCCTTAGAATAATCTATTCCATGAACATCATCAGTGTGTTTTCTAAAATCATCAATTACTTGCTCCATTTCCCCTTCGGCAACAAAATCACACTCAAAACCGTAATCCGCACACTTGAGTTTTGCCATAATTTAGAAAAAATACTACGATATAAAAATCCACAGGTATGTCTTTTATGGTAAAACCCTCTTTTCTAATTCCCAAAAATGAAACTTTTGTTCATTTTTTTTTGAAAAATGTTTCTATCCGTAGGATTCAAACTTTATTCCAAAGCTTCCGTCAGGATTTTTATCATGTTCCGTAACAAAACCTCTTGAACCAAGAGATTCAATTACCCCATCAATAGTGCCTTGATAACCACAAATGTATACGATAGTGTTTTCTGGTGTTATTTCTTCTCCTACCATCTCATCTATTGGCGATAGTCCAGTTTTTTTATCAGGCTTGAAAAATGATTCGACTCTGCCTACATGACCAGACCAAGATCTATTATAGAATTCTTTTGGTCTGCTGATGGCTGCTCTATATCTAAAGTTCCATTGGTCTCTTCCTCTCTTCTTGCTATCATTCTCCAAATCTGTCAAAAGTCGTTTGTAACTTAATTCATCAATATAACTAGCTCCGTGCAAAATAATCACTTCTCTTTTGTCATTAGTATCATGGAAATGTTGTGCAAATGCAATAAATGGTGCTAATCCTGTTCCACCACCAACACAAATTACTCTTCTATTATCTTTCTCTCCGTTAGGTAACTTTTCACTAATTTGTAATGCAGCTCCTGTAGGGTATCCTAGTGATACTTCATCACCAACACTTAGATAAAATAATTCAGTTGTTACACGACCTGGAAGTGGTTTTCTTACCCATCTAATTACAAATTCAAAATAGTCTCTATTCTCTCCATGTGATACAAGTGAATATGCTCTTCTAACTATCTTTTTTTCTGCTGGTATTGGAAGACCAATTGTTAGAAATTGGCCAGTTCTGTATTTTGGCACTCCATTTTCTGGAACTACTCGCATAATTACAAGATCTTCTTTTATCATTTCCATATAAGTGACCTTTGCCCTCATCTCAGTTACCATACAAGTCTTTTTTCTTCGACTTGAGATAAAAATATTTCTTTTATGATATCATTCAAAAAATTTGATTATCGTTCCCAAGTATAAAAAAACCATGAAATCACTTGTAATAATTTAGTTTTCCATTGTAATCTATTCACTGATTGATCTGCGACATTATTTCGTCAAGAATTTTCTGATTTGCAGCTGCAATAAAAGAAATTCTTGTATCATAACTTAGATCAGCATCAAGTGGATTCAAATCTGCATCTAAGAGTAATCCCCCTGCTTCTTTTACAATTAGATATCCTGCAGCAATGTCTTGGATTCTGATTTTACCTCTCAAATCAATAAAAATATCTATCAGTCCTCTCGCAAATAATGCCATTTCTAGGGCATTTGCACCAAAATGCCTTATGTGGTTATGGTTTTCAAATATTGGGCGTAATCGTTTCATCAAGTCTGTTGTTGCCCCAGATATGTTAATGCAAACTATTTTGTAGATTGGATCACTGCTGTGAACTTTGATTTGCTCTTCATTGAAAAATGAACCTTTATTTTTTGAAGCCCAATACATTTCTCCATTTACTAGATTTGTAATAACTCCGTCTGTAATTGAACTGAGTTTATTCTCAGTTGCAAATGCCAATGAACTGCAGAAAAAAGGAACACCACGTACTGCATTTGCAGAACCATCTATTGCATCCATAATGATGTATCCTTTAGGGTTATTTGATAATTCCACTCTTCCACACTCTTCACCTAAAACAACACATTCAAAATTAATTTCTTTAAGATAATCCAAAACTGTTTTTTCAGCAACAATGTCTATGTTTCGTGAAATGTCTCCTCCTGCTCCTCTACCAAAATCTCCTGCAGCATGTTCAGTACCAGCAAGATCTTTTACATTTTCATAAATTCTATTTGAAGCTTCACGAAGAATTTCTATAACTTCCATAATAGATGTTTAGTATTTCATAATTTAAGTGAAGTAAATATTTTTTTGAAAGCATAAATAACAATAAACAAGTTTACGTTTGTGAGTGGCAAAGATCAATCTGTTGTAAGTAAAGAAGCTTTGATGAGCACAAAACCTGGAAAACAAATACTGAAACAAGGTTTGTTCAAATCAAAAGGTTACAAATTATTTAAAAAGTATAAAGAAGAAACAGAAAAAGAATTTCCAAACTTTGCAGAAAGATTTGCACAGGGTCTTCTAAATGAAATAAAATCTGACACTAATCCAAATTCTACTCAACAAGCATTTGGTGATGAAGTAGGTTCAACTGAAATAATACTAAATGCATCTGAAATTGAACCTATAAAATCGAAATTAGAAAGCCCTGATGTACTAAAAGACAGGGTACTTCGAATTTTAAATTCAAATTTCGTAAAAATGACATTTCCTGTTTTTAATGCGTTATTTGATGGCGCAGCAGAATATGCTGGACGAAATGATCCTCAATTAAAACAGGATATAGTTGAGGGACATATTTTAGCAATTGATCTCAGTGAACCAATGGATAGAATCGTAGATAAAGATGAAGACTTGGAATTTCTTGATGATTACAAACTAATGAATCCATACATCTTGAAATTAGCACGAGACAAAATTTCAAAGGGTGGCGAACAAGTACTGAAAGAATTTGAAGAAGGATTCAAAGATGCAAGAGTGGGACAATATCTTGATGAAAAATTAAAATCAAAACCAACTGAAATTACTGAAGAAGAAATGACACTATCTTACAAAAAATATCGAGCAGTTATGGGAACTGCTGGTAGAAACATGGCTTTAGCAGAACGGCCATTGGGCGAAATTTTCTATTTAGGTATGGCAAGAGCTGCCGAAGGTGTTGGCTGTGGAAATGAAATTGAAGATTCAATCAAAAATGGATTTGTAAAAATACCTTCTTGGCCACTTTACTATTCACTATTAGCAAATGATGTAAAAAAAGGATTTGAAATTACTTTAGAAAAAAGTTATCTATATTTACAAGACGCTCGTCTTACTCTTGAAATGTTACCTGAAGAATTCTCCCACAAAGAATTTTTAGAATTTTTGTTTTTGACTGTAGAGCATTATAACCAATATTGGTTCAATCAATTACTAAAGGCCAACAAATGGTCAGAGTTTGAATCCAAACTTCCAAAGTGATAAAATTGATGTGGTCTGAAAAACATCGACCTCAGATTATTTCTGATATGATAGGAAACGAAGAATCTCGTGCTGCTATAATGGAATGGTTTGCAAAATGGAAAAAAGGAACAAAACCCCTTCTTCTAGTTGGACCACCAGGAATTGGAAAAACCACTATGGCATATCTTTTAGCAAAACAATTTGGATATGATATGATTGGACTTAATGCCAGTGACGTTAGAAGTAAATCTAGAATTAATGAAATTCTTACACCTGTTTTAGGTAATGTGAGTGTTTTAGGAACTCCAATGATATTTGTTGATGAGGTAGATGGTATTCATGGTCGTGGTGATTATGGTGGGGCTGCAGCTCTTGTTAACATTCTAAAAGAACCTACAGTACCTATTGTTCTTGCTGCAAACGATGATAGATTAGACAAAATGAAAAGTATCAAAAAAGTGGTTAAAACAATCTACTTCAAAAGAATTCCTCCTCGTCTCTTGAGAGTCTATCTTGAAAATATTCTAAAAAAAGAAAGTGCAAAACTAAGTCCTGGATCTTTAATCAAAGTTATTGACAAATCGCATGGCGATATCCGTTCGATGATTAATCTGGCTCAGACTTTAGTAACTGGATTTAATCCTCAAACTGAAACATCTTTTGAGAGTATTAATGTTGAAGATGGAGTAAATGCATTCTTTAAAGCAAATTCAATTGAAGAAGCTAGAGGTGTTTTGTATTCCATGCAAATTGATCCAAGAAAAAAGATTGATGCATTCTATTCCAGCATCATCACAAGTAATCTAGATTATACAGCACTTGCAAAATATCTAGAAATTATCTCAAATGCTGATATGCTTTATGGCAAGATTATGAAAACTCAGAATTGGAGACTTTTACGTTATCTCAATGACATTTTGATAGAATTATATCAAAATGATGACAGAATTAGATATTCACAATATAATCTTTCATGGCCTTTACTCAATAGAATTCGTTGGGATAGAAACAAAATCAAGTCATTGTCATCTGTTATGGCAAAAAAATTACATTTGTCTTCTAGTGCTTTTGTAACACTTTGTTTGCCTTATGTTTTATTTTGCATTAAAAATAAAACCCTTGAATTAGACATAGAAGAAACTTTTGGTGATATTATAGACAAGGAGATTGAACTAATCCAATGAGCTGGAGAAAAATTCCTATGAAGTTCCCAGGAACTTGTTTAGTATGCAATGAAAAAATCAAAGTCAATGAAATTGGATTATGGGCAAAAGGATTAGGTGTAAAACATGAAAAATGTGCTCAAATTATTGAACTACAATGCGCAGTATGTGGAGCTTCTGCTGGTTGTTCTCAATGTGAATTTCAAGAAAATTGTGATATTCCAAATGTCTCTCCATTATGTATCTGTAAGAAATGTAGTGAAGAAAAAGATGCTTTCAGCTCTTATCAAAAATCAGCCAAAAAGAAATTCACAATTCTTAACTCCTGAATTTCTAAAATGAATAACACTCCTTGAATTTTTGTAAAAAATTGATTATGTTATTATCATCAAATTAAATTAATATAGGAAACCCCCTTGCTTTAGATCACTGTTATGCATTCTGATAAGATTGAGGAATATATTAAAAAGAACAACACTGCATTGCAAGGAGGGGGCCAAGATAGAATCAAAGCTCAACATGATAAGGGTAAATTAACTGCTCGTGAAAGAATCAATCTTTTACTTGATGAAGGTACTTTTACCGAAATAGATCCATTAGTCACACACCATTATCATGAATATGATATGCAGAAAAAGAAATTCTTTACAGACGGTGTAGTTTGTGGTTATGGAACAGTTAATGGTAGACAAATCTTTGTCTTTGCTTATGATTTTACTGTACTTGGTGGAACATTAAGTAAGATGGGAGCTAAAAAAATTACTAAACTAACGGATCACGCACTTAGAACAGGATGTCCAATTATTGGAATAATGGATTCTGGTGGTGCTAGAATTCAAGAAGGAATTATGAGTCTTGATGGATTTGCAGATATTTTTTATTACAATCAATTAGCTTCTGGAGTAATTCCACAAATTACTGCAAGCATTGGCCCATCCGCAGGTGGTGCTGTATACTCTCCTGCAATGACAGACTTTGTAATTATGGTTGACAAGGTAGGAACTATGTTTGTTACAGGACCTGATGTAGTCAAGACTGTATTGGGAGAAGAAATTTCATTTGAAGATCTTGGTGGAGCAATGACACATGCTACAAAAAGTGGGGTAGCACATTTTGTTGCACAAAATGAATACGAGTGTATGGATTACGTCAAAAAATTACTCTCATATCTTCCACAAAATAATACTGAAGAACCACCTAAAACTACAACCGACGATGATCCAAATAGATTAGATCATAATCTGATTAATATAATTCCAGAAAATCCTTTGCAACCCTATGACATGAAAGACATCATTCACTCAATTATTGACAATCATGAATTTTTTGAAGTACATGAATTGTTTGCACCAAATATTGTAGTCGGTTATGGAAGAATGAATGGGAGAGTTGTTGGATTTATTGCAAACAATCCTATGCATCTTGCAGGTGCCCTTGATATTGATTCATCAAACAAGGCAGCACGTTTTATTCGATTCTGTGATGCCTTTAACATTCCACTTATCACCTTAGTAGACACTCCTGGTTACATGCCTGGCTCTAATCAAGAACACAATGGAATTATCAGACATGGAAGTAAGTTACTCTTTGCATTTTGCGAAGCTACTGTTCCAAAAATCACTCTAGTTATTGGCAAAGCATATGGTGGTGCATACATTGCAATGGGAAGTAAAAATCTTAGAACTGATATTAACTATGCATGGCC
>Ga0209997_10000949_pt1 | contig 10370 bp, 13 predicted proteins | sample CR04metaG_FD_182079 | JGI IMG/M metagenome (GOLD analysis project Ga0209997, IMG submission 182079) | Deep subsurface microbial communities from Mariana Trench to uncover new lineages of life (NeLLi) - CR04 metaG (SPAdes) (version 2) | ecosystem: Environmental > Aquatic > Marine > Ocean trench...
TATCCACAAATCATATTCTTTATCATTTTAACATCAGTAATTATTACAACAATTGGATTAGGAAAATCAAAGAATATTCCACCACCTGAACCAGTTGAAGGTGGATTTGTTGAAAAACCACCTGAGGATTCACAAAGAGAATAAACTAATATTAGCAATTAACATTGAAACTATGATTCTAGTTTTTCTTTAATAGTTTGAAGATATTTCTTGTTGTACTCGTTGAATAGTTCAATTTTATTTTGAGCTAAGGCCATTGCACCTGGTCTACTATTCACATGTATCTGAGAAATTTTTTGTTGTTCTAAGATCTTTTTAAGATTCTCTTTTGATAGAAGTTTTAGTTCTGCAAGTAAAATTACGAGTTCCTTTTCAAGGATATTTTTGGTATCTGGAATTGCTGGTGGTTTAGCACCAATAATTTCCTTAGTTGTAATATTACCAAATACTTTTTTGTCTAATTCTAACAATACAAGAGATAGTAATTAGAATATTATAAATTTGATTTTATTTGAAGAACGTAGGAAAGTAACTTTTCTATGCCTAAGAAATGAATTTCTACTTATAAGAAATCAATGCAAGTAAAATTATGGTAATTCCAGATGAAGTTGAAGAAGTTGTTGAAAAACACATTAAATTAATGATTTCCCAAACTGAGACATATCTACCTTTTATCAAAGTTGTATTTCCTTACTCAAAAAATATAGCTGATGGGGTTTACAATCTTATTATTGGCAGTGCACTCTCATTATTTGTAAACCAATTTACAATTAGGATGGAAAATCCAACTGTTGAAGATTTTACAGATTTTGGAAAAATTGCTTTAAAATATAGAGATCAGATTGACAAGTTTTTCAAATAGTCAAGCCAATTCACCTAGAAAATGAACAGTATCATTAGTTACAATAACTGTTCTGTCCTTAGGGACACGGTATAACTTTTTTGAACCATTAGAAGATTGAACAATAAGTTTTGAAAATGGATCTTTGAGTGATTTGTAAAGAATTCCTTTATCACTCGCTGATTGAGACCAGTGGGTTCCTTGTACAAAGGAAATTGTTTGAAACTTTACAACTTGGTATGAATAGACCATTTCTAATTAATTATTGATAATCGCACTCATTAAGGATTTTCCTCCAATTAGTGCTGCAATGGATAACCCAACATTTGCAACAATATTGATCGCAAGTGCTCCATAGTGATTGCTCTCAAGAAGATTACTTGAATCAAGTGCAAATGCAGACATTGTTGTTAGTGAGCCACAGAACCCTACAGCGGCAAAAAGAGAATATCGTCCATCAAGATTCCATTGTTGTGACATTATAACAAATGCACCAAGGATAAATGCCCCAATAACATTGACTATCAAAACATTGACAGGTAATGTATTGAAAAGTAAAGGAGATTCAACAACCTTGAATCTTAGATAGCCCCTATTACAGATCCTACTGCAAGAAAGACAAATTCTAAACCTTTCATCTATATCCTCACATAAATTGACGTTATTAGTGCTATTTGAGATAATTTAGGCTCGATTCATGCTATTTCATCAAAAATATAAAAAACAAATCTATGATTTTTATAGGCTCAATATTGTTTTCTGATAGATGAATCTTAAACTGAGGTGTGAAGATTATGGTTTTGAATGTGAATTTACTCTTGATGAAGAAAAATCTATGGATGAACTTAAAAAATTAAGAGACCATTTTGAAGAAGAACATGGAATTGATTATACTATAGAAGCAGTTACTCAAATGATTACAAATCGTGGACACTCTTTAGATTCAATCAAGAAATAGATTCAAAGAAAATTATTTTTTGTTTTAACATTTATTACAATGTACATTCTATACTATACAAAGAGTTAATTTTTCATAAGTTTGAGGAATTTTTTGTATGAAAAGCTTTGTTTTAATAACAAAATTACCTGAATCAAATTATTTTTATTTTAGAAACACCAATTATGGTTAATAGTGGTAGTAAATTATTCTAGTGATTATGATGTAAAGTGTCAACTTGATACTTGCAAAACCTACCCCATGATAACAGATTCTGAAAGAGGAGAAATTGTTTGTGGGGGATGCGGTCTTATTCTAGTGCAAAACATATCTGACACATCACATGAAAACAACAGTTACACTCTTGAAGGTTTTATGAAACAAGCAAGAACAGGTCCTGCAACGTCACTAACAATGTTTGATAAGGGATTATCAACTGTAATTGGTGCCAATAGAGATTTTTCAGGAAACGCATTATCAAGTAAAACAAAATATGAATTCAATAGACTACGAACTTGGGATCAGAGAAGTAAATCAAGAAATACTGCTACCTTAAGCAAGGCATTTACTTTACTTCATGGAATGAAAACAAAGTTAGCAATTCCAGATAATGTTGTAGAAAATGCCGCCTACATTTACAGAAAAATAGTTAGTGCAAAACTAACCAGAGGAAGAACTATGGCCTCATTAATTTCAGCTTCTTTGTATGCTGCTTGTAGAGAAAACAATATTCCAAGAACGTTAGATGATATTGCTAATGCTGGAAATGTTGAAAGAAGAATACTTTCTCGTGATTTGAGAACTATAATCAAAAAGCTTGGATTGAATCTTAATCAGTATGATATTACTTCGTTTATCACAAAAATTTCAAATAACATGAATCTAAAAGAAAAGATCAAACGAGATGCTTTTGAGATTCTAAAGCGTTGTGAAAAAGAGGAGATTACTGCTGGAAAACATCCTGTAGCGCAAGCTGCTGCCTCATTATACATTTCATGTATAATAAATGGTGTAAAAATCAGTCAAAAGAAATTTTCAGAAGAATCTGGAGTAAGTGATGTTACAATTAGAAATAGATCTGCCTTAATTAAGAAAACATTAAAACTAGTTGAGTAAACTTTGGAAAAGAATTCTATAGGTTAATTATCGGAGAAAATATTTTTTCAAATAATACATCTTTAAGCCTATTTACCAAATCCATTATTACTCGTATTTGCTCCATTGCAATTTCTTTAAGATTTTCAATGCTTTCATTTAGTTCCAATATTTCAGTTTGTAATCTTAACTTTTCATTTTTTAGAGTTGATATTTGTCCTTGAAGGTTAGTATTTTGTTGTTTTAGTTTGTCATTTTCTTCAGTTAATCGTTGTATTTTTTCTGATTCAGTATATTTTGGAAATGGTTCCGGTACAGGTTCAGGTTCAGGTAATTGAATTGGTGCTGGTTCTGGAGATGGTTCTGGAATTGCTGGTGGTTTTGGTTCTTGTTCAGTCTCAAATGCTAATGTAAATTGCAAAGAACTAACTAAAAGAAGCACTATAGTTAAACCAAAAATAAGACTAGTTTTCATTTTTTATTTCACTATCATACTAGAACAATTTTGTATATACATATGATTATTAATTTCTAAGAATAAAAAAGAGGATTACTTGTAGAAATCAGGCTCTTGATCTTTTTTTTGTTTTGGAAGATCTTCCATAATTGATTGAACAACTTCGTTGTGGTTATATGTTAAATGTCTGAGAAATTTTGCAGATTCATCTGCTCTTGTTTTTGCATCAGCAAATAACATCTCAGGGCTGCTTAGTTCTGCCATCATTGTATTGCATTCTTTGCAGGGATTAAAATCAAGATAGAGTTTCATTATCTTGTTTCATTTTCCTTAGTATTTAGACTATTTTATGGATTGAGATAGAGGAGCCTCTTTTTTTCTAGGCTTTACCTTATCTACGGCATCAATTAGATCTTGTTGAGTTATTCTAATTTCTTTAACATTTTGAGACTTGCCATTGACGTATCTCTTCAGAGCAGTTACTGCCGATCTATTAGTAACAGCTGCAATTTCTGCACCACTAAAACTATCTGTCAACTCTACAAGTTTTGTAATGTTAACATCACTTGCAAGTGGTTTCTTTTTGGTGTGAATCTTAAAGATATGCTCTCTTCCTTTTGCATCAGGATTAGAAACTTTAATGATTCTATCAAATCTTCCAGGTCTTAGCAATGCCTCATCTACAATATCTAATCTATTAGTTGCACCAATTATCAAGACATTATGTAGTTCTTCAAGTCCATCCATTTCAGTTAAAATTTGAGAGACTACATTTTCTGTAACACGTGATCCTGAACCTCCACTACTTCTTCGTGGAACAAGTGCATCAATTTCATCTAAGAAGATAATACATGGTGCTGCTTGACGTGCTTTTCTGAAAATTTCTCTGACTCCTTTTTCTGATTCACCAACCCACTTTGAGAGGAGTTCAGGACCCTTAATGCTAATAAAATTAGACTCTGTCATTGTTGCAAGTGCTTTTGCAATCAGAGTTTTTCCAGTTCCAGGTGGACCATAAAGTAAAATTCCCTTTGGAGTTTCTACATTGACATAATCAAAGGCTTCTTTGTATTTAATAGGCCATTCAACTGCCTCACAAAGTTCTTCTTTTAATTGATCTAGACCACCAACATCATCCCAACTAACATTAGGAATCTGAACTTGAACTTCTCTTAGTGCACTTGGTCTGACTTCTTTTAATGCATCTCTAAAGTCTTCGCTAGTAATCTGTATCTTTTGAAGAATTTCAGAAGAAATTTTATCTTCATCAAGATCAATTTCAGGAAGTATTCTACGAAGAGATCTCATTGCAGCTTCTTTAGATAACACTTCTAAATCAGCTCCTACAAATCCATGTGTAGTTTTTGAGATTTGTTTAAGATCTACTTTTTTATCAATTGGCATACCACGTGTATGAATTGAAAGAATATCGAATCTTCCCTTATCATCAGGAATTCCAATTTCAATTTCTCTATCAAATCTCCCTGGTCTTCTAAGTGCAGGATCAATCGAGTCTGGTCTGTTAGTTGCTGCAATTACTACAACTTTTCCTCTAGGCTTCATACCATCCATCAGTGTTAAGAGTTGAGAAACAATTCTCTTCTCAACATCACCTGTTACTTCATCTCTCTTTGGAGCAATAGAATCAATCTCATCGATGAAAATAATGCTTGGTGAGTTTTCTTTAGCTTGTGCGAAGATTTCTCTTAATTTCCCTTCACTTTCTCCGTAGTATTTGCCTATAATTTCAGGACCACTAATTGAGATAAAGTGAGCATTAGTTTCTCCAGCAACTGCTTTTGCAAGTAAAGTCTTTCCTGTACCAGGAGGTCCATACAGTAAGACACCTTTTGGTGCCTCTACACCTATTTTATCAAATAACTCTGGATGTCTCATTGGTAATTCTACCATCTCACGGATTTTTAGAACCTCATTTTTCAAGCCTCCAAGTTCATCATATGTAATTCTTGGAACTGATGCATCAACTGCTTTAGTCATTGCCCCAAGTTTGAAGATTGTATTATCATTAACAATTACTGGTTTTGATGGTTTTGTATTAGTAATAATAAATTGTATTTTCCCACCCATTTGTGTAGGTAATTGGATTGAATCATGAACAGTAAAAACATGATTTTGAAAATTTGTAATCATAACATCGTGTAGTTGTTCTTCATCAATACGTAATTTTTCAGTTGGAGATAAAGTAATTTGTTCAGCATCAACTGCATCTACAGATTTTATAGAAATTTTATCTCCAATTCCTGCTCCAATATTTAGTCTAGTCATTCCATCAATTTTGATTATTCCTGCTCCATATTCTTCAGGTGAGCCTTCCCAAAGTTTTACATGTGTTTTTTTATTGTATGTTAATTCTAAAATTTGTCCTAATTCCCATTTGTAATCCTCAATAATTTTAGGATCAATAATAGCTATTCCTCTTCCAACATGTTGTTGTGTAATTTCATCTATTTTTAAAATAATTTCGCTCATTTAATTACCTCGCAAATTTAGGGGGGGTTTATTCAACCTCCACCTTTTTGCCTTTTGGTTTTTCTTCTTCAAGTAACTTGAAGATAATTTGTAAAATTCCGTTTTTATAAGAAGCCTTTGCAGAATTCTCATCAACTTTGTGTTGCAATGGAACTTTTACGTGATACTTTTTTTTGTCATGTTCTGCTGAAAGATCTACAATCTTATTTTCAACAACAACTTTGACATCAGTTTTTTCAACTCCTGGCATCTCAGCTATGAGTTTTACTACCTTTTCTTTTTCATCAACGATTATGTCGACAAGTGGTTCTCGTGTATCAGAAGTTGGATGTAGATTTGGTTTAATATTTCCAAATTCTTTTACAACAGGTTTTCCGTCTGGATTAACAGTCATTGTATAACCGTAACAATATGAGCCAGAGTCAGAACCATTTCCTGCGAATTCCTCAAAAATGTCATCGGTGTTAAAAAAAGAGTTTGACATTTGTTTGAAGATTCTATTGATTTCACTATCATAGTACATTGTCATATTTACCACTATTATGTAATATATATGACATTATATAAAGATTATTGTAATTTCTTTGATATCTTACATAATCCTATTATAACTGACATGTTATAATAATCTTAATGAGGGTTTCAAGCATTTCTATACCTGAGGTAGTAAGAGAGATCATTACCAGAAATCGTTCAATTTATGATTGCATGAAGATGGATTTGATAAACTACACAGCATTAGCAGTAAAGATTCAACCAGATATTGAAAGAATTCTAGGAAATTCGGTTAACCTCAATACGGTAGTAGTTGCAATCAAACGATATTCAGATTCATTTGAAATTAAAGAAGAGATCAAAGAAGAATCAGTTTTGAAAAATGCTAGATTGTCTTTAACTGATGGAATTATGGATATTAAATTTTCAATAAAGGATTCTAATGAAATTGATCCTATGGAAATTTTAGAAAAATTTTCCAAGGTAACTAATAATTTTGAGTTTTTCAGAGTATCTGATTCTTTTAGATTTCTTGCAGAAGACATGGAAGACATTAGACAAATTTTCAGTAATGTCTCAAACAAAGAAGATATGTTCAGTACTGGTCTTGCAAAAATTAGAATCTCAATACCTACATCCCAGAATCAATCAGATGTTGTTTCTTATGTTGCTGAGGTATTACATACCAATGGAATTGAGCTAGTTAATGCATTTTTCAGTCAAGACAGTATTGTTATTATTCTAAATGAAAAGAATTCATCGAGAGCATATGATATATTACATTCAGATATTATGAGAAGTTAATTTTTCTGTAGATTTACTAAAAATATTTCTCATAGCATATATTCAACCAATCTGTGAAAAGGACACATTGGCTAGAAACAAGAAGAAAATTGTAATTTTAGGTGGTGGTTTTGCAGGAGTAGAATGTACTAGACAACTAGAATCTAAATTTGGAAATAATCCTGAAATAGAACTAGTAATGATTAGTGAAGATAATTTTTTGTTATTTACACCAATGTTGCCACAAGTTGCATCAGGAATGATTGAAACTAGACACATAGTCTTGCCTATCAGAACAATCCTCAAAAAAACAAAGTTCTATGAAGGTAGAATCAAAAATATTGATCCCTATGGAAAACTAGTAAATTTATGGGGAACTAGGGATAAAAGAAGTATCTCAATTCATTATGATTTTCTGATAGTTGCACTTGGTAGTGAGACAAATTTTTTTGGAATGGCAGATGTGGAAAAAAATGCCTACACCATGAAGACACTCAATGATGCGGTGATGTTAAGAAATAGAGTTATTGATATGCTTGAACAGGCAGAAAATGAGACCAACCCAATTCTTCGAAAAAGCTTTTTGAATTTTGTTGTTGTTGGGGGAGGTTTTGCAGGAATTGAAACTGCTGGTGAATTGATGGATTTACTTTTAGATGCACGAAAACATTATCATACTATTCATAAAGAAGATCTCAAAGTCATCGTGTTAGAAGCATTATCATTGATCTTGCCAGGATTTGAACCAAAACTAGCAAAGTTTGCAAAAGAAAAGTTAGAAGAGAGAGGAATTGAGATTAGACTAAAAACAGCAGTAACTAGTTTTGATGGAAACGAGATTACCACAAAATCACTAGATGAAAATCCAAAAGATCCAATAGATACATCAGAGATTGATGCAATTAGAACAAAGACTATGATTTGGACTGCAGGAGTAACTCCAGTTAATACAATTAAAAGATCAATGTTCAAGACTGAAAAAGGTAAAATCATTATCAATGAGTATCTTGAGGTTCAAGACTTTCCTGGAGTTTTTGCAATCGGTGATTGTGCATTCTTTTTAGATCCTAAAACAGAGAGACCGTTTCCTCCAACTGCACAAATTGCTGAAGCTCAAGCAAAAACTGCAGCAAAAAATTTAAAGGCATTAATTACAAATTCCCAAAAAGAAAAATTCGAATATCATTCAAAGGGACAAATGGCAATTATTGGAAAGAGATCAGGAATTGCCACAATTTTAGGAATGAATATCTCTGGATTCTGGGCATGGTTGATTTGGAGAAATGTCTATCTTTCAAAAATTCCAACTTTTGATAAAAAATTCAGAGTGTTCCTTGATTGGACAATAGATTTGTTCTTTGATAGAGATATCTCTCGATTAAAACTATTGAAACGTGATACTGAGAAAGAATACAAACTGCTTGATGAAGTAGATGATGTCTGGTAAAAAGAGACTGTCCCCCTTTACACATGAGAATAGATGTAACTAGATAACAGAATCTAAGGTTCAAGTTCAGTAGGTGGATTCAATCTTTGTTCTTCTTTGACACGTTCAAAACATTCTTCGAGTTCATCTAATTGACCAATGTACTTGTCTGTACACTCTTTTTCAAGATATGTTTTTTGTAATTTTTGCCAAATAATTATATCAGGTTGTCTTTCATCAATACCATCAAGATTTTGTTGTTGCATTGATGAAATTATAAGAACTGCAGGGATTATAGCAATAATAGGAATTAATATTATGATAATTATTACAGGTTTCACAAATTATCTATATTAAACTAGAAATTAAGAATTTTAGAAATTATCTTTGATTCTACTAGAATTGTTTGTTCAAATGAACAAACATTTTGCTATCATTTACTATTCATCTATGTTATAGCAAAATACAGCAAAAAGGTAGTGCCTAGAAAAGCTACTTCTTTAAGATATAGGGAATAATAGGGCACGATATAGCAAAAAAGGCTAGAGTCTTTTTCTAATTCTAACAATCACAATAACTGGAATTCCAACATACATTCCAACATTCAATAAAATCAAACTAATCCCATAACCTAAAACTTCAACTTCTGAATCCATTTCAACATAATTCAAAATGAATAAACTAGAAATCATTGGAGTAATTGCAATCTTTACTGCTTCTCGAAATACAGGATTTTCACGCTCATAATCTGCTATGTATGGACTAAATGAGTAGTAAAAATCATTGAATGTATTCATGAAAGATGTTCCTGATTTTGTTTTGAGTAAATGATTGTCTCTGAGTTCTCTGAGTTGTTGTACTTGTTGTGATAATTCTGAACCAAATGTTGCAGTTGCTATTAGACATCCTCCTACCTCTTCAATGGATTCATCTATAGAGGAATCTTTGGATAGTATTTTAAAAGAATCAATTGTTTCATCAAATCTTAAAAGTTGAGAATCAAATTCATCTATTGTATTACTGTATGCAAATGTGTAAAATTTTTCATTATCATAAATTAAAACTTCTTTAAATTTTATATTAAAATTTTCGTCATTGGATGAAAATAATCCTTCTGCATTAATTACATATGCTTGGTTACCATTGATAGTTGTCTCTTCCTGTGAAATTATAGTCAAGTTTTCTGCTTCATTTAATGTTTCAATCTTTTCAGAAATAATATCATCTAGAGTTTTCTGATTGGTTTGTAGAACTGTTAAGGAAATTACTGCATTCATCACTCCTACTTTTGGTCCTACTGCAACAACATCAGGAGAATCATCATTTATTTTATCAGGTTGTTGTAACAACCATCCTTCAGGTACGCTAAATGAAATTCCAAGTTCATCGCTTTCAAATATTTGATTACCAGTTGATGGAGTTATAGTAGATCGTGTTCGTTCAGGTTCTGGCAATTCAAGAAGGTTTGAAACCTCAGAACGATTAACAATTGTAACCTTTGTGATTTTAACTTGTTCTGTGTCTATGGGTCTATCACTAGTTCCTATTTGCACTGCTATAATTTTATCAAGTGTTTCAAAACTTTCATCAGTTACAATTCTACCAAATACTGTATACTCTTCATCAAGAAAGTTAGAATCTTTGTGAACTATGAAAAATTGTGAACCAGCACTGTTTGGATCAGCTGATCTTGCCATTGAAACAATTCCACGATTATGTTTGATTGTATTAAATTCAGCATCTACTCTTTCTGTTGGACCTCCTTGTCCCCACGTACTTGGATTACCATTGATTGTATTTGGATCTCCTCCCTGAATCATAAATTCTGGAATTATTCTATGAAAGA
>Ga0209997_10000951_pt1 | contig 10350 bp, 9 predicted proteins | sample CR04metaG_FD_182079 | JGI IMG/M metagenome (GOLD analysis project Ga0209997, IMG submission 182079) | Deep subsurface microbial communities from Mariana Trench to uncover new lineages of life (NeLLi) - CR04 metaG (SPAdes) (version 2) | ecosystem: Environmental > Aquatic > Marine > Ocean trench >...
TGTTTAAAATTTCAGTGATGAATGTTTCCTTTCCCTCTTTGATAAAAATCATTCTTGCAAGCTTTTCAGCCTCATATTTATCAAAACATTTGATTTTCTTTTTCATGAATTATCTAAAAGGAATTTATCTAGTTGGTCTTTTGCTTTTTCACGTTTTTCTTGGTGAACGCTCAAAAAACCATTAATTTTTTCAATTAGTATTGACTTTAGTTCCCCTGTTAACATTTTACCAGATTTATAATCTTCATAAATTTGCTTTAACTTATTATCATCTGGCTCAAAGAAAATTCGAAGATACTGAAAAGACACATCAATATCTGGATTTCCTCCTTTATTTCTATGCTCTTCAATATCAGGCCGTCCTCCAGAAAATGCATACTTAATGATTTTCTTTTTTACAATTTCTGGAGTATCAGTTGTATACACAGTTCCATTTTCATCAGAAGCTGACATTTTTCCTCCAGGTCCCTGAAGAGCAGGAATCATTATGTTATGAATCAATGCTGGTTTTAGTTTGCCAATTTTTGGTGCAACATCTCTAGTCAACCTAAAATGAGGATCTTGGTCTACTCCAAGTGGAATTAAAACAGGCTTGTCTTCAATAAAACATGGAGCTGATTGCATTGCTGTATAGAAAATCATTCCAATATTGGTCTCATTTGAAAAACCAAAAACTGCTTTAGTATTTGAAAAGTTGATCTTTTTTGCTACTTTAGCTGCTATTGGATATAATGTCTTGATATTATCAGAATCAATAATTATCTTAGTTTTTTCAGGTTTAAAACCAAGCGCAATAAAATCAAGAGCGTTTTCTAAGGCAAACTTCTTTGTATCCTCCAAGCTTAAATTTTGTTTTGAATAGAATTTTTCGTCATCGGTTAGTTGAAAATACATGTTTGTTCCAAATTTGTCTTGAAGCCATTTTGCAAAAACCCATGGAACTAAATGTCCAATATGAGTATGCCCCGAAGGACCTCTCCCTGTGTAAAGGAAAAACTTGTTTCCTTTCTCATATTCATTTAGGATAAAATTCATATCACGATGAGAGAAAAATATACCTCTTCTCAACATAAAATGAAGTTCGCCGGTAATTTTTTCGATTCTGTCAAGCAATTGATTTGAAATTTTTTCAGTACCAAATCGTTTAATCAATTTATCATAATCAATTTCGCCTTCAACATGCCAAGGCGTGACTATAAAGTCATCAGAAGACATTCATGATTGAGTTAAGTTAAGGTTTAAAAAGTCTTTTTGGAACTTTGTCATATTGTCGCAAGTTCTTCATCCAATTGAAAAAAAAATTATAAAATCATTAATGGAAAGCGAAAGTTCAACTCCAGAAAAACTTGTCGAATCAACTAAACTTTCAATTGATCAGGTAAGGAGAGGAATGGAGTGGCTAAAACTAAAAGGTCTAGCAGAAGTAAAAGAAATCGAAAAAATTACACTTAAGCTAGGAAAGAATGGACTGGATGCAAAAAATAATGGCTTACCGGAACGTAAGCTTGTTAATAATATCCAAGGAGAACCTAAATCCTTTGCCGAAGTTCAAAATTTACTAAAGTCTGATTTTAATGCAGCAATAGCTAACGCAAAGAAGAATGACTGGATTCAAATAGAAAAAGGAGAAAACTCTACCAAAATCTCACTTAAAGGAATAGCATTACAATCTCCTGAAGAAAAATTAATTGATTTTTTTGGTATTGATGAAAAAATGCTAAACGATATTGAAGATACCGAAGCATTAGCATCATTAAAAAAAAGACCAGATTTTATTTCTCAAAACATCACAAAATTAAAAACAATTTCTCTTTCTGAAAAAGCAAAAAATATTGATTTTGAGGTATCCTCTGAAGCAATTGATGTGGAGGCTAAAGTGCCTCAAACACATGCAGCAAGAATTCATCCATTAAAAGAAACAATTAATGAAATTCGAGAAATCTTTGTTAGTTTAGGTTTTTCAGAAGTTTCAGGAAATCTGGCTCAACCAAGTTTCTGGAATTTTGATGCATTATTTACTCCACAAGATCATCCTGCAAGAGAAATGCAAGATACTTTTTACATCAAAGATATTAAAGCGGGAAAATTTGCATCATCTCAACAGATTAGAAGTGTTTCACGTTCTCACAAGTTAGGATGGGGATATGATTGGAATATTTCAGAAGCTCAAAGAATGGCATTACGTACACATACTACCTGTGTAACCATTAAACATCTTGCCGATTACAAACCAGATGAAGCAAGAATTTTTTCTTTAGGACGAGTGTTTAGAAATGAAAAAGTCAGCTACAAACATCTTGCAGAATTTAACCAAGTAGAAGGAGTAGTAATTGGAAATAACGTTACACTAAGAGATCTCATGGGACTCCAAGAAGAATTTTATCGAAGAATCGGTTTAACAAAAATTAAATTTTGGCCTACTTTTTTTCCATACACTGAACCTTCACTACAATCTATGGTTTACAATGACAGACTAGGAAAATGGATTGAACTTTTTGGAATGGGAATTTTTCGCCCAGAAGTAACTAAACCACTTGGAATATCAAAACCAGTTTTAGCATGGGGAGGAGGAATAGAACGAATTGCTATGCTAAAATATGGAATTGATGATGTTAGAGAATTTTATAATAATAATCTTAATTGGTTGAGGAGTGCTACAAAATGCCAGTAGTTCAGCTGTATCTTAACAGATTACAAAAACTTGTTGGGAAAAAATCTAACAAAAATAAAATACTTTCAAAAATTCCATTTTTAGGATTAGACATTGAAGAACAAACTAATGAATATCTTCGAGTAGAATACAGCCCAAATAGACCTGACTATGCAACTGATTTTGGTATTGCATTAGGACTACAAGGTTTATTTGGAATCAAAACAGGAATGCCTAAACTATCAATTAAAAAAGGAAATTACAATCTCAGAGTCGATTCATCAGTAAAAAAAGTGCGTCCATATATTACCTCGATAATAGCTAAGAATGGAACTCTTGACGATGAAACCATACGCCAACTAATTACTCTTCAAGAAGATCTACATTTTGGAATCGGTAGAAGACGCAAAAAAGCATCTATTGGTATACATGATTTAGAAAAAATTGAATTTCCAATCAAATACACTACAGTTTCTAAAAACCACAAATTTATCCCACTTGATTCATCACAGGAAATCCCCCTATCTGAAATCTTGGAAAAAACTGAAGTTGGAAAAGAATATGGTTCGATTTTAAATAATTCTCCTAAAGTCCCAATAATTTTAGATGCTAAAGAAAATACTATCTCATTTCCACCAATAATTAATTCTGCTCTTACAACTGTATCCTCTAACACATCAAATCTATTGATCGAAGTTACTGCTACTGACAAAAATGCAGCAGAAGATTCCCTTGCAGTAGTAGCTATCACTTTACAAGCTGCTGGATTTCAACTTCGTTCAGTTAAAATTTCTGGAGCGAACAATTCTTCTCCCTTGCTAAAACCTAGGAAAATAATCCTAAATTCTGATCTTGTAAACAACATTTTAGGATTAAATTTATCGACTACAATGATTGCTAGTTCTCTTAGAAAAAGTCGAATAGATGCAACAGCAAAGAAAAATAAAATAATATGTATTATTCCTCGTTATAGATTTGATATTTTTGGTACTATGGACTTGGTAGAAGAAGTTGCGCTAGGATATGGAATTGAAAACCTAAAATCCACACTACCTCCATCAATTTCTGTAGGAGAAAAAAATGATATCACAAAAGCTATAGACTCTCTCAGTTTGATAATGATTGGTCTAGGATATACTGAAGTAGTAAACTCTAGTTTAGTTAGCAATCAAATTCAAAATGAGTTAACTAATAGGAGTAACTCTGATGTAATTCAAGTTGTAGAATCTAAGAGTCTTGAACATACTATCTTACGTGATGCAATAATTCCAGGGATTTTGGAAAATTTATCAAAAAACATACATGAGCAATATCCTCAAAAACTGTTTGAAACAGGAATTGTTTTTTCTAAAGGAAACCCAATTCAAGAAGACTCACATTTAGCTGGAATCAGTGCACATAATGACGCAAATTTTTCTGAAATAAAATCAATCCTTCAATCATTATTGAAGATTGGATTTAACATTGATAGTGAAACAAAAACATCGTCTCATCCAATTTTTTCAGAAGGCAAAACTGCCAACATTTTGGTTAATGAAAAAATTGTGGGAATTTTAGGCGAGATTGATTCAAAAGTTATTGGAAATTTCAAAATACGAGAAGAAGTAAAAGTCGTTGGCTTTGAAATAAAACTATCAGGATTAATATTTGACTAGGACCTATTATTATTCGCCCAAAAAGAGCAATGCATACTGACGGATTAGGATGACGATGATCGTGATGATTACGATGATTTCTAATTCACCCAGGTGTGCAACAAAGGGCGCCCCGGTTTTAGAGCCAAATGAGGATTCGGCTAAAATACCAATGAGTTTGTGTGAGTCAGAACCGGGGAACATTTTATTATTTTTATTCATTTTTTTCTAAGAATTAAAATTACTCATATTACTAAATTTACAAATGATAAACTACTGGTTAGCTAAGCAAGAACCAAGTGGATCTCGTGCTTACAATTTTTCTACATTAAAAAAAAAATCAAAAACTCGTAACGCTTACGACTTTCTAGATTATCTATTAATGTTAGTTCCAAAACAATTTGGGCTGCTATAATCAAGATTTCCCTTCGATAAATACAGATTAGCGATAGGTTTATTGATATAATCGTAATTTTATACAAAAGTATGGCAACAGCCTATGTTTTAATAAACTGCGAACTAGGTTCCGAAGAAGCAATTATCGAGCAACTAAAAAGCTTAGAAGGAGTAAAAGAGGTTCATGGGACTTTTGGTGCTTACGATATTTTAGCAAAAATTGAATCTGGAACTGTTGAAACACTAAGAGAAACAATTACTTGGAAGATTAGAAAAATAGAAAAAATCCGTTCAACTTTGACCTTAATGGGTATTGAAGGTCAAACATAATTACTTCTTTTTTTTCCTATGTTACTGCATTTTATTTTTGTAATAAAAGAAAGTGATCTTGGTAAACGAGACAAAGAATTTGAATACGTACAACAAATGTCAGAATTTTTTAAAACCTGGATACTGAAAAATTTTTCAAAAGAATTTGATGTAAAATCAGATGTAATGATAACCAAAAAAACTAGTTTATTTAAAATATTGGATACATATCAATTGCTTAGAGATCATAGAGAGCGAGGAGAAGGGATTTATCATTTCTACCTTACACATTTTAGGCCTTTTTGGACAGACTGTACATGTGAAGGTTATCATGCTGAAAATTTCGGAATGTCACTATGGCAAATACCAAAAAATGATGAAGATATTTTGTATATTGCTGAAAAAAACTGTACAACTGTTTCTCATGAAATTGCTCATGAACTCTTAAGACAGTTGGGTAACAAAAAATATGTGGATTTAGTTCATGATGTGTGGACTAAACATCTATTTGCTAGTTTACCTTTTGAGCAATATGGAAAAAATTTTAAAAAAACTACTGACAAACCTTATTTTTTAACAGTTGATACGTCCAGTTTCCAGTAATAACACAATCATACTCAACCAATACATTCAATGGCTAAAGCTAAAGTATTACAAAAATAAGGGAACAAACTGATATTAATTTAACACTTTGTAACTGAATAAATTCTATTTTCAAAATTAGCAGTTTTGAATTCTAATTTATTTTCTGGATCTTGATTTCTAGAGTTACTTAATTTTTCAAGTTCTACTAACGCATCTCCTTTGAATCCAACAGATGAGCCATAAACTGCATCAGTGAACATAGTACCATGTTCTCCTTTTTTAACATCATCGGCAATAGCATAGAATTTTTCTAGTTCTCTTTTTTGAACTGGAGTGCCTGTTGCTTTATTGGAAGCAATTGCAATGTACATTCCATTGCTTTTAACTGCTACCTGAATTTTATGATTCTTTCCAGATGCTCCGGGAATAGTTTCGTTAATTAGAATTTCACATTTATGATACATACTGGAAATATATGCATAAAATCGATATTGAGCAAATTTGCCTTTATCATCTTCTTGACAATCAACAAATACCTTATGCAAAACCTGTAATGCGGTATCATTCATACTTTGTAATCTATCATCAATTCGTCCTCTTTCAAGCAAATCTGAATTGCAATCTTTTGCAACTAAGGCAAGAATAAAATCAGGTAAATTGTAATTTTTCAAAGCTGCTACAAACGACCCAGCCTGCGACATACCAAAACTTGGAAAACCCTTATTGACCATTTCTTATTAAAACACCACTTTTTTCAAGAAAATATAGTAATCAAATATTGCTTCCTTATACAACTATTAAGAAAACTGGTTTTTCGCTTATAATTGTTAGGCTGTTTTACATTGGAAAACAGTCGTAAATTTAATTTTAGATAAAAATTACAAATATTAAATTCCCCAAATGAACTTGAATAAGTGTGGAAATAGAAAGTACTCCAGAACTGGTATCGAACGTTTATAAAAAAATTAAAGAAAATATTTTAAATTTTCGAAAAATCGTAGGTAGACCTCTTACACTTACTGAAAAGATTCTTGCAGGACATCTAGCAGAAATGAAAACTAAAAATCTGGATGAAGGTACAACATATATCTATCTTAATCCAGATAGAGTTGCCTTACAAGACGTTACAGGTCAAATGGTTCTATTACAATTTATGCAAACTAGTTTAAAACAAACAGCAATACCGACAACAGTTCATTGTGATCATCTAATACGTGCAAACATTGGAGGAGAATCAGATACTAAAACTTCACTTGATGAAAATAGTGAAGTATACAAATTTTTAGAATCAGCGTCAAGCAAATATGGAATTGGTTTTTGGAAACCAGGAGCTGGTATTATCCATCAAGTGGTATTAGAAAACTATGCATTTCCTGGAGGTCTAATGATTGGAACTGATTCTCATACTCCTAATGCAGGAGGTCTAGGGATGATTGCAGTTGGTGTTGGTGGACTAGATGCTACAGAAACTATGGCAGGAATTCCATGGGAAATTCTATATCCCAAACGGATAGGCGTTTATCTTACTGGAGAGATTAACGGTTGGACTGCTCCTAAAGATGTAATCTTACGTGTTGCAGGTGAGTTAACTGTTTCAGGTGGAACTAACGCTGTTATCGAATATTTTGGACCTGGAACAAAATCAATTAGCTGTACTGGAAAGGCTACAATAACAAATATGGGTGCTGAAATTGGAGCAACTTGTTCTATTTTTCCTTATGATGAAAGAATGGAAACATATCTTAGAATTACAAATCGTGAAAAGATTGCAGATCTTGCTAACATTAACAAAGATTTACTTGTAGCAGATTTAGAAATAGAACAAAACCCAGAAAAATTCTTTGATAAGGTAATTAGAATTAATCTCTCAAAATTAGAACCGCATATTGTAGGTCCACATACTCCTGATCTTGTAAGACCAATATCTAATTTAGCTGATGATGTTAAAACAAATAAATACATTGATAACATTTCTGTTGCTCTAATTGGAAGTTGCACAAATTCTTCTTACGAAGATATGTCAAGGGCAGCTGATCTGGCAAAACAAGCAAGTGCAAAAGGTATCAAAGCAAAAATTCCTCTTCTTGTAACTCCAGGCTCAGAACAGATACGCGCAACAATAGAACGAGATGGTCAAATGGAATCTTTAAGATCAATTGGTGCTACAGTACTTGCTAATGCATGTGGACCATGTATTGGACAATGGAATAGACCTGAGTTAAAGAAAGGAGAACAAAACACCATTGTGACTTCTTACAATAGAAACTTTCCAGGCAGAAACGATGGAAAACGAGAAACTATGAACTTCATTGCAAGTCCTGAATTAGTTATAGCGCTTGCACTAGGTGGAAATCTTTCTTTTAACCCATTAACAGATTCACTTACAAGTACAGACGGTTCTAAATTTCGTTTGGAACCTCCTCAGATAGCTCCCGAAATTCCAACTAATGGATTTAAAAAAACTGAAGGGATTTACATTCCTCCTTCACAGAATCCTAAAGAGATAGAGGTAATAATTAACAAGAACAGTAAAAGATTACAAAAGCTAGAGCCTTTTCCTATATGGGATGGTCAAGATTTTCATGAACTGCCAATATTAGTAAAAGCAAAAGGAAAATGTACAACCGATCACATCTCTCCAGCTGGTGCTTGGCTTGCTTATAGAGGCCATCTAGATAATTTGAGTGATAACATGTTACTTGGTGCAGTTAATGCATTCAACGATCAGGTAGGTAACGGAAAGAACATACTTAACAATAAAACTGAATCATTCGCACAAATAGCTAGACAGTATAAAGAAAAACAAATTCCATGGGCAATTATTGGAGATAGTAACTATGGTGAAGGTAGCAGTAGAGAACAAGCCGCAATGACTCCAAGATATCTTGGGTGTGTAACTGTAATAGCCAGAAGCTTTGCAAGAATTCATGAAACCAATCTGAAAAAACAAGGAATTCTTGCCCTAACATTTGAAAACCCAGCTGATTACGATAAGATAATGGAAAGTGATAAACTAAATATTGTTAATTTGAACAATTTTCAATCAGGAAAGCCTCTAAAATGTGAAATACTTCACGAAGATGGAACAAAAGACGAAATAAATCTTAAACACTCTTACAATAATTTTCAGATTGAATGGTTCCGTGCAGGCTCTGCCCTTAATGTTCTTAGGTCTAAACAAAAAACGTAAAAAATAATTAAAAAAACGTGGGGCCGACCGGAATCGAACCGGCGACCTACGGGTCACTACAGCTCCAAACTTACATCATCCTTTGATCAGTAGCTTAGTTTAACCTCTGGAGCCCTTAGCGGTGAACATAGTAGTCACAGTCGCCCTACCAGGCTAGGCTACGACCCCACAATTAATGAGAAAACTAGACTTGAATTTTAACTTATTTTACTAAGATTTATTTGAGTTATAATGAATATGAAATAATTAAGGTAGATCATGGTTAAAACCTCAATGCTCATTGTTGGTGCAATACCAATAATTTTTGCAATTTTAATTGCTGTATCACTTATCACTCAACAAGAAGTTCCTTCAACTGCATTTCTACCAGGAGATAAAATTACTATAGAATATACTAAACATCAATTAAAAATATTTTCATTTGGTGTTACTGAAAGAGCTGGTTCCCAATTCACTGAAATTTTAACAATAAACGATGATGGTGAAATAAAATACAGTGTAGTTGAGGAAGGTTATCCTAAACCAGACAAAAAATCTACTCTAGATTCAGAGAAATTAATAAAACTCACTGCATTGATAAAAGAAACTGGATTCATGGAAATTCCAAATGAATCTTTTCCAGTGCGTGAAAATGTTACTGATTATCAGAAATCTATCATTAAAGTAACATTAAACGGTCAATCCCACCAAATTAATTGGGTTGAACAAAATGTAACTGACAAGTTTATCCCTCCAATAATTACTATGGTGGAATTAGAATTAGACCAAATTATTAATCAATTAATAGAATAAATAGCGAATAGATTAGTAAATAGTATGATACCTCTTTCTGGTGATTTATCAAAAGCTAAGGGAATAGTAAATGAAAAAATTGATTCTAATGAAATTTCCAGAGGTACTTCCACTCTAAAACGTGGATTAGCTCATATGCTAAAAAATGGAGTTGTAATGGATGTTACATCCGTAGAGCAAGCTCAGATTGCTGAGGATGCAGGATCAGTATCTGTAATGGTTTTAGATAAACTTCCTTCTGATGTAAGAAAGGCAGGGGGAGTTGCACGTACTGCTAGTGTTAGAGTGATTCAAGAAATAATGGACTCTGTAACTATTCCAGTTATGGCTAAATGTCGCATTGGACACGTCTACGAAGCTCGTGTTCTAGAAGAAACCGATGTGGATATGATAGATGAATCAGAAGTATTAACACCAACTGACGAAAATCATCATATTTGGAAATGGGACTTTACAACACCTTTTGTAAATGGTTCACGTTCTCTTGCAGAAGCACTTCGTAGAATAGAAGAGGGTGCAGCTATGATAAGAACAAAGGGAGAACCGGGAACTGGTAATGTTGCAGAGGCTGTACTTCATGTTAAAAAACTCAATGATGAATTAAGGACCATCAAATCAATTTATGATTCAGGAGACAATCAGGACTTGGTACGAATGGCAAGAGAATTTAGGGTTTCATATGAATTAGTAAATGATACTGCAAGATTAGGCAGATTACCTGTTGTAAATTTTGCAGCAGGAGGAATATCAACACCAGCTGATGCAGCTTATCTGATGTCACTTGGATGTGATGG
>Ga0209997_10000953_pt1 | contig 10345 bp, 7 predicted proteins | sample CR04metaG_FD_182079 | JGI IMG/M metagenome (GOLD analysis project Ga0209997, IMG submission 182079) | Deep subsurface microbial communities from Mariana Trench to uncover new lineages of life (NeLLi) - CR04 metaG (SPAdes) (version 2) | ecosystem: Environmental > Aquatic > Marine > Ocean trench >...
AATTTCGTCATCGTAAAAGCCCGCGATATTCTCGCTGTACAGGTCGAGGTACAGATCGAAGAGCTCGTAATCGGCATCTAACAGTCCAAGTAGTGCCAGAAACCGGGCGTCGTCCCGCGCTTCCTCCTGGCTGTAATCACTCAGGAAATCGTCGAGCACATACTGGCGCAACTCCTTCTCCGAGAGCAAGCCCCGCTCCACGGGACCGGTAGGTTGCAGGCCTCGCAACAGTACGACCTCATCCTGGATCTGGTCCATCTGCGCGCGGACCTCAGCCGGGATGAATTCGTCCTGCGACGGGAGTGGACCAGCAGGGTTCGTTTCGGCGTTGGGATCTTCCGAAGAGCCTCCCTCGGAGGGCCGCCCCCCAGCCGAGGTGGATTGGGACGAATCTGAGGTCTCTTCGCTGCCCAGCGAAAGCCCGGTGGCCTCCTCAATAAGACCCAAAGGCAAATTGCAGGCCAGGCCGGAGAGAGGCAAGGCAATTAACAGCAGGCGGACATGAAACGATCCGAATCTCACGGTTAGATTCCGAGAATCCGCCGGATTCTATCACCCGCGCCGTGTGGAGGTCCCGGGACCGCTGGTCACCTCGGTGCGCCTATTTTTCTTGGGGGAATTTAGGCTGGAAAATCGGTCCAGGGGTTATGGGAGCGGCTCGACCAAGATTTGCCCTGCGACCTCTCGACCCAGAGCATGTTTGTCCCCATTGATCCGGACCGTGACCGGGCCGTCGAAGGGGGCACTGGATATCACGCGCACTTTCACGCGCGGGAAGAGCCCCAACTCTCCGAGATAACGAAGCAACTCGGCGTCGTGGTCGTTGACCTCCGAGATGACGCCGGCCTCTCCGGGTGCAAGCTCCGAAAGTCGACGGAGTTTAGACCTGGGCATAGACCCATCTCGGGCGGGGATTGGTGCGCCGTGGGGATCCGTGGTGGGATGGCCAAGCTTGTCGTCCATGAGGTCTTCCATCTCCTCCGAGAGCACATGCTCCCATCGGTCGGCCTCCTCGTGGACCTTGTCCCAGGAAACCCCCAATGCTTCAGCCAGGTAACTCTCGACCAGGCGATGGTGCCGGATGACCTCCAGTGCGATTTTCTCTCCGGCCGAGGTCAGCTCCACGCCCTGGTAGGGTTCATGGACCACCAGCTTCATTTTTGCCAGCTTCTTTACCATTCCGGTAACGGAGGCCGGCGCGACGTCAAGTTGCTCCGATAAGCCGGTGGTGGACACCTTCCCGCCCTCAGCCTGGAACTCATAGATGGCTTTAAGATAGTCTTCAACGGCCTGTGTGAGCATGACCTTATACCGAATGTTAGGCTTGCCTAAATCTAAGATAGATATACATTCTGCCGGGTCAATTGTCAAGCGGGGTGGCGTTACGAGTTCCCGGGCCGCCAAAATCTCGTTTCGGTACCCCGACGAAGTCGCCCCCTACATTCCCCGGATCAGCCCGCCGGGCTGGCATGTGCGGCAGAAATTCGTGATTTTTCCGCCTGCCGAGATCTCAGAAACCTTCCCGCCGCAGCGGGGGCATTTTTTGCCGCCGCGCATATGCACCGAGAAGAAATCGCGGGGCTTCAAATGCACGTCCTCGCCCAGAGCTACGCGGACCTTGTCGATCGATTCGAGCAAGGTCTCTCGCATTGCGACGTAGAGATTTTCGATCTCTTCGACATTGAGTTCCGTCTGCTTACGATAGGGATGGAGTTTAGCCTTCCACAGTATCTCGTCCGCGTAGGCGTTGCCTATGCCCGCCACAAACTGCTCGCGCGCCAGCACTCCCTTGATCTCGCCCCTGAAACGCCTCAAGCGAGCGACGAATTCCGCCTGTGAGATTGCCAGGGCGTCCGGCCCCATGTCGGAGTACGTGGGCACTTTGGCCATGTCGGTGGTCAGGTAGAGCTGACCCATACGCTTTCGATCCACGTAGCGGAGTTCCTCTTCAGGATCGGCGAAGTGCAAGGTAACGTGGACCGGACCCGCCTTTTTTGCGCCCGGAACAGCGAGCTGGAATCGCCCCGTAAGCTTGGGGTTTACGACCAGATGGAGGTCTGAATTTGGCAGCAGGTCGAACACCATGAATTTTCCACGCCGCCGAATCTTCCCGATACGTGAGCCGGTCAGGGTCTCGGCGAAGCCGCGCCCCGTGAGATCGCGCGCAACAATTGGCCCGCCGCGGCCCGAGAGCGTTACGCGCTCTACGATTCGTCCGCCCAATCGGGCTTGAAGGACGTCGCGTACGATTTCTAGCTCCGGAAGCTCAGGCATAATGCGACTACCTCTCGGGAGGCAACCAGGAACAGGTCAGGGCCGGGACTCCAACACATAAACCGCGTACTGGCCATCGTTGTAACGCTCCCGCATTTCCGGGCAGTTCTGACCCAGCTGCCCGGGCCCGAGCACGATATGGGTCACCCGGTACTCATCCATGAAATCCCCCATGAGGCCGCAATCAATCGTTTGCCGGTAGAACCACTGGAGCAGACGCACCCGGCTGTACCAGTTGAGCACTTCTCCTCTGCGGTATGGAATGGACTTGAAATCTGCCAGGATCGGCGTGCTGGTTGCCAGACGAAAGTCCTGCAGCTTGGGGGGAATGGCATACAGCTGCCCAAACTGCCTCTCTGCCTGCACATAATCATATAGGGCGCGCTCCGGAGCGATCCGCTGCTGAAGGCCCTGAACCGCCATCCAGATCAAGCCACTTACGATCGAAAGGCCGACGAGCAGGATGCTGGCCACGGAAACGACACGCCCGATCCGCGGCCTTGTGTGCTCACGTACCCAAACCGCAACCCATCCGGCAAGGACGGCCGTGGAGAGTGGAATCAGATAGGTGGACAATCGCCATGGGAAAAGAAGCGCCAGGGTATTGCTCCCGCTGAGGACCTGGAGCAAGGTGAGCGCCGCGCCGACCGCCGCGGAGAGCAGCAGGACCTGCAAAAGAGGGGTGTCGCGGGTCAAGATCAGCGCCAGGACGATGAGCGCCAACGATGCGATGGTCGCCGTTCCAAACCATTCCGCGACAACCGCATGCGCGGGAAGGCGGAACTGGACCAAAATCTCCTGAGCGTCTGCGGCCGAGGGAATAAATGAGTGGAAGGAGTAGGCCAGCACGGGAAGCACCAGGATCAATGCAAGAGCACCGACCTGGAGCGACCGCCGGTAGCTCCCGCCGGCGCGGACTTCAACAAACATGTAGGTGAGGGTGAGCACGGCCGCGCTGAGCATGTAGGTTGGATGCACCGTGGCCGCTACCGCAGCCGCCAGAACCGCACGGTAGGTGCGACGGTCGAGGAACTGCTGAACGGAGAGCAGCAAGAACACTCCGAAGCTGCTCGGCTGCAGCACGGTGCCGAGCAGTCTCTGTCCGGCCAGCCCGCCGTCCAGCAAGTATTCCCAGTCTCCCCCGACCCCGCGGCCGAGCAGCATGTGCAGCGCGGCGGAATGCGACACAAGAATCAGCGCCAGGAAGATCCATCGCGAGGCCCTAGAGCGCTCGATTTCATAGATCCGATCCGCGATACGACGCAGGCTGTAGAGGTAGACCGCGAAGAGCAGGAAATAATACACGTAGAAGATCGCCCGGGGGAGATAACGCGCGGTTACGAATACCAGCCAAGTAAAAACAGGGGATGGGTCGGTGGTGTTGGCCAGCCAATCATCCGCAAGCAGTCCTTGCCCGGCTTGAGCCAGGCCATGCAGAAAGTACTGGTTCTGATTGGATGTGTAGAGGGGGGCCTGGCCGTAGGCCAGGCCAAGCAAGACCCCCCAGACTACAAACGCCAGCGCGGTGCGCAGGCGGGCACGTATGGACATGGGCGAACTATCACGCAAGTCGAGCGCACTTGCAAGGGTTTGCCAAGCGACAGGACTGCAGGCGTTCATGCTGAATGACAAAGGCCAAATGACCTTGATGTGCGCCGCGAGCCTGTCGTCCGGGTGGGCCGCGGCGTATTCGCTCTACAAACCACAAGTAGCTATCTAGAACCGCGACCCAGCCGGCCCCTGCCGGCCCGGCGATCGCAGCCACCATCGGCAGCCTTGTGTTCGTATGCTGCTTCCCCGACGACTTGACGCAACAAATTACATTAAGCACCTCCTAAATTTAGGCGACCCTAATAAACTGGTGAGCACTACCTAATAAGGCGTAGAGTTTGCCAAAATGACTGAACCCCTGGTCGCATTGGTTGCCGCCTTGGCCGTTCTTGCCGCCGCGGCAGGCCTCTTCTATCCTCGGCGCGGCATCGTTCCGCGCTGGCGTCTGGCCTGGAAGCAGACTAGACGCATTCGCATGGAGGACGCGCTCAAGCACATCCTTGGATGCGAGATGAGCGGAGATCGATTCACGACCAACAGCCTGGCCGGAGCACTACAGGTCAAAGCCGACCAGGCGGCGAGCGTGCTGCTGGATATGGAGCACCGAAGACTACTGCACGTGGAGAGCGATTCGATTCGGCTGACCTCCGTCGGTCGCCAATCGGCGCTCCATATTCTCAGAGCGCACCGGCTATGGGAACGCTATCTTGCAGATGAAACCGGGGTCGGCGAATTGGAATGGCACGGACAGGCGGAGTGGCACGAGCATCAACTGACTCCGGAGGAAGCGGAGGCGCTTGCTGCCCGCCTGGGGAATCCAACCCACGATCCACATGGGGATCCCATCCCCAGCGCGGAAGGGGAAATGTCGCCTCAGGCAGGCATACCGTTAATTTCCGCAGCGGTCGATGAGCCGCTCCGCATCGTGCATATCGAGGATGAGCCGCAGGCGGTGTTCGCTCAGCTGCTTGCCGAAGGCCTATACCCAGGAATGGAAGTGCGACTGGTGGAGCGATCGCCCCACCGGATCCGCTTTTGGGCGGGCGGCGACGAACACGTTCTCGCACCTGTAGTGGCGGCCAACGTCTCCGTCGCTCAGCCACCGGACGACGGCAAAGATTCGGCGGGACCTCGGCTGAGCGACCTGGCGCGGGGTGAGCGCGGCCAGGTGGTGGAAATCTCTTCGCAGTGCAGAGGTCTGGAGCGGCGAAGGCTCCAGGATCTGGGGTTTTTGCCGGGAGCGGAGCTCCGAGCCGAACTGACAAGTCCGGGTGGGGACCCGGTGGCTTATCGCATTCGTGGGGCGCTCATCGCCCTGCGAAAAGAACAGGCGGACCTGATCCGGATTCAACGCGGGGAGGACGCCGGGTGACGATCAGAGATCTTCCCTCATCCGGATGCGTAGACTGCCCCGTTCATCTCGCGGGCAACCTCCTGAAGCTGGGCGTCGACATGAAGGATTGGGACTTCGTCGTGGCGCTGGCTGGTAATCCCAACACGGGCAAGAGCACGGTTTTCAACGCGCTCACGGGGCTGCGCCAGCACACTGGCAACTGGCCAGGCAAAACCGTGGCGCGGGCGGAAGGCGGTTATGAGTTTGGAGACAAACGCTACAAGCTGATAGATCTTCCCGGCACTTATTCTCTTCTTTCCACGACCCAGGACGAGGAAATCGCTCGGGACTTCCTGCTTTTCGGACGGCCGGATGTCACCGTCGTCGTGGTCGATGCAAACCGGCTTGAGCGCAATCTAAACCTGGCGCTGCAGGTCATGGAAGTCACCGATCGGGTCGTGATCTGCTTAAACTTGATGGATGAGGCCAGGCGCCACGGCCTTCAAGTCGATGATCGCCGCCTGGCGCGGGACCTTGGCGTACCGGTGGTGCCTACCTCCGCCCGTTATGGCGAAGGGTTAGATGAGTTGGTTGGTGCCATAGAAGAGGTGGCCACAGGCCAGGCCGTCTGTAAGCCACACCGAATTGAGTATCTATCCGGCGCCTTGAAGGCGGCCGTGAGGCAACTGGCCGCGGAGGTCGAGGCCCGTTTCCCGGGCCTGCCCAATGCCCGCTGGGTAGCGTTGCGGCTGCTGGATGGCGATGCGCGAATGAGGAATGTGGTCCAAAGCGGAGAACTGGGTGAGCTTGCTCGACAAGTGGACATCGTAGGAGACCCCGCGTGACGAGCGCGATCGGAGCGGGCGTGCTTGCGACCGCCACAGCGATGCGCTGGGAGTTCGGCGGGAACCTACACGAGCAACTGGTCGAAGCCATCTACGCCGATGCGACCCGGATTGCCCAAAGAGCGGTGACCCGCCCGGATCAGAAGCCGCGCTTCGATTTGGATCGGACGATCGACCGAGTCGTGACCAGCCGGCTCTGGGGATTTCCGATCATGCTGCTGGCGCTATCCGTGGTCCTGTGGCTCACGGTTATCGGTTCGAACATCCCCTCCGATTTGCTCTTCACCGTGCTCATCGACACGATTTACCCGTTCCTGAAGCAGATCGCGGTGAATGTTGGAGTGGCCTGGTGGATCGAGGGAATATTGATCGATGGCGTGTATTTGGCCACTGCCTGGGTGGTGAGCGTGATGCTGCCTCCCATGGCCATATTCTTCCCGCTATTTACGCTGCTGGAAGATTTCGGCTATCTCCCGCGCGTGGCATTCAATCTGGATCGCGCCTTCAAGGTGGCCGGCGCGCACGGCAAGCAATCGCTCAGCATGGCCATGGGATTTGGCTGCAATGCGGCCGGGGTGATCTCCACCGCCATTATCGATAGCCCGCGCGAGAAATTGATCGCCATCATCACCAACAACTTCGCCTTGTGTAACGGTCGCTGGCCTACCCAGATAGTGCTCGCCACAATATTCGTCGGCGCGCTCGTGCCCAGCTACCTGGCCGGAGCGGCGGTTGCGCTTGTAGTGATGGGTACTGCCGTGCTCGGGGTGCTGCTGACTTTGCTGGTCTCGTGGGCCCTTTCTCGATCGGTTTTGAAGGGTGAGGTTTCCACCTTCAGCTTGGAACTCCCTCCCTATCGACCCCCGCGCATCTTGCAGACGCTCTACACCTCGGTCATCGATCGAACGCTGAAGGTGCTCTGGCGCGCCCTCATATTTGCCGCGCCGGCCGGGGCGGTCATATGGCTGATTTCGAACCTCACGATCGGGGGAACCCCCATCGCGGTGCACACGATCGATTTTCTGAATCCCTTCGGGTTGCTGCTCGGCCTCAATGGAGTGATCCTGGTCGCCTACATCGTGGCCATCCCAGCCAACGAGATCGTCATACCGACCATCCTGATGTTAACGGTCCTGGTCACCGGGATCACCGGCGTGGGAGAAGGAGCGGGGGTGATGTTCGAGCTGAATTCGGAGGCCGCGACGGGAGCCATCCTCAGAGCCGGCGGCTGGACTCTGCTCACCGCAATAAGCACGATGATCTTTGTTCTCATCCACAACCCGTGCAGCACGACCATCTTCACGACTTACAAGGTGACGGGCAGCAAACGGTGGACCACCGTCACCGCGCTCCTGCCGCTGTTCATGGGATTTGCGGTCACCTTCGGAGTGGCTCAGATCTGGAGACTGGTCGAGGGTTGGTGATCTCGAGAAGCTGTTTGAGCTCTGGGGCGGAGTGCGACTCCTGCCGCGGTCAGGAAATCGAAGCGGCGGCCGCAAACTGGGGCGGCCAGCGGTCGGAGGCCTTAGAAACCGGGATCTATCCCAGAGGCTGGTGCGGACCGAGCTGCTGGCGGACAAATCGAGCTCGGCCGTGACTGACCCACTGGACCGGAACAATGGCACCCTTTTCAATCTCCAGGCCGGTGATCCGGCCCGGAAACACCCCGCTTCCCGTGTTGAAATAGGGAGGGCCCCCATTAAACGGGAAAGACATTCGGTGCGTGTGTCCGCAGATTACGACTTGACTGTAAGCGTTGATCCAGTCGATGATGCGATGCTCGAGCTTCCCCTTCTCGCGCTCCAACGGTGCTGGAGGCCGCCATTTTTGCAGGAAATCCCGCAGACGGTAGCCATATCTCGCGACGCGCCGCGCGAAAAAGTACATCGGGTCATTAAGGATATCGGCTTGGTGGCCGTGGACGACAAAGAGCCGCTGACCGCTCACGCGATGACGAAAGACGAGCCCCTCATGCACCGTGATTCCGTCCTTCTGTCCCTGGTGACGGGTCCTGCGCTTGACGTCATGATTGCCCAGGATCAAGTGCAGCCTTCGCTCTTTGTCCAGTTCGTGGAAAAGATCAAAAACCCGCCGGTGAGCATGACGGATCTCTTCAAAGGGCCAGCCCTTCCATAACTCGTCTCCATCGCCGACTTCGACGTAGGTAAAGCCGCGCCGCACGTAGTTTTGAAGTGCGGCAAGGAACAATTCGGCGTTGGGCCGAAAAGCGTCGGTCTTGCCCCCATTACCGCGGTGCAGATCGCTAAACAGAATGTACCGTGAGGAATCGTCGAAGTTAATGATCTTGGCGGTCTCAAGCACCTGGGAGAGCCTGCGATGGATTCGGGGCAGCCATCCCGCGCGGAAGAAGGATGGAGGCTGAGGCTCGGATTTAATGAGAAGGGATTCTTCGTGAGAGTTCATTGCGCTGACAATCCTAACAGGAATGGCCTGATCTCCCCCGCCGAATCCGGCGGTGCGCCCCACCGCCGATCGACACCCGTACTCTAGCATCGCCGAGTTCGGTCCAGAATAGTCGGCGTTTCCTAGAAACGCCAGCCGGATTGTAAGGTCCGCGCAATGTCGATTCCGGCCGCGTGCGCGACCAGCGGCCAACGAATATCCGCTGAACACACGCGCCCCGAACCGGCACCGGGGGGATCGTTATAATCCCAGCGTTATGGCCATAGGCGAAGTGCTGGATGCAATGAAGAGGGACCCAGCCTTCATGGAAAACGTGACGGCCTGGGAGCGGCTGCCGACCCGCGAAGCCCGATATGCCGACTTTCCGGAGGGCCTGAATCCGCGCCTCACCTCCGCGCTGCGGGCGCGAGGGACCGCGCCGCTTTTCACTCATCAAGCGGCGGCGGTGGAGGCCGCGCTCGCGGGCGAAAACGTAGTGGTGGTCACAGGCACCTCTTCCGGCAAGACCCTCTGCTACAACCTGCCCGTACTCCAGGCTGCCCTGGCAGACTCAGAAGCTCGGGCGCTGTATCTATTCCCTACTAAGGCGCTCGCCCAGGACCAGGCCTCCGTGCTCGCGGAGATGCTGCGGACGCTGGATGCCGAGGATCAGGTACCTGTTCGCACCTACGACGGGGATACGCCAAGCGCGGGCCGACGCGAGGTGCGGGATCGGGCGCGCATTCTCATCACCAACCCCGACATGCTGCATATGGGCATCCTCCCACACCACCCTAAGTGGACGGCTCTTTTTGAGAACCTGCAATGGATCGTGCTTGATGAGCTTCATGTTTATCGAGGGATGTTTGGCTCAAATGTGGCTAACTTACTGCGGCGATTGCGTCGAATCTGCCACTTCTACGGCTCCGACCCGAACTTCGCTCTTACCTCGGCTACCATCGCCAACCCCAAGGAGCTCGCCGAAAAGTTGATCGAGGCACCGGTCCGGCTGATTCCGCCCGACCTGGACGGTTCGCCGCGAGCCGAAAAACACGTGATCCTCTACAACCCACCGGTGATCGACGCTTCCCTCGGAATCCGGCGCGCCTATACGTTGGAGGCGACCCGGATCGCACAAAAGTTCCTGAAGGCCGATGTACAAACCGCGGTCTTCGCCCGGTCGCGGTTGACAACGGAGGTGATTCTCGGGTACGTGCGAGACGGCGTGGAAGGCGCCGGCGGCGATCCGCAGACCATCCGTGGTTACCGGGGAGGGTACCTGCCGCTGGAACGACGAGAGATCGAGCAAGGCCTTCGCGAGGGCAGCGTCCGAGGCGTGGTGGCCACCAATGCCCTTGAGCTAGGGGTCGACATCGGCCAGCTGGGCGCGGCCGTGATTGCCGGCTATCCCGGGACGATCGCCAGCTTGTGGCAGCAGGCCGGCCGCGCCGGTCGTCGGGCGGAAGCCTCCGCCGCGGTGCTGGTCACCTCCGGCGCGCCTCTAGACCAATTCGTCGCAGCCAACCCGCGCTATCTATTCGAGAACCCGCCCGAACACGGATTGATCAACCCGAACAATCTGGCCATTCTGCTGCGCCACCTGCGCTGCGCGGCGTTCGAATTGCCTTTCGCGGCCGATGACCACTTCGGATCTTTTGAGGAGGTGGGTGAGCTGCTGGACTTTCTGACGGAGGAGGGATCGCTGCACTGTTCCAATGGGAAATACCGCTGGATGGCAGATGGTTATCCCGCCGAAGCGGTGTCCTTGCGGACGGGCGAAGATGCGACCGTGGTGATCCAGGACGTGAGCGACGGCCGGCCGAAAGTTATCGGCGAGGTGGATCGTGCCACCGCGCCCATTCTGCTGCATGAGGGGGCGGTGTATACACACGAAGGCCGCACCCACATCGTCCAGAAGCTGGATTGGGAGAATGCCATC
>Ga0209997_10000958_pt1 | contig 10331 bp, 10 predicted proteins | sample CR04metaG_FD_182079 | JGI IMG/M metagenome (GOLD analysis project Ga0209997, IMG submission 182079) | Deep subsurface microbial communities from Mariana Trench to uncover new lineages of life (NeLLi) - CR04 metaG (SPAdes) (version 2) | ecosystem: Environmental > Aquatic > Marine > Ocean trench...
CTCACGTTGATCGAACAGTTCAACGGCGGCCCGGTGGGAGTGGAAAGCCTCGCCGCCTCCATCCACGAGGAACGCGAAACCATCGAGGACGTGTACGAACCGTATCTCCTGCAACAGGGGTTCCTGCACCGCACCCCGCGCGGACGCGTCGCCACGCCCGCCGCGTTCGAGCATTTCGGCAAAACAAAGCCCAAACAGGATTCGCAAAAATCTTTATTCTGACTCCCGCCCGGAGGAAAAGCGGAGCGCCTCCACAAACCCAACCCTAAAAATTTTTGACTGGATAACAGGATTTGCAGGATGAACAGGAATCTAATACGCCCCTCTTTTTAAAGAGGGGTTGGGGTGATTTAGCGCCGCAGGAGGCGCAGGGAAAACCTCAAATCCCCCCGGCCCCCTTCAAAGGGGGGACTCAAAACCCAGATTCTTCGCTCCATTCCATTCCACGCAGAATGACAAGACATATTCATCGAGCAACTACAAAATCCGGATTTTTCAGATTTTATCCTGTTATCCAGTCAATATTTTTTGTCAGGCCTCGACAGGCTAGGGGGAGGAGTTCCAGACTTCCTGAAAGCGCGGGAGGAACGAGTCGTCCATTTTGGTGGTGCCCAGCAGATCCGTCGTCTGGTAGGTGGTGAAGCCGTGGAAATCCCGGCTGCCGGTGGGGATCATGCCGTACTCATCGGCGAGGTCGAGGAAGTATTGCACCTTGCCGGTTTTTTCGTGGCGGGGGTAGATGCATTCCAGACCGAGCAGGCCTTGGGCCTTTAATTCCTCCATCATCCCCGGCACGTCTTCCTGTTTTCTGCCCTTTTCCGGATTGTACAATGAGTAGGTTCGCTCGCCGGGATGCGCGATGACCGGCACTCCATGGCTTTCGCGCACCATGCTCAGGGCTTCTGCGATCTGCAGGTTTTCCTTTTCGATATTGTATTTGACCAGGTATTTGTCGAACGCCTCGTTGGTCGATTTGACGATTCCCAGCCGGGCCATCTCGCGCGCCAGATGCGGCCGCGCCAGCACGCCTTCCGCCGCCTTCTTCACGTTGTCGAAGGTGACGGCACCCCGGAACCTCTCCGGGATCACTTCATTGATCTTCGCGATCAATTCATGCATGCGCTCTTCGCGGGCTTCTTTCATTTTTTCGACACGGTTCCACAATGCCGGCAGAACGGACTCCAGCGATTTGAAGTAGGACAACAGGTGCAGGTTGAAATTGCGGTACTGCACGGTGATTTCGATGCCGGGAAACGCGAATATGCCGGAATCCTTCGCGGCATCCATGAACTCCGGCAGGCCCGCAAAGGTATCGTGATCGGTGAGCGCCATGATGCCCACGCCGTTTTGCTTGCCGATGCCGATCAATTCCGCGGGTGCAAATTCGCCGTCGGAAAAGATGGAGTGCATGTGAATTTCGGATTTGCGGGCGGTCATGGTCCTCGTCAGGAAAATACGGTTGGGAATAGTGTTCCGCTTTTCATCCATACTAACTGCTTTCCCTTGGAAAAGAAACCGATCGCCGGGAAATCCGCCGTTTTCCGGGACCTCTTTCATTTCCCAACGACTGGGCCTTGTTGTAAAATCATTAACTCAGGGTTTTACTCCTAACTTCGAAAGGACCGCCCCCTTGCGCCCGCTCCACAAAACCAGGAACGCCTTCCGGACAGCCGCCGGCCTGATAATCGCTCTACTGATGGGCTGTACCGCACTTCCCGAGTCCACCGAATCCCGGTCCGGAGACCTTTTGATCGTCTATTCGGGAAACGTCCTCGGCGAGCTCAAGCCCTGTGGGTGCGACCAGGAGGAGGACCAGGGCGGCATCGAACGCCGGATGGGTTACCTGAAGCAGGTGCTCCTCCGGGAGCCCAACACACTGCTTGTCGATCTCGGAGACAACTTCAAGGAATCCACCCGGCAGGGCAAACTCAAGGCGCGCACTCTGATGCAGGCCCTGGCGAAAATGAACTACGACGCCGTGACCCTGGGCGACAAGGACCTGCTGTACGGCAACCGGTTTCTCAGCGGCATCCAAAACATCCCGTGGGTGGCGGCCAACCTGCAATTGGAAGGACTCACCCTCGCCGCTTCCCGGACCAAGGTTCTGGACAACGGCTTAAGGGTATTCATCACCGCGGTGGCCGATCCGGATCTTTTTTATACCTCGTCCGATTCCAACGTATCGCTGAGCGATCCCCGGGCGGCATTGCAGGCGCAACTGGCAAAAGCCCGTCACAGTGAGACGCCGGATCTGGTAGTGGTCCTCACCCACATGACCCGGGAAAAGGGATTGACGTTCCTGGATGTGCCCGGCGTGGACGTGGTCATCAACGGCCACATCGAAAAAGACGGCGATGTGATCGACATGGTTCCGGTAACCAGGGAAGGAAAAATTTTCGTTCAGCCCGGCCCGCTGGGGCAGAAAATGGGGGAGCTCAGGGTTCGCATCCATAAAGACGGCGGGAAAACCTATCAGCAGAAAATGGTCCGGCTGGGGTCGAAAGCGCCGATGGACCCGGAAATGACGCAGTTGTATGACGCCTACAACGCTGAAGTCGAAGAGCTGTTCATGGCGACGCTGGCCGCCAAGCGCAAGAAAAAACACAACCGGGTGTTCGCGACAGAGCAGACCTGCCTGACCTGTCACGCGCAGGAACATGCCATCTGGTCGCAATCCGGCCATGGCCGGGCTTATCAGGCCCTGCAGGAAGTCAACAAATCGTTCGATCCGGAGTGCCTGGTCTGCCACACCACCGGCTTCGGACAACCGGGCGGGTTCATCAGCGAAATCGATACGCCGGAACTTAAAAACGTGCAATGCGAAATGTGCCACGGGACGCGCCTGGCGCATTCCCAAAACCCGCAAGGGGGATTCGCGAAGGAGGCCAACGCGGCCTGCGGACGGTGCCACGTCAAAAAACATAGCCCGAAATTCAATTTCAGCCGGTATTGGCCCCGAATCCGCCATTAATTTTTCCTGCAGAAGAGATAGCGCAGAAGCCCACTTTTTTCATATAATAGGTAGATCACCAATTTTATTGGGAGAGCTCATGAAATACGCCACCGCATTAATGGTTGCCTGTATGTTTTTAATCCCCCCCGGCGGGTTCGCCGAAGAGGGTCATGCCCCGAAGGTCAAATTGGATAAAGTGCCCGGAATCGAGGGCAGGTACCAACTGGTGGGCAAAGCCGACGGCCTCAAAGGGGCCCGGCAAATCGAAATGCTGGAGTTCTTCAATTACTCCTGCGGCCATTGCTACGATTTTCTGAAAACATCCCAACGGCTCCATAAGAAATTCAAGGGAAAACTCCTGCACCGGAAATCTCCCATTTACTGGGGCCAGCAAAACCCTTATCCGGCGATGGCGTTTTACATTTCCGACGAGCAGGGAGTGGAAAAGAAATTCACCCAGGAGTTGTTCGACACCAATTTCCAGTTGAATATCAACATCTTCCAGCCGCGGGTCATCAAACTTCTGGCCCGGGATTACGGCATCGAAAAGGAAATGATTGAAGGCATGCAGTCGTCTAGCATCCAGGCCAAGGTGCAGCGGTCGTTGGCCCTGTGGGAAAAGTACCAGGGCCAGGAAACGCCGACGGTGATCATCAACAAAACTCTCAGAGTAACTCCGAGTATTTCCGGAGGCAATGTCGACCAGATGACGGACAATCTGGAAGTTATTTTTAACTCGATTCTCAACCCGCAACCCTGAATATGATGCGCCCGATCCGCCGCCAAAAATTATTATGGGGGATGACCCTCGTTCTTCTCACGTTGCTTTGGACCCACCCGTTGGGGTTTCAATCCAGCGGACCGTTCCAGGCCCCCTCCGCCCACGCCGGATTTTTCAACAACGATCTGGATATATTCGAGGAAGTGTTGCAACTGGTGGCCGGCAATTATGTATACCCGCCCGATTACAAAAAACTGTTCACCGCGGCGATTGCCGAAATGATCGGCCAGGTGGAAAAGAAAAAACTTTCTGTGTCTCCCGTCTATTCCGGGCAGGTTCTGGAGAAAAACGGCAAGCGCTACAGCTACCGGTTGACCTTCAACAAAAATGAAAATCTGCAGGCCCTGCGCGGCGTTTTCGAGTTCCTTCACCGCGAATTCCAGGGCGAGGTGTCCAAGAAGGACCTGGAGTCGGCGAGCATCCTCGGCCTGATGAACTCTCTGGACCCCTATTCGGTTTATATGAACCCGGAGGAATTTGAGGCGTCCATGCGGGACACCGAGGGCCAGTACGGAGGGGTGGGCATGGTCATCACCCTGGTGGACAACAAGTTGACTGTGGTGCGGGTCATCAAAAACTCCCCCTCGGACCGGGCGGATATCCTCGCCGAGGACATCATCACGCGGGTGGACGGGCAGGAAGTGAAGGGCATGCGGATTCAGGAGCTGGCGGCAAAACTCCGGGGCTACCCCAACACCCAGGTGGACATCGATGTCTACCGGCCCTCCACCAAGGTGATCCAGTTGATCACACTGACGCGTGAAATCATCTCCATCGAAACGGTTCAATATAAAAACCTGGGGGACCGCACGGGTTACATCCGCATCACCAGTTTTTCCAAGCAAACCAACGACCAGCTGGAAGAGGCCCTCGAACAGGGAAAACGGGACGATATCCAGGCGCTCATTCTGGACTTGCGCAACAACCCCGGCGGTCTGCTGAGCCAATCCGTCAAAGTGGCCAGCCACTTCCTCGAGGAGGGGCAGTTGATCGTTTACACGCAGGGGCGGGACCGGGACGACAAGCAAACCTACGAATCCCTGTACGACGAGCGCTGGAACAAAAAACCGCTGGCGGTGTTGATCAACAACCACAGCGCCAGCGCCTCGGAAATTGTCGCGGGCTCCCTCAAAGATACCGGTAAGGCGCTGATCCTGGGAGAACACTCTTACGGCAAGGGATCGGTCCAGACCATTTTCCGCATGAGCGACGGGTCCGGCATGCGCCTCACCACGTCCAAATATTACACGCCTTCGGGCATCGACATCTCCACCCACGGGATCCTTCCGGAAATTAGAATCGAGCGGGACATCACCGGCCCGACCGGCGATCCGTCGCCGGATCATAAAAAGACAGCCTCATTCCCGGCGGGCCAGCCCATCGTGGTGAAGGAATCGGAGCTTCAGGAATTTCTAAAGAAAAAAGGCGAAACGATCAACGAGGAAACGGATCTGCTGGTGGCTTTTGCTAAAATGGCCATCAATAATCCACCCCAGCCGACCAAGGGCCACGCCCTGGCCAAAGCGAGAGCGCTGGCGGAGGACATGCACCATTATTGAATCTTAAACCATACCGAGTGGTCTTCAATCTGGAGTGAAGCGGCAATGAACATCATCGATATCGATTACGACCAAGGGATCGTCCAAAGCGACTTCAAGGAGTGGCAGATCGTGTGCAACGATTCCAACAAATTCCTGTTATTGCAACGCGAGGAAAATGGCCGGTTTCATGCGGCCGAAGCGGACGTGAAAAAGAAACATATTTGGGAGGTCAAGGAGATCACCTTCCGCGCCCCCGAGGGGGAAAAATACGTGTTCGACGAAGACTCGGGCATCATCAAAATCTGAACTTCTGAAATCTCATCCATCAAAACAACTTCAACGATTTGAAGTGAGCCAGCTCTTTTCTGAGGGTGTCCTTGGTCTTGCTGGCGAGAAAGTTGCCACGCAGGTCCAGCTTCCTCAATTTGGGGAAGGTTTTGGTCTTGGCAAACGCCAGGCCCCCGGCATCCCGCACCTCGTTCCAGCCCAGACTCAGTTTTTCGAGTTTGGAAAACGCCTCCGATTCCGCTAGCGCCACGGTGCCGTTGTCCAGCAGATAATTGTGTTTCAACTCCAGCGACCTGAGTTGGCCGAAGAATTTGGATTGGGCCATCAAGCGGGCGCCTTTTTCCGATATTTTGTTGTAGCGCAGGTCCAGTTTGGTCACTTTCTTGAGGAAATCCTTGGTGAGCAAAAGTTCCAACCCCTCGTCACCGATTTTTTTCCCGGACAGGTTTAAAGTCTTTCCGTTGGCGGAGAGCCCCTCACCGAATATTTTTTCGTAATCCAAATCCGTCTGGTCGAAGACGTCCTTCTGATCGAAGAACTGCGCCTGCACACCTGCCGCCGGGAATCCCGCCATCAAGGCCGCCATCAACAGGCAGGAACATAAAAATTTCAGGGGACGGGTCAACGGTTAATCCTCGTCATCTTCATCCAAAGCATCTTCATATTCGAACTCGTCCATGTCGTCCACATACAAGTGGCAGAGACGGGTCCGGCATTTGGCCTTTTTTAATGCCTCGATCCCTTCGCGCCGCACCCGGTTGGAGCTGATGTACAGATGGGTGACTTTGGTCAGGATCTCGGATTCGGCAATGGCGATCGCCCCTTCGTCCTCGATAAGATTTCCATAGAGCCCCAGCTTTTTCAGCCGGGTAAAATGGGGAGAGGAGGCGATGGCCTTCACCCCGTCGTCGCTGATGACGTTGCCGTACAGGTCGAGCTCGGTCAGGTTCTTGAAATATTCGCAGTTGGCGATATCCTTCACCCCTTCATCGCTGATATTGTTGTTGGGCAAACGCAACGACCGCAGTTTGCCGCGCTTCAGTTGGGGGGACTGGGTGACTTCGCGCGCGCCCTTGTCTCCCAGGTTATAATTGCTGAGGTCCAGACTGCGTTTGTCCGGACTCAGAAACTGTTGAATCAAATATTCGACACTGGCCACAGTTCCATCCTTCTGTTATAGACCCGGCCGCTAAACGCGCCTGACTATTTCTTAATAAAATCGGGTAAGTGGAGGCAAGTATATCACAGGTTGGCAGGATATTTTTAAGCGCCGGATCAAAGCGTCCCATATGGCAGGATGAACAGCAGGGCGATTACATACATGCACCCGTGCGCCTGCCGGACCCGCATCTCGGTGCCCACCGTGCTCCCGTTCTCGCTGATTTTGAACCACCGGTCAAGCGCATTCTGGAAACTCGGCATGAGTGGCGGAGACCTCCTGGGGTTTTCAACAAATGGAAACGGAACGGGGACTTACGCTCCCAGAAAACGGTTCTGCACCAGTTGCACCTCTTCCTCCCGGGAGTGGATGAGGCCGTTGATGCGGGCATCGCGCAGGGTTTGAAACACCGTCTTGAACACCGGGCCCGGCTGGATGCCCATATGGATCAAATCGTTCCCGGTCAGCGCCAGTTGGGCCGATTCGTGGTACTCGGTCAGATACAGCAGGATATTTTTGTTGATCTTCTCGCTTCCGGAAGTCGCCATCAGCAACAGCACCGCTTCGGACGAAAGATCATCCAGCAGATTGTAAATGTCGCTGGGTTGAAATTTGGATTTCCGCTTGAACGATTTGAGGCGCGATTTACAGTGGTCCAGGTCTGCGCGAATCCGCCGCCGCATTTTCGGCGACAGGCTGAGCCGCGTGGCGGCCCGCGAAACCTCACGTCCGTCCAGCGTAAACAGCATGGCCAGCAGGAACACGTACCCATTTTCGCACTCCTGCACGAGATGCACGATCCGCGACAGGGAAAACACCTCCTGCACCCGTTCGATCCGATCAAAATCCACCTTGTGCCTGAGCACCCGCGGATGGATGGTCTGGAGCAGGTCCAGCTCTTTCATCCGCCGCAGGCAATTCAGCGGATGGGGTTCCTTTAAAATCAGAACCAGTTCGTTGTAGAGCCGCGCGCCGCTCAGCTTCTCGATGAATTTTTTCTTCACCGCGTGCTTGATGAACGCCTCGGTCTGGCGGCCAATGCGGAACCCCAGCCGTTGCTCGAAACGGACCGCCCGGAAGGCGCGGGAGGGGTCTTCGATAAAACTCAGGTTGTGGAGCACCCGCACCACCTTGTCCTTCAAATCCCGCTGGCCGTTGAAAAAGTCGAGCAGGGTGAAGGCATCCTTGCCGTTGAGCCTGAGCGCCAGGCTGTTGAAGGTGAAATCCCGGCGGAACAGGTCGGACTTGATGGAACTCACCTCCACCGTCGGCAGAGCCGCCGGATGCTTGTAGTATTCCGTCCGCGCCGTCGCCACGTCCACCTTGAACCCGTCGGGCAGGCAGACCACGGCGGTTCCGAATTTCTGGTGGCTCACCACCTTGGCGTTCAGTTCTTTTCCCAAACCCCGGGAAAATTTGATGCCGTCGCCTTCGATCACGATGTCCATGTCGAGGTTGCCGATGCGGAGGAGCAGATCGCGCACGAATCCCCCCACCACATAAGCCGACACGCCCATGCGATCCGCCGATTCGGCGATGGTGTTCAGGAGGGACATGATGTTCTTGGGGAGCCTTTCCACCATCAGGCTTTTGATCCGCTTGGCGTCACCCTGGCCGCGCTCCAGAAGCGGCGCGTAGGAACCGGCCGCATACGGCGTCAGGTCCCGATGCAGAATCCGCAACAGATCGCCCCGGCTCACGATGCCCACCAGATGGCCGTTGTTGGGGTTCACCACCGGCACCACCTTCTGCTTGTCCTCAATGATAGTCGGGATGACGGTTTTGAAATAAGCCTCCGGCGTGGTGACGGAAAACTCGTGGATCATCATCTCCCCGGCTTTTTCCCGGGCCAGCTTGTGGTGCAGGGCTTTCTCCACGATCTGGCGGGTGATGATACCGACCGGTTTCTTGCCGGACATCACCGGAAGCGTGTTGAGGTTGAAGCGGGTCATCATTTTTTCCGTCTGTTCCAGAGTGTCGCCGGCGTTCACGGAAATGACCGGATGGTGCATGACCTCCCGGATGCGCTGGGGCGGTTCCACCTTCTCGTTCAAAACGGCCATGAGTTTTTCCCGCGCCTGGACCAGGGTGAGGTCGCGGGTGCTGGCGGCCGCGGCGTTGGCATGCCCGCCGCCGCCGAATTCGCGCAATATATGGGCAACGTTGATTTCGTCCGTCCGGCCGCGGCCGATCAGGTACACCCGGGTGTCGAGACGGATCAGGGCAAACGCGGCGTTCAGGTTTTCCAGTTCCATCAGCCGGGACACCACCACCGCCAGGTCGCCGACGTAATAATCCACAGTGGCCGTACACAACGCCACGTCCACGCCGTTAAAATTGTGGATTTCCAGGCTTTGGATCAACGCGTTCATCACCCCCAGTTGTTCCTGGTTCAAACGCGGTTCGACAAACTCGGCGACGATGTTCAGGTCGGCGCCCATCGCCACCAGGCGGCCGACGGTTTGGAAATCCTCCGGGGTGGTGGCAATGGAAATCAGCGAATGGGTGTCCTGATAAACGCCCAACGCCATCAGGGTGCTCTCCTCGGGAGACAGCTCGATCCCGCGCTCGGCCAACTCCTCGCACAGAATGGTGGTGGAGGAACCGCGTTTTTTGATGACCGACCGATCGGCCTTCAGGGGATTCGCCACGTCGAGATGATGATCGTAAACATGGACCTCGACACCGTCTTTGTTCAGCAGGGTTTTAAAAAGGCCGATGCGCTCGGGGTCCTGGGTGTCGACCACGATCAGACGGGTGACCTGATCCAGGTCCACGTCCTTCACCCGGGAAAACGAAAAGGTGGGGTTGGCCGCCCTCAGGTAGTTCTGGAGCGGCTTTTCCATCGACCCGGAAAACACCATACGGGCTTCCGGGTACAGTTTCTGCGCGGCCACCATGGCGGCCATGCAATCAAAATCGGCGCTGAAATGTGTGGTGATCACCTGCATGACGGTACGATTAATAATGGATTGTTTGGGGTGGGGGCCCGCGGATCAGCCGGATTCGCCCGCTTTCACTATAACACGGGTTTGAAACGGCATTTGCCTGGGCAGGGTGCAAATGCGGTTGTCGCAGATGCGGAAATGCAGGATTCCGGAAAGGGGGTACACCCCCGGCGGTAATCCCTCGGGAACCGAGAACAGGTGGGTGAATTCGACCCGGCCGGAATGGGTCTTCATGACTTTCTGCATGATTTCGTCACGGACCAGATTGGGCGGGGATTCCTGCCAGCCGCCTTGTGGATGAAAGGCCGAAGTCTCCAGCTCGATCCGGGTGGCGATCGTCTCATCCTCCGATTGTTTTTCGAGAGAGTACAGATGCCACCCTTTTTCCAGAATCGCCACCACGTACAGCCGGAAGGTTTCTCCCGAATGCACCCGATCCTTGCCGGGCATGGCTTCCAGCCGAAGCGCCAAACTCTGCTTTTTGGATTGCTCAAATTTCTCGAAGGACTCAAACCCGTACCCCGGAGACCCGGTACCGAGAACTCCGGACAGCAATAGAAATCCTGAAAGGAAGGCTTTAAGGGAAGGACGAAGCCGCCCAAACACCCTCTGCCGGGCCGTTTTTCTGAAACGGGAGTGGGACACGTTCAACAGTCTCCTT
>Ga0209997_10000961_pt1 | contig 10324 bp, 10 predicted proteins | sample CR04metaG_FD_182079 | JGI IMG/M metagenome (GOLD analysis project Ga0209997, IMG submission 182079) | Deep subsurface microbial communities from Mariana Trench to uncover new lineages of life (NeLLi) - CR04 metaG (SPAdes) (version 2) | ecosystem: Environmental > Aquatic > Marine > Ocean trench...
CTCGTTGCGCTTGGCGACGATCAGAAATCCAAACTCCTGGACGCATTGCATGAGTTGGGCTTTCAGCTGCCGGGCTTTATTGACTGACCCGGCTTCGAACGGCGGCATTGCATAGAATGAGTCACTCATGGAGGTGTAGCATGATCAATCGAATCACCTTGGGTTTCATTGCCGGGTTTCTTGCACTACCGGCCCTTGCGCTGGATGTCAGCGAGTACGATCTTGTTGACCTGAGCCATCCCTATAACAGCGACACTCTGTATTGGCCAACATCACCGTCCAGGTTTGAAAGGAGACAGCTGGCTTTCGGGGAGACGGATGGTGGCTATTTTTACTCGGCGTTTTCGATATGTACACCGGAGCATGGCGGTACGCACCTGGACGCTCCCCAGCACTTCGCGGCCGCCGGCTTTCCGACTGACGCGATTCCATTGGAAAACCTGATCGCCCCCGCGGTGGTTATCGATGTGAGCAAAAAAGCGGCCGCTGATCGCAATTATCGCCTGAGTGCGCGTGATGTCCGTTTATTCGAGGATCAACACGGTCGCATCAAACCCGGAGATATCGTGCTGTTGCGCTCCGGTTGGAGCCAATACTGGCCAGACGCTAAATCCTACCTGGGCGATGACACACCGGGCGATGCCAGCAATCTTCAATTCCCGTCTTATGGCGAGGACGCGGCTCGCCTGCTTGTCGAAGAAAGAAAGGTTGCAATTCTCGGTGTGGATACGGCGTCGATCGACTTTGGTAAGTCTCAGGACTTTGTCGTGCATCGCGTCGCCGCGGCTCGAAACGTCAGCGGACTCGAAAATCTGACAAATCTGCACAGGTTGCCGGCGACCGGCTCCCTGGTCGTTGCGTTACCGATGAAGATCGAAGGTGGTTCCGGCGGCCCGGTTCGGGTCGTTGCCCTCGTTCGCAAGAGCCCTTAACCCGAATGATCCCTCAGCCGCTGCCCAACTGATACACGAGGAGCGCCCCGACATAGCCGATCGTGCTCATGTAGAACCACGCAAACACCGGCCACCGCCAGCTGTTTGTTTCGCGCTGAATGACGGCCAGCGTCGCTGCACATTGCAGGCAACAGGCATAGAAAATCAGCAGCCCGAATACCATCGGCAAAGTAAACACCGGCGCTCCGTCGGGCCAGGTCGCCGACTTTAGCCTTTGTGCGAGCGTCGCCTCGTCAGCTGCATCGCCAAGGGCATAGACGGTACCCAACACGGCAATAACAACCTCGCGCGCGGGGAATCCGGCAATAACCGCGGCAGAGATTTTCCAGTCCCAGCCCAGCGGTCTGAACACGGGTTCGACGACTTGACCCGCCCTGCCGAGCCAGCTTTGCGCGAGCTGGTCTGCTGCCGCCTGATGATCTAGCTGTTGGAGCGTCTCGCTAAGCGCTCCGCCCCTTAATGACGCCTCAGCAACGGCCTGCTGCTCGGCCAACTCCCATGCCACCGTGTCGGACCTCGGGTAGTAAGCCAGTGCCCAGACAATAACGGCGACGGCGAATATGACGGTACCGGCCCGGCGCAGAAATACCTTCACCCTCCCCCACAGCTGCATCAGGACCGTGCGCAAATTCGGTTTGCGGAATTCGGGGAGCATCAATGCGAAGGGCGACTTCGGTCCACGAAGCGCCGTTACCCTAAGCAGCAGGGCGGTCAAGACGCCGGCAAAGATGCCAAGAAGATAAAGCCCGAATAACACCAAGCCCTGCAAATTCATCCAGCCGATTGATTCGGCGGGCACGAACGCCGCAATGAGCAATGCATAAACAGGAAGCCTCGCGGAACAGGTCATGAACGGGGCGGCGAGCATGGTTGCAATTCTGTCGCGGCGGTTTGGAATAACGCGGGTCGCCATGATGCCGGGCACGGCACAGGCGAAACTCGAGATCATCGGAATGATGGATTGGCCGGATAAACCAACGGAGCGCATCACCCTGTCCATCAAGTACGCTGCCCGCGCCAGATAGCCTGAGTCCTCGAGCAAAATGATGAACAGGAACAGAATCATTATCTGCGGCAGGAAAACGATGACGCTGCCAACGCCGGCCACGATGCCGTCCGACAGCAGACTTGCCAACGCACCCTCGGGCATCTGCGACGCCAGAAAAGATCCCAAGGCGGCAGTACCGGCATCGATTGCGTCCATCATCGGTGTCGCCCAGGCAAATACGGCCTGAAAAACGATCGCCATGACGACGAACAGTCCGATCGTCCCGGGCCCGGGCCGGTTGAGCCAGGCAATGAAGCGCGAGCCCCATGTAATTAACGGCGGCGCCCTTTGCTGCACCTCGTCCAGTATTTCGCGAACCCACTTATAACGATAGCGGGCTTCCCTCGCCAGCGGCGGCTCATCGCCGAATAACTCACGCCGAACTTCGCCCACGCGCTCGTCACGATCCTTGCCGAGACGACCCAGAATTTCCTGCTCCGTTTCACCGGAGCTATCAAGCAGCGCCCGCTCGATCTCAATGCGGCGCACCGATCCCTGCAACTCCGCAGAAAGCTGTTCCGCCGCTTTGTTCAGTTCCGGCCAGAAGGCCGGCAGGTCCGGCTGTGGTGAACCGGGGAGTTCGGCCAGCGCCTGCCTGAGTGCCTTGATTCCCTGCCCGGTCGTTGCCACAACAGGGCAGACGGTCACGCCACCGAGCCTTGCCTGCAGTGCGTCGATATCGACTCGCAGTCCCTTTACGTCCGCCGCATCGGACATCGTCAGCGCAACGACCATTGGCAATTCCAGCTCCATCAGTTGTTGCACCAGGTACAGGCCCTGATAGAGATTCGTCATGTCGACAACTGCCAGGATGCCGGCGGGTGGATTCGTGCCCGGCATTCTGCCGAGGATGACATCGACGGCGATGCGCTCTTCCGTCGAGTGCGCGCTTAGGGAAAAGGTGCCGGGGAGATCGATCAGCTCGAGGACTGCTGTGCCGGCAGTCGCTGTGCCGACATGTTTCTCAACCGTCGCGCCCGGATAATTCGCGGTCCGCTGGCGCAGACCGGTGAGGCGATTGAATAGCGTACTTTTCCCGGAATTGGGATTGCCGACAACGGCGATGCTGACGGAAGGTCGCCGGCTTACAGTTATCTGGTCAACTGAAACACGGGTTACGCTGGGCTTAGCCACCGTTGGGGAGCGGGGAGACCGTGAAGTGCCGGGCCTGCTCTTTGCGAAGCGAAATGGCATTGCCGAACAGCCGGAACTCCAATGGATCACCGCCAATGGCGGCGCTGGAATACTCTAATTCTGCGCCTTCGACAAGACCCAGAACCATGAGCCGTTGCACCATGGGATCGCTCGTGTCGATCGCCCGTATGACCCCTTTCTGGCCACGTCCTAAAGATGCGAGAGTCATTGTCTGCAAGTCCCTGAATTCCGCCTACCTACCATCTGATTGCAAATGATAACGATTCGCATTTGCGATAGCAATACGTGTTTGTGCTTATGGACATAATCTCCCGCCGGGCGTCGCTATCCAGGGGTCCGGGCGCTAACAGTTTGCTTTTCTGGCCCGTAAGGGGACGGACCCGGGGACGGACCCGGGGTCCGTCCCCGGCTTAGCCTTTCTTGGCCAACGCCACACATTCCCTGTACCGGAAACAACTGACCACATGGTCGTTGACCATCCCGGTAGCCTGCATATGTGCATACATGATCGTGCTGCCGACAAACTTAAAGCCGCGTTTTTTCATGTCCTTGCTCATCGCATCCGATTCCGCAGATGTTGCCGGGATATCGGAGTCTTTACGAAATTTGTTCTGCTTCGGTCTGCCGTCTACGAATTGCCAGATGTAATTGCTGAAGCCGTCGTACTCTTCCTGAACATCAAGAAACGCCCTGGCATTCGTTACCGCCGAATTGACTTTCAGCCTGTTTCTGACAATGCCCGGATCCTGCAGGATTTTATCTATTCTTTTTTTTGTAAATCGCGCAACTTTCTCAACGTCGAAGTCGGCGAAGTTTTTCCGGTAGCCCTCGCGTTTATTGAGAATGGTCGACCAGCTCAAGCCTGCCTGCGCACCCTCGAGGATCAGGAATTCAAACTGGGTGTTGTCGTCCCGAACGGGTACCCCCCATTCTTTGTCATGATACTCGATATACGGCAGACTCACTTCCCCCGCCCAGGCGCATCGGGTGACCTTGTTTGTCATTAGCGTTTCTCTCATAAAGTAGGGCGGAGCCCTTTTTCATGCGTCAGTCATCAAGCTCAGAGTAATGGTTAAAAAGGGGTCCGTCCCCTTTCTTTTCTGATCGTTAGTGCGACAAAAAAGGCCCGCAAACTACGCGGGCCTTTTCTACTTACCGTGCTTAAGCAAGGTTTGGGGTCTTAGACCGAACCTCCGCACTTGCCTTCGCCGCATTTGCCCTCAGCGGCTTTATCCTCGCCTTCGGCCTTATCGCCACCACAGCTGCCTTCGGCGTCTTTGTCGCCACCGCAGCTGCCTTCTGCTTTGTCGGCCTTGTCGCCGCCGCAGCTGCCTTCTGCTTTGTCGGCCTTATCGCCACCACAGCTGCCTTCAGCAGCGTCTTTGTCGCCGCCGCAGCTGCCTTCTGCTTTGTCGGCCTTGTCGCCGCCGCAGCTGCCTTCTGCTTTGTCGGCCTTGTCGCCGCCGCAACTACCTTCAGCGTCTTTGTCGCCACCGCAACTGCCTTCAGCGTCTTTGTCGCCACCGCAACTGCCTTCAGCTTTGTCGCCGCCTTTGTCGCCGCCGCAGCTGCCTTCGCCCTCTCCGAGCATATAGGCAACACTCAGCGTCGTCATGGCAAACGGACTCGCGCCCGTATCAGCGCTTGCAGCTTCGACAGCTGCAAGTGAGCCAGCCAGTGCTATGCCGACTGCCAATGCAATGGGCTTTGCTACTTTCTTATCAGACATTTCGATCTCCTACCTCTGGTCAATGTAAAAGGTGTCAGGTTCTATTTAGTGACACCCCCAAAAAAGGAAAAAGGAAAACTTACCTGACACCTTCTTCCTAAATACTCCACTTCACCGTTTCGGTGACTCTTGTTTTCAACTCGTCAATTTGTTCGCCGCGTTCGCCGATGATCGCGATGCTGCCGTTACCGATCGGAAGAATGACGCCTTCGATACTTTGGCCCTCGAGGCGTATCAGCATATCGATCATTTCTTCAGGCATCAGCAAAATTGTTACGGGGCCTTTTTTGCCCTGTATGACGAGATGTGGGATATCTTTGCCGTTAATCTCACAACTCCTGGCATAGGTGATCAGGCCGATGCCACGATCCAGGGTCGCTATTGCAGGCCGGACTACCGAGTAAAGCCTGCGGTCCGACACGGCCACGTCCGTAACTTTCAGTGCCTGAGGCTCGTAGTCAAGGTGCGCGATAATCTGTTCAGCCAGCGTACCGCCCTCCTTGCCTGCGTGCCCCATGCCTGTGTCGGTCATGCGCACACCGATAACCGTTGCCAGAACGACACTGGCTGCCAGACCGATCCAGGCCGGTGTCGTCCATCTGATCGGCCGGCGCGATGCCAGGTCGACAACCTTGTCTGCGCCCGTCAGAGCCGGCAGCTCGGGCATCTTCAGGTCTGGCACGTCAATCGCAAGCGCCGCAGCAATCCTCACATCGAGCGCCTGCATTTCCGCCTTGACAGTGTTGCAGGACGGGCATTCAGCCGAGTGCAGAGCGCCACCATCGAATGATTCCGACGGGTCTGCTGCTATTGCCTGTTTGTAGTCCTCGCAATTCATGTTTCGTCCGGCGGCGCTCATGGGGCCGCTCCTGCACCTATTTCATCCTTCAACTTGTGGCGTGCCCGGTGCAATCTGGTCAAAACAGCGCCCGGCTTGATATCCATCAGTTCCGCGATCTCCTTCGTCGAATGTCCCATCAGGACCTGCAGTACGAGCGGTTCGCGATAATCGTCCTCCAATCTGTAAATAGCCTGTCTAACGTCATCGAGATCCGAGTCTGAACTTTCGGCAAGCATCACGGCCTGAGACGCGGTCAAGTTGTCGATGTCCACTGTCTCCAGTCGCTTCCTTTCGAAATATCTCGCATTCTCCCGGCGCACAATGGTCAACACCCATTGCTTTGCCGCCGCATCGTCGCGTAACCCATCCAGCGACTTCCAGGCTCGGAGCATCGCTTCCTGTACGACGTCTTCGGCGATCGCCGGGTTCCGGCACAGCCACGCTGCATAACGGTACATATCCCGATGCCATACACCTACCAGGCGATCAAACCGCTGCTTGCGTCCCACGTCCGCATCGCTACTATTCATACGAGATGACCTGCTCAATTGGCGAAATATTACCCACGCTAAGGAAAGATGGGATCAAGGCGTGGAAACCTTACCGAAATACAGCGAAAATCCAAGTGTTACCAACGTTTGCGACCGTGGTATGAGAAGAACAACACAGGGTCAGTTTCCATCCACCCGGCTAAGGCGAGTCCGCCGCAGTGCAGCATTGCGGCGCCTGGTCGCCGAATCCGCGCTCGGCCCTGCGGACCTGATTTACCCGATGTTCGTGCTGGACGGCAAGAAACGCTCGGAGGCCGTAGCTTCTATGCCGGGTATTCAGCGACACAGCATTGACGGAGTTTTGCGGGAAACTGACGAGGCCGTATCTCTCGGGATTCCCGCAGTTGCCTTGTTTCCGGTCATTGACCCCGAGTTAAAGAGCCTCAATGGTGAAGAATCCGCAAACCCAGTCGGGCTCGTGCAGCGTACCATTACAGCCATCAAAGCGAAGCATCCCGACCTTGCCGTGATCAGCGATGTCGCACTCGATCCTTATACGACACACGGGCAGGACGGCATCATCGATGAGGATGGCTATGTGCTGAATGACGAGACTGTCCAGATGCTCGTCAGACAAGCTGCTTCGCATGCAGAAGCGGGAGCGGATATCGTCGCTCCATCTGACATGATGGACGGGCGCATCGGCGCGATTCGTACCGAGCTCGAAGGCAATGGATTTCATAATACCCTCATCCTTGCCTATGCCGCCAAATATGCCTCCTGTTTCTATGGCCCGTTTCGCGATGCGGTCGGATCGGCCGGGAATCTCGCAGGCGGCGACAAGAAAACTTATCAGATGGACCCGTCAAACAGCGACGAGGCCCTGCGAGAGGTCGGCCTGGACCTATCCGAGGGTGCGGATCTCGTCATGGTGAAACCAGCCATGCCGTATCTCGACGTGATCAGGCGAGTGCGGGACGAATTCGGGGTCCCCACTTTTGCCTATCAGGTCAGTGGCGAATACGCCATGCTCAAGGCCGCGGCCGCAAACGGCTGGCTCGAAGAGCGATCGGCAGTGCTCGAATCATTGCTTTGCATCAAGCGGGCGGGCGCCCATGCAGTCCTGAGCTATTTTTCGCTGGCCGTGGCTCGCTGGCTGGCGGAGTAGGTATACTGAGCCGGCAGAGCAGCAATTAAACAGTTTGTGTAACAATCGAATAACAATAAAGACACGTCCAGGGGGCGTATTCTTTACCGTCAGAGAGCATGAAAACTTCGCGACGAAAATGGCCTAGCGACCGTGGACGGTAAGCCCGCTGCTGTTGATCGCTACGGCGTCATGGGCTATCCGGTATCGCACAGCCGCTCCCCGGTTATTCACCGCCTGTTCGCCTTACAAACAGGCGAGAACCTGCAATATGAATTGCTTCAGGTCGCGCCCAGCAAGCTCGAAACCGCGATCAGGCAATTTCAGCGTACGGGAGGCAAGGGCCTGAACATCACCCTGCCGCACAAGAGCGAAGTGACGCGGCTCGTCGATGATCTCAGCGAGCGCGCCAACAGTTCGGGTGCGGTCAATACCCTGGTATTTCGGGATAAAGAGATTTTCGGCGACAACACCGACGGAATCGGACTCATGCGTGACCTTGTCGGTAACCTCGGCCTCGAACTCAAGGACGCCAGTATTTTGATTCTCGGCGCCGGTGGCGCAACACGCGGCATCATTGGTCCATTGCTGGACGCTGAGCCCAAATCGATAACCATTGCCAACCGGACTCTGTCGAGAGCCCGGGTCCTCGCGGAACATTTTTCCGCTTCCGGCCCCGTAACCGCCTGCCGGTTCAGCGAGGTGAAATCCTCATCGTCATTCGACCTCATCATCAATGCCACCTCAGCCAGTGCTAAGGGCGAATTGCCGCCTTATCCCGAATCCGCGGTCACTGACCGGACTTTTTGCTACGACCTGTCTTACGGCCTCAGTCCCACGCCATTCAGCAGCTGGGCAGCGAGGAAGGGCGCGGCGCGTTCCGTGATGGGTTGGGGCATGCTGGTCGAACAGGCCGCGGAATCTTTTGATCTCTGGCGTGGCGTCAGGCCGGACACGCAAAAGGTGCTGGAGCAGCTTGAGATTAGCGCATAGTCACGAACTCTTCCGCACTGGTGGGATGAATCGCGACCGTATCGTCGAAGTCTTTCTTCGTCGCCCCCATACGTATCGCAACGGCAAAACCCTGCATCATTTCGTCTGCGCCGTCGCCGACGACGTGGCAGCCGACAATTTTTTCCTCCGGACCAATCGTCACGAGCTTCATGGCTGACGGTTCCTTATGCTTGCCGAGCGCATAAAGCATGGGTGTAAATCTTGACTCGTACACTCTCACATCATCGCCGAATTCTGCCCTGGCTTCGGCCTCAGTCTTTCCAACCGTGCCGATCGGCGGATGAGCGAATACCACTGTGGGTATGAAGCGATATTCAAGATGACGATCGGCCATGCCGCCGTACAAGCGGTCGGCCAGGCGCCGGCCCGCCGCTATCGCGACCGGCGTTAACGCTTCCCTGCCCGTTACGTCACCAAGCGCAGAAATGTTGTCGACGTTCGTAGCCTGGTAATCATCGACGGGCACGAAACCGTAACCGTCTGCTTGCACGCCGGCGGCTTCAAGTTGCAAATGCTCTGTATTCGGCGCGCGGCCAACAGCCCAGACAATACTGTCGAATGCGCCAAACTCGCGGCCATCTTCGGCAATGAGCTTGAGTCCAGCGGAAGTTCGTTCAAGTGCATGCGGCACGACGCCGGTCTCGAGCTGAATACCGTCCCGCTGCATGGCCTTGTGCTGCTCGTCCCTGAGCATCTGGTCGAAGCTGCGCAATACACCATCCTTCCTGACCAGCACGGTGGTGTCCGATCCCAGGGCATTGAAAATGCCGCTCAATTCGACAGCGACGTAGCCGCTGCCTACAAGGACCACCCGTTCCGGACGGTCCGGGAGCTCGAAAAACCCGTCTGAGCTTATGCCCATCTCGGCGCCGTGAATCCTGGGCACGATCGGACGGCCCCCGGTCGCGATCAAAATGTTGTCGGCGCGATAGTCGTCACTCTCAACACGAATCGAGTTCTTGTTGACGAAGTGTCCCGTTCCCCTGATGAGTTCGATATTCCTTTTGTCGAGATTTTTCTGATAGATATCGTTGAGCCTTGCGACATAGGCATCGCGCCTTTGCTTGAGTGCCGACCAGTCGTGGCCGTTCACCGTCAGATCGAATCCATAGTCCGCCGCAAGCCGGGCACTGTGTGCATGGCTCGCCGAATACCACATGACTTTCTTTGGCACACAGCCGAGATTGACACAGGTGCCGCCGAGCGGCCCATTCTCAATCACGGCGACATCCGCCCCATGCTCTGCCGCTCTCTGTGCATGCGCCAGACCACCGCTACCGCCGCCAATCACGATCAAATCGAATTTCTTTTTCACCCGTGCTCCTGCCAGGCTGCCGGCGCCGTTGACACGCGGCATGCTTTTCCCCTGTGATAACATCCTGCGCCTGACAGGACATCAACAGCATTCATGACCAACCCTTTACTGGATACATCGGCATTACCGCGCTTCGCTGACATCGCGCCCGAACATGTGTTGCCCGCACTGGAGAAGCTTATCGCAGAGCATCGTAGAAAGCTTGCGGCCCTTCTCGATGATCCCGAGGAAAAAGACTTCGAAGCGCTCGTCTCTCCACTCGAGGAAATGAGCCATGAATTGAGCCGCGTCTGGTCCCCCGTAAGTCATCTGCAAAGCATTCTTGAGGCACCCGGCTGGCGCGAAGCATACAACGCTTCTCTGCCACTTCTGACCCGACACGGCACCGAAATATCACAAAACAAGCGTCTGCATCAGGCTTTTGAACGCCTGTCCGACTCGCTTCCTGCCGATGCGCCAGACGTGAAGCGCAGTCTCGTCGATCATGCGTTAAGGGATTTTCGCCTGGCCGGCGTCGCCCTGCCGGACGACAAGAAAAAGCAGTTCGGGGAGTTGATGCAGGAGCTTGCCACCGCGCAGGCGAATTTTGATCAGAATGTCCAAGACGCCACCGATAGCTGGCATTTTCATA
>Ga0209997_10000965_pt1 | contig 10284 bp, 16 predicted proteins | sample CR04metaG_FD_182079 | JGI IMG/M metagenome (GOLD analysis project Ga0209997, IMG submission 182079) | Deep subsurface microbial communities from Mariana Trench to uncover new lineages of life (NeLLi) - CR04 metaG (SPAdes) (version 2) | ecosystem: Environmental > Aquatic > Marine > Ocean trench...
ATGATTCTACTTTTTCAGAAATCACAAAACCACACTTTTCACAAAATTGTTCTCCTGTATCTTCATCAGTCAATAAAGAGTTTTTTCCACAACGTTGACAAGTAGAATTTGATTTGAAAGTTACCATCTAAACTACCTTATACAAGTGTCCTTTTTAATGAAATTTCAATTGTAGAAATATTTCTGTTTTTTCGATCAGTTGACACAAGAGATTCTGAAGCTATTTTAATATCTCCGATCATAAATGTGGGATTGGTTTTACGTAGTACAATTTGCTCTAGATCCACAGTAGTTTCTATACTGAATTCTCTGGCTTTAATTGTGATTATAGGCATAATTGCTAATTGAATTATTACAGTGGTTACACAAGTCATCAATGGTTTTTTCCCAATGAATATAGTTTCACTGATTCCATTTGACATGCAAAATTTACCCCTTATCGCTAATTTAAACCGAGTATTATGCCATCTAATTTACTCATTAAAAACATGAAAATAGATAATATATGATGAAATCCATATAGTCTCAGAATTGGTACTTGTTGATAAAAAAATACTGATAGGAGGTCTTGTAATGATGATTGTAGGAATAATATTCACTATAAACATCAGTGCTACAATGCCAGCAGGTAAAGTAGGAATGACTGAAGATGAGATACTTGACTTGATGATAGCACAACAAGAAACCCAAGATTACAACACACTATCTGGAATTCTAATTGGAGTTGGATTTTTGTTAGTACTGATTAGTTTTGGTGCCAGAAGAAGAATGGGTAGTGCAAAAAAAGAAGAAAAAAAACCCACAGAATGATTCAAACCTTTTAATCTCAAATCAAATCATTGATACTATTGATTCAGGCTGAAATTAGTGTATATCCCATGGCAACAAGAACTACCAGTGCCAGTTTTTACATTGCAAAGGCAATAGAGTCAATCCAAAATACAGAAAATCTAAGATACGAAATCAATTCAATGGGGACAGTTTTAGAATCAGATAGCATTGATGTAATCTACAAGGCATCAAAGACGATGATGGAAACAGTTCACAATCTAGGAATTGACAGAGTTGAAGTTATAATCAAAGTTGATTCAAGAAGAGACAAACATGTCAAGATGGAAGAAAAACTGGAGTCTATCAAAAAATATTTAAATAAATAAATACATGTTGTAATGCAAAAATTACTCAGATCATATTTTTGGAAAAGTAGTCTCAAAAAAAATTTCTATAGTCCCATATTGGAATTAACCCAGTCAACTATAATCATGATATTTTTGATGTTACCAAACTCTTCTCCTTCAAGACTCACAAACAGAAGATGATTATTTGGGAGAGGTACTGTAATTCTCTTTATTTTATCATATGCAACAATTGCGTATTTTCCTTTTCCAATCTTTGCTGAGAGTTTATCACGTTCTTTCCAAGATTCAATAGATCTCTTCAATGATTCCTTGGTTTCATCCATACTGAGATAGCTAGTGGTGTTATCGCGAATACTATTCCATAGAATATTTCCGTCATGATCACAAATAATTGCAATCCTTGAACTAGGAATTTCACCTAAAATCATGTTAAGGAGTTTTTCTTCAGGTTCACTAACACTTTGTGCCATAGATATTACTATTTGAATATCGTAAATAAACATAATCTTGATGTTTGATTTTCTTTAGAATTATTTGAAAATTTTAAATATTTTTAACGAATTTCAGGAAAGCGAATTTCTAAAACTAGAACTGCTTTAGGATTTCAAAGTGAGTGCTTCTTTGAGCTGGAGTTCGTCCAATCTCTTTTACCATTGTTGCGAGTTCTTCAACAGACGATGCAGTTGGCTTTCCTGCAGCACGATAAATCTCTTCAGAAAATGCAGTCCCAACCAAGTCACTTCCACCATTTGATAATGCAACTTGCGCCAATTTTTTGCCATATGCTACCCAGTAAACTGAGATGTTGTTTAGCACATTTGCAAGCATAAGTCTTGATAATTCAATTATTCGCAAATCATACACAGATGAGCATTCATTATTTACCAGATGTTCTTGTTCAAGTTCAGTGTTATCTAGACTGAACTTCAATGGAATCATAGTGATAAAGCCATGGGTCTTTTTTTGTAGTTCACGAATCTTTATGAGATGATCAATGATATGTTCTGGCTTTTCTATGTGTCCATAAAGCATTGTAACGTTGCTTTTAATTCCCATGTTGTGTGCCTCTTCAATCACATCAAGCCATTCTTGTCCTGAACATTTTCCTCTAACAATCTTGTTTCGGATTTCTGGATGAAATAGTTCTGCACCCCCACCTGGCATGGAATCAAGCCCAGCATCTTTTAGACGAGATAAAATTTCTTTTGTAGAATTTTTTGTTAGTTTTGATAAATAGAAGATCTCAGCTGCAGTCAGTGCTTTGATGTTAAGTTGTGGGTGATTCTTTTTGATGACTTTCATCATGTCCTCATAGTATTCTAGTGGAAGTTTTGGATGGAATCCTCCAACTATGTGAACTTCGGTTGCTCCCATCTGTTTTGCAATTCCAACTCTTTGTTCGATTTCTTGTGGAGTTAGTGTGTATGCATCATCTGCTCCATCTTTTCGATAAAATGCACACATCTGACAGCTAGCTGCACAGATGTTTGTGTAATTCATATAGTATGATGCAGCAAAAGTAACAGTATCACCAACTAGTTTTTTTCTTGTAACGTCTGCAACAGCACCTAGCAGATGCAGATTGTCATAATTCATCAGTTCAAGACCATCTTTGTAGGATAGTTCTTCTCCTGCAATTGCTCGATCTAAGGCCTGAGAATCGCTAACTAGTTGTTCTAGCATATTGTATTGTTTATGCGTCATGATATATTCCTTATAGTCTCAAGAAATAAGTAGCATATCATACTATTACTATTATGGTACTTCCTCTAGTTGATGAACACAAGCCAAAATGCTACTTATGCCATGAGGGTTTTGAGAACATAGAGGAACTCAGAGATCATCAAAATTCAGAACATAAAGACTTTTTTGAATCAAATGAAAAGCAGAGTAACCGAGAGCCAGCACCTGGCGACGTTACTGTATTTTAGTTTTCTTTTCTTTGATTGATTTTAGCAGTTCTTGGGCAACTTGCTTTGAGATTCTTGCCAAATCATAGTGTTGATCAATTGATAGTGCTTTTTTGAAATGTTTTATTGCATCTTGCAGTTGCCCTATTTCACCTAATGAGAGTCCCTTGTATGCAAATGCCATTGCACATTTTTTGTCAATACTCAAAACTGTATCGTAGCAATCAATTGCGTTTTGATACTTTTGATCTGAATGAAGTGTTGCCCCTTTGTTCAGTAATGCATCAAGATTATCTGGTGAGATGGCAAGTGCCTTGTCATATGAGCGAATAGCAAGTTTTAGTCGTCCCATGTTTTGCAGAGTTACCCCTTTATCAACAAGTGCACTTGTGTTATCAGGTTCTTTTTTGAGCACCAAATCATAGAGTCTTAGCGCATCAGAATAATTTTCATCCTCTGCATACTCAAAGGCTTCTGCTAACATCTTGTCTATTTCATTACTCACAGTATCAGATAATTTTTTGTTAATAATATAGATTCACTGTTTGGCAATACAAAATCAAGATGCATTTTTATCTCGAGGATCAATTTCTAATGATTTGTTAAAGCATTCCATTGCTTCCTCATATCTTCCCAAGCTTCGAAGCGCTATTCCCTTGTTGTTCCAAAGAGTAGGATCATCTTGATTCAAAAGAAGTGCTTGCTCAAAGAATCCAAGGGCATCATCAAACTCACCATCTTCCAAGAATGATTGTCCCTTTTCTACAAGCTCTTGAATTTCATCCATAAATTACAAGAGAGGCTATTTGTATTAAATCTGAAAAACCAATACTTTAAGATAGTCAATAAACTGAACAGATTTACAACTATTCACTGAAAATTTAAATAAATTTTTCAGCATAATATAGTATGAAGTTAGATGAGACAGATGAAAAGATTCTCAAAAATTTAATTGTTGATGCTAGGCAATCAGCTAGACAGCTTGCATTAAAACTCGGAATGTCAACTGTCACGATACTATCTAGAATCAAAAAGTTAGAAAGAGAGAAGATCATTATTGGGTATACAGCAATAATTGACCATGAGAAAATAGGGTACTCACTTACTGCAATTATTGAAATTATTGGCAAAAACGACAAAATTGAAGAAATAGAAAATGAGATATCAAAATTTGAAAATGTATGTGGAGTTTACGATATCACTGGTTCGACAGATACCTTGATTATAGCAAAATTCAAGGACAGAAATGAATTAAGCAAGTTTGTGAAGGGTCTGGCTGCAATTACAAACGTGGAAAATACCATCACTCACGTAGTTCTAAATACTGCAAAAGAAGATTTCAGATTAACATAGGTAAGAAAAGTTGAAACTATTCTGTATTTTTGTAATTTCTGTAATTATCTTTGGAGAATTACAAACAACATTTGCGCAAACTGATGAATTAAACAGGAATCTTGAAATTTCTGATGAAGAAAAGATAATACTATTTGGAGGTTTTGCAATTGCAGTCATTGCAATCTTTTTGTTTTTAGCAAGAGACATCATACTTAGAAGAAAGACATCATATGACAAAGAAGATTTTGAATCAAAAAAAGATAGGACGTATGAAAAGTATCATTCTGACTGGGGAGACGATTATGAAGAAATGGGAAAGAGAAGAAATACAAAAGAAGATAAAGAATTTAGGGACGCTGCAATAAACAACGAACTTCCAAATTACTATGAGATTCTAGGAATTCCAAGAGATGCAACACAAGGAGAAATCAAGAAGAAATTCAGAGAGCTTGCAAAAAAAACCCATCCAGACAAAACAAAAGAAGATTCAGATGAAGAGATGGTAGAATTAAACAAAGCATATGAAGTACTTTCTGACGAAGAAAACAGAAAAAAATATGACAGATATCTTAAGATAGACTAGACAGTTCTAGTTTTACTATTATCATACTAAGCTCAATTGAATCTGGAGTTTGAATACTGTTTGTAAGATTGGTAAAGATTTCAAGATTCATAGGTTTTCCATCAGATTCTATTTGAGTAGAGATTTTTAGTTCAACAAATTCTGTGTTTGGTCCAAGCATCTTCTTTGTCAATAGTGGAATCACAGAGATGTCTTCTATCACCCCTTTCATTTTGTAGGCAAATTTTTCTGAAAAATATACACCTCCACGAGTAGTTGGCTCATTAACAGGGATAGACGAGTTTGTAATAGATACGCAACTAATTGGGAAAGTATCATCATTTAGGTAAAGCAGGTACTTCGGAGAGTTTTTTTCAATAAACTTCATCAAAATTTCTAGCAAATCCAAGTTAACTGACATCTGAAATTAACCAGATCACAATTATATTGAGTGTTTCTAAGTAAACCTGCAAAACTAAACAGATTTTCTAGAATGTAGTGGTCATCTTTAAAAACAGGAATTATGATCGAACATTATTGCTACAGTTTGCAAATGTCCATACACTAAGAAATGAAATTCTCAATTTGATGGTGCTAAATAAATTAGAAAGTGATTGTTATACTGAAATGCTAGATTATACCATTGACTTGTTTGAAAGTCAGGGTCTTGGAGCTGATTATTACGGATATCACAATATTAATCACGAATTAGAAGTAACATATGTTTCACTTTTAGCTGTAGAACAAGGTAAAGTACAATTCACTGATGAAGACATAAAATATCTATACATTGCTGCGTTGTTTCACGACTTTGATCCTGAAAAAAGTGTTGACAAACCACATGAAGAAAGTGTTATAAAATTTATAACAACTGATAAAAAACTTCGTCAATTAATCAACACTGCAAATATTGATTTAGAGATTATCAAGGTGTTGATTTTAAGAACAACATATCCTTGGAGTGGAGAGCTTAAAAAAAATGCAGAAGAACAAATTAGACAGTGTTTTCAAAATTCGGATTTAACAAGAAACAACCAACAATATCAACATCACATTATCGAAATAGGTCAATATCTATCTGTAGTGGACAGAATTAGTGGTTATGCATTAGGAGATTTTAAAAAAGCAATGACGATGGCAAAGATGAATGCACATGCACTAGCGTGGAGACCGTCATTGATTGTCAGAAGTTCAGTTGCATATTTTGAGGAATTATTAAACAAAGAGTCAGATATGGCAAAAGCAATTCTCAGGATTCTTCCAAAAGAGATGCGGAAAAACTTTTTTGATACTGTATTGTCATTTATGAGAATCAGACAGCAGGAGATTACTATTCAAGCAGATTATGCTTATGAAAATCTCAAGTTAGTTCCAACAATAGATTATATGGTAACAAGAAAAGATCCAAATTTCATCAAAACATTACATGAGATATTTTTGGAGCTGCCAACACCACTCCAGTTTGAAAAAGATAATTTTGAAGAATCAGTCAAAGATCCACAGACAATCATTAACACACTTAGGTTAAATGATAAAAATGGGGAAATTGTAGGATTCGTCAAAGGTGGGCCGCTTGAGAAATACAAGCTACGTGAAGAGATTAGAGACGAGAATTATGGTCTAGGAAACACAATATTTCTAGAACCACTGGCATTAAAGATGGGTTATTGGGGGCTAAAAGGTGGAAGTGAGATGCGCCACATGTTCATCATGCAATCATACTCTATGAAATACAAATATCTAACAAGTTTTGCGTTACGAGATGTTATCAAAGCAAGAATTAATAAAGAACAAGCAGAGTTTGTGACACAATTTGATCCTGAAAGATGGGATTACTATAGAATTAGAATTTAGAATCACCACATGAAAAAATCAATTCTAAAAACACTACAGTCAACAATTCAAGGAGATGTATTGTATAAAAAAGAATTCAGAGAATTTTATTCAGTTGATGCAAGCTCATACCAAATTATTCCAAAGATAGTAGTGGTTCCAAAAAACGAAAAAGATGTTATTAATGCAGTAAAGATTGCAAAAAAATTCAAAATATCAGTTACCGTACGTGGTGCAGGAACTGGTCTTGTTGGAAGTGCATTAAATAGTGGAATTATACTTGAAATGAAGAATTTTGATTCAATCAGGCTCGCTAAATACCATGTTACAGTAGGTCCAGGTACGACCAAAGGCAGACTAGACAAGAAACTTGATGAACACAAAAAGTTTTTTCCACCAAATCCATCAATTGGTTCTTTTTGTTCAGTTGGAGGAATGTTGGGAAATAATTCCAGTGGAAGTAGAAGTCTAAAGTACGGAAGTGTAATTGACAATGTAACAGAGATTACATTTATTAATGGAATTGGAAAAAAGATCACACTTCCACAAAACAAAAGAGTTGGGAAAAAAATTCTAGCGTTTGCAAAAAAAATTGATAAAAATAAGTTTCCAAATGTAACAAAAAACTCTTCAGGATACAGAATTGATAAAGTAAAATCAATTAATGATTCTCACAAAGTAGTCATTGGTTCTGAAGGAACACTTGGAGTTATTTTGTCAGCAAAGCTAATGATTAAAGATAGCCCAAGAGAACGAATTCTTTTTGTAATAGAATATGAATCAATTAGAGATGCAATAAAAAACTGCATTGAAATCAACAAAACTGGACCTTCTGCAATTGAATTTGTAGATAGAACAATACTTAATGAAATAAGTTTCAAGTTTAACAAGAAAACTAAGTGCTTACTATTTGTAGAATATGATGAAAAAATTGGTTCAAATGAAAAGAAGATAAAATTAATAATGACAGGAAAAATTGCAAAGAAATCAAAAAAGGATTCAGACATTTTTCAGTGGTGGAAGTACAGAGATTCATCATTATATTATAGTTTAAAATCAATTAAAAAAGAAAAAAGAATTTTACATGTCATTGAAGATGCTGCAGTTCCTTTAGTAAATCTTCAAAAATTATTTTTAGTTCTAAACAAGATAAACAAAAAGTACAAGACAAAATCAATTGTATATGGACATGTGGGAAATGGAAATATTCATGTTCATTTGGTATCAGATAGGAAAAAAATCAACATCGTCAAAAACATTGCAACGCAGTACTTTGAGGAAGTAATCAAACTTGGAGGAACCATAACTGCGGAACATGGAGATGGTCTTGCACGCTCAGAATTTATCAAGAAACAATATGGAGCAAAAAACTACAAAGTATTCAAAGAAATCAAGAAATTTTTTGATCCAAAAAATGTTCTCAATCCAGGTAAGATAATCACAAAGAAAAGCACCATAACAGAAAACCTAGTAAATTTCTAAATAATTTAAAGTTAAAATCAAAAACATCTACGTAGAAACGCTTTATTAACAAAAAAATGTTCAGAATATAGTGTTATATAAAGGAATTATTGTGTTTGTTGTTTTACTAGTAGTGTTTATCAGTTTTACACCAGCATTTGCATTAACTGAGTTACAAAGAGCAACAGTTAGTGATCCAAGATTAGTAAATACATTTGATGCACCTATTGGAAATAATGTAATTGTAGATCAACAAATTCAGATTTCTGCTGACATTACAAACAATCAAGAAAAATCCCAAAAATTTGTATATCTTGTTCAAATAAAAGATAAAACAGATTTTGTTGTTTCGTTAGTGTGGTTTAGTGGAGAATTGAATCCACATCAAAAATTTAATCCATCAGTATCATGGGTTCCAGAAAAGTTGGGTGAATTTACTGCAGAAATTTATGTTTGGGAAGGTCTGATAAATCACAAGGCATTAACTGAATATACTACATTACAAATAAACGTCAGTTAAAATTTTGACACAACAATTTTGTTTGTAAATAGGCCAATTATTTAATAAAGACAAGTAATTTGTTCCTAAATTGATCAAAAAAATCTTCGATACAAAAAAAGTTGTTGCATCACACAATAATTAAGATAGTAGATTTGCTTCTTAGTTAAAAAAGTTCAACAAGTTCTGGCTAATAGAACCTAAAGCCTATTGCATTTATGACAATAGGATATTGTGTAAAGTGCCGAGATAAACGTGAAATCCAAGGCGCTGGACCATACACCATGAAAAATGGTAAACCTGCAATTAAGGGCACATGCCCAACTTGCAATACTGCCATTTTCAGAATTGGTAAAGGATAAAATTCTCAATAGAGAAGTTTAGTACTGCCATTCATCAGTAAGGCCATTCCATAGCGAACGCATTGGGGATGGATCTTTTTCTATTTCTTGCATGATTCTATTTTTTAACACAAAAAAGAAGTTTTCCAAAGCATCGACTCCGCCATCAGCATAAAGTTCATGACCAATCTCAGTGATTCTTTTGTGTTTTTCAGACACCTCTACAGAATCTGGATTTTGTAAACAGAACGTCATCAAGTCTATCAATTCTTCCTCTAGCATAAAATCCAAGTTACTTTATTCAAAATTTAGTTAGATTTAGATATTGAGATCAAAAATAAAAAAAGAGGTTATTTTAGGCGTTTATAGAGCTCTTTGAATTCAATTGAAATAGTACATGACAAATTAAGCATATGGCTAAGTTGATTCATGGTTGTCTTGTCATGTGCCAGCTGTCTTAACAGTGTCAAAGCTTTTTGTGGAGATTTTACTGTAAGTGGGCTTTGGCCAGTCCATGTCTTAAAGGCATCTTCAACATCCAAGCAGAAATTCAAAACAAATTCTTTCCAATGTGGCATGGATTGTACTGCCTTTTCAGTAAGAATCACAAGCGACAATTCACGAAATTCACTTACCCTATCTACATACAGCATGTCAAGGGCTTGTTTGATTTTTTCTTCTTTGTATTCGTCTGTGTTTAACATATACATTCCGGCAATACTCATAATGTCATTCATTCATAACCAAAGATAAATCATTACCTGATTTTCTGAAAATTTGTTACAAATTTTAAATCAAAATTAACAAATGTAAAGAATTCAAAAAAATAAAAAAGAGATTAGATCTTATTGGAATGGGTCAATAAATGGACAGTTGACAATGTGGTCACTATCCATTGGACGTGCAATACCAATGTTGATCAAACCAGCTTCCTTGTATGCGTTCAGATCATCTAATGTTTCTAGCAATTGTGCCTCATCAGGATTATCCCAACCTATCATGAATACTCTCCACATAGGAGAATAGTTTGCATCGCCAGGAGCTGATGCAGCTATTCCTGCTTGGAATCCTAATGGACCAGTACCTATCAGACCATTTTTGAACTGAAACAAGTCTACTGCTGCTGAATTTGCAATCAAGCTTGCAGATGATGTTACACTTACAACACCCATCATTCCGGCAGGACCACTTGGAGTAGCATCTG
>Ga0209997_10000967_pt1 | contig 10283 bp, 8 predicted proteins | sample CR04metaG_FD_182079 | JGI IMG/M metagenome (GOLD analysis project Ga0209997, IMG submission 182079) | Deep subsurface microbial communities from Mariana Trench to uncover new lineages of life (NeLLi) - CR04 metaG (SPAdes) (version 2) | ecosystem: Environmental > Aquatic > Marine > Ocean trench >...
GGTAAGGCCCGCCGCCTCGGCGCGCGCGGCCGCCGCGTCGTTGCGCACGCCGAGCTGCATCCACACGACGCGGATGCCCTTTTCCGGCGCCAGTCGGATGGCCTCGTCGGTGACCGGACCGGCGGCTTCCGAGGCGCGGAAGATGTCCACCATGTCCACCGGGCCGGCAATGTCGCCGAGGCGGGCGTAGACCTTCTCGCCCAGGATGGTCCCGCCGGCGTGGCGCGCGTTCACCGGGATCACCCGGTAGCCCTTGCCCTGCAGGTACTTCATGGCGAAGCTGGACGGCCGGCTCCATGTCGGCGAGGCGCCGACCATGGCGATGGTGCGGACGTCGCAAAGGATGCCGTGCAGCAGGTCGTCTTCGTAGGGGATGGTTTCGACGGCGGCGCCGGCCCTCATCGGCCTTTCCATTTGGGCATGGGCCGCTTGGCGAGGAAGGCGTCGATGCCGTCCCGCGCGTCCTCGGTCTGCATGTTGGCGGTCATGACGTCGTTGGCCTCATCGTAGGCGCGCTCCATGTCGGCCTCGATCTGGCGGTAGAAGAGCCGTTTGCCTTCGGCGATGAATCGCGGCGCCTTGCCGGCGATCTCGCCGGCCAGTTCGGCGACGGCGCCGTCCAATGCGTCGGCGGGCACGACCCGGTTGACCAGGCCGTACTCGCGCGCCGTGCGGGCGTCGATGAAGGCGCCGGTCATCAGCATCTCCATCGCCTGTTTGCGCGGCAGGTTGCGGGTCACCGCCACCATCGGCGTCGCGCAGAACAGGCCGACGTTGATGCCCGAGGTGGCGAACCGCGCCTCCTCGCTGGCCACCGCCAGGTCGCAGTGGGCCACCAGCTGGCATCCGGCGGCGGTGGCGATGCCGTGGACCCGGGCGATCACCGGCTGGGGCAGGCGGGTCATCGAGACCATCATGCGGCTGCATTGCGCGAACAGGGCGGCGATGGCCTGCGGGCTCGAATCCTCACGCATTTCGCCGAGGTCGTGGCCGGCGCAGAACGCCTTGCCGCTGCCGGCAAGGACGATGACATGCACCGACGGATCCCCGGCAAGGGTATCGAACTCGTCCTGCAGGGCGGTGAGCAGCGCCACCGACAGGGCATTGAACTTTTCCGGCCGGTTGAGCGTGAGGGTGGCGATTCCGTCCCTGTCCCGGCGCAGCAGGAGCGGTTCGTTGGCCAGGGTGTCGGGATTGGCGGCCATGGTTGGGGGCTCCCCGTGTCCGGCGGTGGTGCGGTTGGCGTCCACGGCGAATTTGCAGCCTTTGGCGGGTCAAAAGCAAGAACCATCGCGGCACCGGCCTTTGCCCCGGCCCCGTGGCAGGGTACAAGTGGTTGACCTTTACGTAAACGGAAACTAGTGTTTCGCCCGCCGTGGTCCTGGCGGAGCATCGGCATCACGCAAGGGGGGGCCGTGCCGAAAATCAGCACCGAAGAGTTCAACGCCCTGATGGCCAGGGAGATGCCCTGGGCGGTCGCGGTCGGCATGACCGCCGATGCCATCGGCCGCGGAACGGCGACGCTCCGCCTGCCGTTCGACGACAGCATGCTGCGCCCCGGCGGCACGGTGTCCGGGCCGACGATGATGGCCCTGGCCGACGCCACCATGTACGCCGTCGTCCTCGGCGCCATCGGCATCGTCAAGCTTGCGGTGACCACCAGCTTCAACATCAATTTCCTCCACCGCCCGGGCCCCGCCGACCTCATGGCCGAGGGGCGCCTGTTGAAGCTCGGCAAGCGGCTCGCGGTGATCGAGGTGACGCTCCATTCCGACGGCCACGACGCGCCGGTGGCGCACGCCACGGGCACCTATTCGATCCCGCCGGAGCGCGGCTAGGCGCCGGCATAGAGGTATCATAATACCGTACGCCTAAGGTACCGTAATCTTTGCGCATTTCGCGTTGACTTGCCGGAAATTGATGGCATACTCCGCGCCTTCGCGAGACCGGCGCGGCGGCTTTCCCGGCCGATGCCGCGGGATGCGCGGGCCGCCCCAATTGCACGGACGGAAGATGAAGACCTATTCGGCGAAGCCATCGGACATTGAACGGGCGTGGTGCGTCATCGACGCAGACGGCCTCGTGCTCGGGCGGCTGGCGGCGGTCATCGCCTCGCGTCTGCGCGGCAAGCACAAGCCGCTCTTCACCCCCCACATCGATTGCGGCGACAACATCATCGTCATCAACGCGGAAAAGGTGCGCCTCACCGGGCGCAAGCGCGCCGACAAGGTCTACTACTGGCACACCGGGTATCCGGGCGGCATCAAAAGCACCACCGCGGAGCGCATCCTGGATGGCAAGCATCCGGAAAGGGTGCTCATCAAGGCCGTCGAACGGATGATCAGCCGCAACCCGCTGGGGCGGGCGCAGATGCGCAAGCTGCATGTCTACAAAGGGGCCGAGCATCCCCACGGGGCCCAGAAACCGGAAGTCCTGGACGTGGCGGCGATGAACCCGAAGAACAAGAGGTAATTGGTGTAAGGCATGGCCGAGGAAACCAAGACACTGGCGGACCTGAAAGATCTCAAGGACCTCAAGGACCTCAAGGACCTCAAGGACCTCAAGGACCTCAAGGACCTCAAGGACCTCAAGGACCTCAAGGACCTCAAGGATCTCAAGGACCTCAAGGACCTCAAGGACCTTGAGGATCTGAAAGAGGTGGCCGAAACCGTGGCGCCGGCCGAAGAGGCGCCCTTGCCCGAGCCCAAGATCGATGCCCAGGGCCGTTCCTATGCCACGGGAAAGCGCAAGAACGCCGTCGCCCGCGTGTGGATCAAGCCCGGCCCGGGCAAGATCGGCATAAACGGGCGCGATGTGGAGACCTACTTCGCCCGCCCGGTGTTGCGCATGCTGATCAACCAGCCTTTCCACGCCGCCAGCCGCGAGGGCCAGTACGACGTGGTGTGTACGGTCAAGGGCGGCGGCCTGTCGGGTCAGGCCGGCGCCGTGCGCCACGGCATCAGCAAGGCGCTGTCCATCTTCGAGCCGGCCCTGCGTCCGGTCCTCAAGAAGGGGGGATTCCTCACCCGCGACGCCCGCGTCGTCGAGCGCAAGAAATACGGCAAGCGCAAGGCCCGGCGCAGCTTCCAGTTCTCCAAGCGCTGATCCGAACCGGAAAACCGCTCAGCCGGTGTCTTTAATACCGAAAGTCAGAACGATTGGATCGTTTTGACTTGAGAAGCCCGCGACCGCGGGCCGCCGCTCCTGCGGCGAGCCAAGGGCGCGGATGCGCCCGCCCGGCGCCTGAGGGAGTCCAGAGAAGTCACAATGTCTGTGACTTCTCGTATAAAAGGCTCAAGTGGCCCGTCTCGTGTCGTGTCGCCACGGGCGAAGGGCCGGTCACCCGCATTCCCGTCACATCGGCGTAGGGCGTCCGTCGGGCGCCGTATTGTCAACAGGCCCTACGCCGCGGCGAACGGAATCACCCCCGGGATGAGCCACGTTTCCCACATATCATCGATCTTCGACTGGAAGTACTCGATGTCCTCATCGGTAAAGTGGGCGAAGCGGCCCTGCCTGTTGAGGTACTCGCGAACCGGCTTGCGCTTGAACTGTCCGCTGACGATCCGCTTGGACTTGCCGCACATCTTGAGCTTGCCCTCTTCGACCTCGTAAAGGGGCCAGATGCCGGTCTCCACCGCAAGCTCGCCGAGCTCGTGGGAGTACATCGGATCGTAGTCCCAGCCCTTGGGGCAGGGATCGAGGGAGTGGACGAACGTCGGACCGCCGATGGTCAACGCCTTGCGCACCGAGTTCATGGCGTCGACGGGGTACGCGGTGCAGACGGTGGCGACGTACCTGCACTCGGGATGGCCGGACGCCAGCATCGCCGCGGTGTTCTTTTTCCAGCGCCGGTTCATGATGCGCTTCACCTTGCCCGGCGGGCTGAAGGTGGAGTTCGCGCCCCATGGAGACGACCCCGACACCTGGATGTCGGTGTTGGCGTACGATTCGTTGTCGTAGAGCAGGATCAGCAGGTTGTACTGGGTGTGCTGGAGCGCCGCCGAAATGGCCGAGAGCCCCATGTCGGCGCCTCCGCCATCGCCGCACACGGCGATGACGTTGATCGGCTCCTTCTTCATCTTGCCCTTGCGCATCATCGCCTTCAGGCCGGCGGCGGTGCCGGTGGCGGCCGAGCCCGCCGATCCGAGCTGGGTGTGCATCCAGGGAATCGCCCACGGGGTGGAGTAGTACGTGGTGTTGGCCACGTACATGCAGCCGGTGGCGCCGAGGACGATCGAGCGCGGGCCGCCCGCCTTGGCCATGAGCTTCATGAGTTGGGCCGACTCGCACCCCTGACAGGTGCGGTGACCGGAGGTGTAATACTCCTCCGCCGGGACCTTCTTGGGCCCCTTCCAGGGGTCGAGAACCTGGGTTGCAATGAAGTCTGCAAAGGTGTCTACGTCTGTATCTGGCATGATTGCTACTCCCGCACTCCGATCCAGTGGGTATCCTGATCGTTGATGTCGCCGCCGCCCGCGGCGTCGAACGCCATGTCGGCCATTTCGATGACGTTGTCGGCGCTCACCTCCCGTCCGCCCAGGCCGGCGATGAACGAAATGATCTTGGGCGGGCTCTCCATCGGGTACAGCGCCGAGCGCACCTCGGTGGCGAGCACGCCGCTGTGGAAGGCCGAGCCGAAACTGTAGTCGCGATCGATCACGCCCACGGCGTGCACCCCGCCAAGCACGTCCTGCAGCTCGATGGTGGGGAACGGGCGGAACCACCGGACCCTGACGAAGCCGACCTTTTTGCCCTGCTTCCTCATCTTGCGGACGGCGACTCTCACCGGCATCGCCAGGGTTCCCATTCCGACCAGGGCGATCTCGGCGTCGTCCATCATGTAGCGCTCGATGAAGGGCTCGCCGCTGCGCCCGAACTTGGCGTTGAAATCTTCGTAGGCCTCGATGATGACCCCACGGGCACGGCGCATCGCCATGTCGTTCTGCCGGCGCATCTCCATCAGCCAGTCCTCGTTCACCTGCGGGGCGATGGTGATCGGGTTGTCCGGATGCAACTGCTTTTCCGCCCGGTTATAGGGCGGCAGGAAGCTGTCGACCGTCTCCTGGGCAGGAACCTTGACCAGCGTCTGGCTGTGGGTGAGGAAAGCGCCGTCGCAGCTGATCGCGCAGGGCAGGGAGACGCGCGTGTCTTCGGCCACACGGTAGGCGATCAGCGCCGTGTCCAGCGCCTCCTGCGCCGTCGACACCCAGTTGAGCATCCAGCCGAGGTCCCGCACCGCCAGCGCATCGTTGTGCTCGACCCCGAAGGCGCCGGGATCGTCGAGCGCCCTGTTGCCGACCATGGCGACCATCGGCACACGCAGCCCGGCGGTGACCGCCAGCGCCTCGAAGGCGTAGAACCAACCGACGCCGCTGGACCCGCAGAACACGCGGGCCCCCACCACTGATGCGTGCTTGACGATCTCGAACTGCGAGTGCTCGCTCTCGGCGACGATGAATTCGCAGTCGAAGTCTCCGTTGGAGATCATCTGCGATACGTACTGCATGACGGTGTCGTAGGGGCGGATCGGGTAGGCCGTGATCACGTCGACGTCGGCCAGCCGGCAGGCGTGGGCGATCGCTTCACTGCCGCTGATCAGCTCCTCTGTCTCACCGCTCGGGCCTTCGATCTTCTCCGCAACCGCTAGGTCAGGCGGGGTCATCGGCTATCTCCTCGGCATATTGGCCCACGTGGTGAAAGCCGTGCGAACGGGCCGGCCGTTGGGTAATTTTTTCGGACAGCCAGGCCAAGTAGCCTTTCTTGTCCTTGGTCCACATTTCCCACTGGCTGTCGTGATCCTCGAAGGCCTCCTCGTTGACCATGGTGACGCACTCGTTCACCGGGCACACGGCCTCGCACACGCCACAGCCGCAGCACGCTTCCATGTTGGCGTCGTAGAAGCCGTCGGGGGTGATGTCGAAGCAGGTGTCCGGACAGTTCAGCCAACAAAGCGTGCACTTGGTACAGGTGTCGAAATTGATCACCGGCCGCATGGTGCGCGTCGAGAACTTCTTGAAGGTCTCGCTGCGTGTCGGGACGTAGCCGCCGTCCCGGCCGGGAACGTCTTGTGGCTTCGCGTCCATGCCGCGAATCACCAGGCCCTCTTCCATCTTGGTCCAGCCCGGCAGGTCGAACGAGAAGGGCACCTCGTCATTGCCCTGATTGGCGCCAACGGGCGTCGACTCGACCACCTCGTAGGCCTTCTTCGCCGACGCCACCTTCAGGTCATCCTTCCACTGCTCGGCGATCGCCGCCACGATGGAGTCCAGGCTTACGATCTGCGGGGCGACCTTGGCCAGCGCGCCGAGGAGGCGCACATCGGTGTGGTCGTCCTTGTACACCCACAGCCCGGAGAAACTGGCCGGCGACTTGACGATGGCGAGATTGTAAGGAGCCTTCTTGCTGTGGATTGTCTTGATCAGCTTGTTCGCCGACTGGGTCGAGGTGACCACAAGCGTGCCGCCGTCCGCGAGCAGCTTGTTGATCGGCTGCAGCCCATACCAAGCCCAGGACTCGACGCCCTTGCACAGGGCGTCGTCTAGGGAAATGGTCACGTCGTTGTTGTCGGGCTCGTACTTCGCCAGGTGCTCCTCCAACTCCTCTTGGTTATCGGAGACCACGGCGAACTGCTTGGCCGGGATGCCGTTGCGTTCGGGCGAATCACCGTAGCGCCCGAAGGCGATGCCGATCTTCCCTTCTTTCCTGGCGGCTAAGACGATCCCGCGGCAGATGTTCTTGGCCAGCGTCTTTTGAAAGATGCCACGGTACACGACCTCCACGGATCCGGTGGTCATTCACATTCCTCCCCTTAGGCGTGATTGCCGTTAGCGTGATTTCGGTCAGGTGCCTGCCCTATAAAGAACTCCTGTGCACATCCTACTGGTCGACATTATACCAGAAAAATTTGTAAACAAAGACCTGTCAAACAGAAAACCCTGTAAACGGAGTGCATGTTAACTTGTCGATCCGCCCGTGGGAAGCCAAAAAGCTTGTTTCATCGCCCGAGTCCCCCGCATCGAGACAATCTCGTCGCGCCCATCGCGCCGGTTTGACAACACTCCGCCACGCCGCCGTCAAGGCCGGGTCTTGCTCTTTGCGCGCCCAGAGTCTATCAAGCGACCTTGTTTCCGGGGCGAAATGCATTTCAGGAATTCGCGGGCACGGTCCGATGCGGTTACGACGGCGAGCAAACACAGGGGTACGCGGCCTCCGCTTGCGCGGGGATTAGGAATCGCGGGGATGGGATTTTGCCTTGTCAAAGGGCGTCCCCTGCGGGACGCTCTTTCGGTATCGGGGTGATGGAACCATGACGGGCAACGCGAAACCGGCCGAGACGAACACGGTCAGGGTCGCCATCGTCGGCGCCAGCGGATACACGGGCGCCGAACTGGTGCGACTCCTGGTCCGCCATCCGGGGGCCGAGATCGGCGTCCTCACCGCCGACCGCAAGGCCGGGGAGCCCTTCGCTACGGTCTTTCCCCACCTGGCGGGCGCCGCCCTGCCCGACCTGGTGGCCCTCGACCGGGTGGACTGGGACGCCGTCGACGTGGTGTTCTGCGGCCTGCCCCACGGGACCACGCAGGAGGTCGTCGCGGCGCTCCCGTCCCGTCTCAAGGTGATCGACCTTTCGGCCGATTTCCGGCTCGCCGATGAAGACACCTACGCCCGCTGGTACGGCCACGCCCACCGGGCGCCGGCGTTGCAGAAGGACGCGGTCTACGGCCTCAGCGAACTGGCCCGCGACGCCATCGCCAGGGCGCGCCTGGTGGCCTGTCCGGGCTGCTATCCCACCGCCGCCCTGCTGCCGCTGGTGCCCCTGATCGAGGCCGGCGGGATCGTCCCCGAGGACATCATCATCGACGCCAAGTCGGGGGTCAGCGGCGCCGGCCGCGGGCTCAAGGAGACCGCCCTTTTCGCCGAGGTGGGCGAGGGCATCCACGCCTACGGGGTGGGGTCCCACCGGCACACGCCGGAGATCGAGCAGGGCCTCGCCCGGGCGGCGGGACGGCCGGTCACGGTCAGTTTCACGCCCCATCTGGTGCCCATGAACCGGGGCATCCTGTCCACCATCTATGTCAAGCTGGCGGGGGGCGCCACCGCGGACGGCCTGCGCGCCATGCTGGCCGAACGCTACCGGGGCGAGCCCTTCGTCCGCGTCGTGCCCGAGGGCGCCCAGCCGGCCACCCGCCACGTGCGCGGCTCCAACCACTGCCTGATCGGGGTCTTCGCCGACCGCCTGGCGGGGCGGGCCATCATCGTCTCGGTCCTCGACAACCTGGTGAAGGGGGCGTCGGGCCAGGCGGTGCAGAACATGAACCTGATCTGCGGCTTTGCCGAGACCGACGGACTGGAGCAGGAGCCGCTGTTCCCATAACGTACGAGTCTCTGGGACAGGACACTACCCTATACGCATGCAGGCTCCGACCTATACGCCCGTTCAATATATTCGCACTTCCTCCTGTGGCACCATTGCTTCCGGACCCGCCCGTCATTCCTCCTCCCCCCCCTTGCGGGCGGCTCCATACCTCCCTGTTAAACTTGCCGGGCCTTATGGCCCGGCATTCTTTTTCCATCCGCTGGGTGGGGGAAAGGGTTTGGCGCGCCGGCGTTCAGACGTCGATGTCGTCGACGAAGCGCGCGTGTTCCTGGATGTAGGCGAACCTGAGTTCGGGCCTGCGGCCCATGAGGGCGTCGACCAGCTTCTCGGTGTCCTTGGCCGCGGCGATTTCGCTGGCCCGGTGGCCATGGGGCACGATGACGCGCAGCAACATGCGCTTCGCCGGATCCATGGTGGTTTCCTTGAGCTGGGCCGCGGGCATCTCGCCCAACCCCTTGAAGCGGCTGATCTCGATATTGGCCTTGCCGGTGAACGCCTTTTTGAGCAGTTCGTCCTTGTGGGCGTCGTCGCGGGCATAGAGCGTCGTGGCCCCCTGGGTGATGCGGTAAAGGGGCGGCATGGCGATGAAAAGGTGTTCGTTCTCTATTAGTTGTGGAATTTCCTTAAAGAAGAACGTCATCAAAAGGGAGGCGATGTGCGCGCCGTCCACGTCGGCGTCGGTCATGATGATGATCTTTTCGTAGCGCAACGCGCCGTCGTCGTACGCATCACCGGTACCGCAGCCGAGCGCCTCGACGATGTCGCGCAGCTCCTGGTTGGCCCGGCGCTTGTCTTCCGAGGCGCTGGCCACGTTGAGGATCTTGCCGCGCAAGGGAAGCACGGCCTGGGTCTCGCGGTTGCGCGCCTGCTTGGCCGAGCCGCCGGCGGAGTCGCCTTCGACCAGGAACACCTCGGTGCCTTCGGCGCCCTTGCGGGTGCAGTCGGTCAGTTTGCCCGGCAGGCGCAGGCGCCGGGTCGCCGACTGGCGCTTCAGTTCCCGGTCCCGGCGGCGGCGCAGGCGGGTCTCGACGCGCACGAGGATACCCTCGAGCAGGAGCTTCGCCGAGTCGGGGTCGCCCGAAAGCCAGTGGTCGAAGTGATCGCGCATGCAGGTCTCGACCAGGCGGGCGGCTTCCGCCGTGCTCAGCCTCTCCTTGGTCTGGCCCTGGAAATGGGGGTCCTGGATGAACACCGAGAGCATGATGCAGGCGCCGCCGACCACGTCGTCGCCGGTCATCTTCGCCGCCTGCTTGTTGTTGACGAGTTCGGCGTAGGCTTTCAGTCCCTTGGTCAGGGCCGCGCGCATGCCCGCCTCGTGGGTACCGCCCTGGGGGGTGGGCACCGTATTGCAATAGGAGTTGAGGAATTCGTCCTCGTCCTCCGGCCACGCCACCGCCCATTCCACCTTGCCCGCGAGGCCGTTCAATTCGGCCTCGCCGGCAAACGGGGCGGGGGTGATGGTCGTGCGGTCCTTGAGCGTCGAGGCCAGGAAGTCGCCGAGGCCCCCGGGGAAGTGCAGGGTTTCGCGGGCCGGCGTGTCGTCTTCCTTTTTATTGAGCAGCGCCGGATCGCACGACCACCGGATCTCCACGCCCCGGAACAGGTACGCCTTGGAGCGCGCCATGCGGTAGAGCACGGCGGGGTGGAACCGGGCGCTGGCGCCGAAGATCTCCAGGTCGGGACGGAAGGTCACGGTGGTGCCGCGGCGGTTCTGCACCGCGCCCGAGGCCTTCAACGGTGCCGTCGGTTGGCCGCGGCTGTAGGTCTGGGTCCACAGCCGGCGATCGCGGGCCACCTGGACGGTCAGGGATTCGGAAAGGGCGTTGACCACGGAAAGCCCCACCCCGTGCAGGCCGCTCGACGTCCTGTACACCTTGCCCCCGAACTTGCCGCCCGAATGCAG
>Ga0209997_10000971_pt1 | contig 10276 bp, 7 predicted proteins | sample CR04metaG_FD_182079 | JGI IMG/M metagenome (GOLD analysis project Ga0209997, IMG submission 182079) | Deep subsurface microbial communities from Mariana Trench to uncover new lineages of life (NeLLi) - CR04 metaG (SPAdes) (version 2) | ecosystem: Environmental > Aquatic > Marine > Ocean trench >...
ATATTCGATTTATTTAGTGAGGGAAAACTCCACGAAGCCGAGGAAATTCAAAGCAGAATGCATGCCGTTAATAAAGCTATTACAGCTACTTACGGTGTTGCTGGATTAAAAGCTTCGATGGGATTATTAGGTTATTACGGAGGACAGCCGCGAAAACCTCTTCAACCTCTTACATCATCAAAGATGAAAAAACTTAAACCGATTTTGCTAAAGGCAAAATTATTATAATAAGTATTATCGTAAATTTTTATTCAATTTGAAATCAAACATACTTTTATTAATCACCGCAATGATTTGGGGATTTGCATTTGTTGCACAACGAAGCGGAATGGAATTTGTTGGTCCCTTCACCTTTAATGCTGTTCGTTTTACACTTGGGGGAATCTCCCTCATTCCCCTTTTGCTCATCAATAGAAAAAGAAAATTTAAAAATGAACCGATCCTCCCTCTTTCATCAAACAAAATACTTTTGAAGGGCGGAATTATTGCCGGGGTCATACTCTTCTTTGGTGCATCTTTCCAGCAAGGAGGAATGGTTTACACTACTGCAGGTAAAGCAGGATTTATAACAGGACTTTACATAATTTTGGTTCCCATACTTGGAATAATGTTCAAGCAAAAAACTTCTGCTGCTATTTGGTTAGGTGCTGTTATTGCTTTAGTTGGAATGTATCTGTTAAGTGTTAACGAAAATTTGACGATTGGTTTAGGCGATTTATTAGTTTTGGCAAGTGCATTTTTTTGGGGTTTGCACGTTCTTGTTATTGGCCGCTTTTCTCCTAAAACCGATTCTATTCAATTAGCATTTTTCCAATTTATGTTATGTGCTTTTTTTAGTTTGATTGCTTCCTTAATAATTGAAACAACCATCCTTCAAAATATATTAGATGCATCTGTTCCGATACTTTATGCAGGAGTTGTTTCTGTTGGAATTGCATACACACTTCAGGTAGTTGCTCAGCGTGATGCTCATCCATCACATGCTGCAATTATAATGAGTCTCGAAGCTGTGTTTGCTCTTATTGGCGGATGGATTATTTTGGATGAAAGCATTCCTTTAAGAGGATTAATTGGCTGTGGCTTAATGCTTACCGGAATTATTATATCACAAGTTGGAATAAGATTTAAAGGAAAGAAAATTTAGTGGACTATAATATATGTCATTCCAGACCCGTCTGCCGCCGAGGCAGGCTTGATCGGGAATCTTCAAACTAATGATCTTTGAGAATTCCACTAGAGTGTAAAAAACAAAATAATTTAATTCATACTAAGGGATATAGAATGAAACAATTTCGAATCAATATAATTTCGCAACTATTACTTGTAGTATTACTATCATCTATTCTTATAGCTCAATCTCAATTAAAGCATAAACTAAATTCACTTGAGGGAATTGTGAAGGTGACACAAATTGAGGGTGATTCAATTTATTCCGGAGTGTACGAAGTTTTTATTGATCAGCCCATTGATCATAATAATCCTGAAGGTGATCATTTTATTCAGAAATTTTATATTGGACACATTGATGAAGAATTGCCGGTTGTAATTGAACTGGATGGCTACTCAATGCCAAAACCAAGGTACAACGAACTGGCAGATATTTTAAACTGTAATAAAATTCAGGTTGAGCACAGATATTTTGGTGAATCAGTTCCGGATAATGCCGAGTGGAAATATTTAACCGTTGAACAGGCTGCGAATGATCATCATCATATAATTTCTTTGTTGAAAAACATTTACAAGGGGAAATGGATAAGTTCGGGAATAAGTAAAGGCGGACAATCTACAGTGTATCACCGCTATTTTTTTAATGATGATGTAGATGTTTCTGTTCCATACGTTACACCAATGAATATTGCTGAAGAAGATCCGAGGATTTATCACTTTCTTGATAATGTAGGAACGAAAGAGTGCAGAGATAAAATGATACAATTCCAGAGAGAAGTTTTAAAACGTGAAGATGAATTGCTTGAAATATTTCTCGATGATTCTGAAAAATTAGGTTATACATACAGCATAGGCAGTGATAGATTAATTTTTGAATTTGTTGTTCTTGAATATACTTTCGCATTTTGGCAATGGCAAAATAACAACTGTGATGAAATTCCCGATACAAGCGAAAGCAGCGAAAAAATCTTTAATCATCTAAAAAGGAATTCATCATTCTCTTATTTTTCAGATCAGGGAATTGCACCCATTGCACCATTCTTTTACCAGGCGTATAGTGAAATTGGTTATTATGGTTACGATATCTCACCTCTCAAGGATTTGCTGCGTGAGGTGAAAGATCCTTCAAGTAAAATTTTTATTCCCCACAATTCAAATCCACAATTTGATTGCTCTTTAATTCAGGATATAAATACCTGGGTTCAAAAGCACGGCAACAACATTCTTTTTATTTATGGCGGGAATGATACCTGGTCTGCAACTGCAGTTGAATTAACTGGAGAAACAAACTCGATAAAAATGGTTAAAGAAGGTGGCTCGCACAGAACAAAAATTAACAGCTTTTCTGATGACGAAAAGGAAATTATTTATAAGACTTTGGAAGACTGGTTAGATTACAAAATTGAGAGATAATAAATCGATTATTTTAGAAGTAAGTTTTAATTGATTTTTATTCCCGGTTTGAACATAGATATACTTACAAATTATTTTAGGGATTCCCACTTAAGTGGGAATGACATAAATGTTTTGTCATTCCCGACCCCGTCTGCCGCCGAGGCAGGCTTGATCGGGAATCTATCAAGCATAATTAGGAAGATTCTTCGCTTTGTTCAGAATGACAGAAAAAAAAATCCCCTCTTACAAGGGGATTAAAATAATTGATAACTCTAATTGGAGTTATTTAAATGTATCCTTCGAATCAACGATGGTTACTTTCTTAACATTCAGTTTAAAGTTTTCAGTTTCTGAATCTTCACTTATTACCTCCGCAGGTAATCCTGCTTTAACTAGGTTTGAGTAGCTCATTGATGAAGTTAAATTATTCTTTAAACTTTTAGCTAGCGCTTTTGCTTCGCTTCTGTCTGTTACTATCGTGATTTTCATATTATCAATCTGAAAATATTTGTTGATGGCGTTATTAACATCATCTAATGTAAGATCGGCTAATAGTATGTCAAGTTCCTCAATATAGTTCTCCCTTCCGTACATTTTGGAATCCATTAAATAACCAAGCTGATTGGAAGGTGATTTGATATATAGTCTGATATAACTTTTTAAGAATGCTCGTGTGGCTTCAAAGTCTTCTTCAGAAATCCCGTCCTTTATCATCTTATCAATTTCTCTTAATGCCATTCTTAATGCAAAGTGAGCATGTCCAATTTTTATTCCGCTTAATTCTTCATACTGCGCTTTCAACTGCTTTGCGATTTGTACGGGTCTTATCCAAACAGCGAAGTAGTTACTTTGGCGCGGAACTCCTGGCGGTGGGAGCATATTACCTCCCCCGTTATTGTACCACTCGATATAGGAATAATTACCGTAGTTCATGGAACGCTGTTCACGTATCATCTGGTATAATCTTCCGTATGATTTTCTGTGTTCACCAAGGTACGAATTTGCAACTACCAACGCGGCAAATTCATCATCCACCCTTGTTATGTCTAAAGGATAACCTGCAAAAATGGCTGAACCGAATGCACCATCTTTAGCAATTATTTCAACTTCAATACCATTGGGCATCTCGATAACAGCCGGTGCAGGTACTTCCGGATTTGTATCGGGCAATGATGCCAGATCATTTTTCAGCTTATCTAAAAATGATGATGAATAATTACCAGCGATACCTATCATCAGATTATTTTTAGTAAAGAATTTTTTATAGTGTTCTTTTACGTCTTCCAGAGTAATCGAAGCAACCGATGCTGAGTTTCCTTCTATCATATGCTGATAGTTTGTTCCTCTGAAAAGAAAATTCTCAAGAGCTTTTTTACTGTATTCTTCATCCGATGAAGCACGAATAACCTGGTCAACATAAGCTTGTTGATTAACTTTAACTCTGTCAAAGTCAGCCTCTTCAAAGGAAGGATTTGTTATAAGTCCCATCATAATTGGATAAAAAGCCTCCAGCCAATCTTTATGAAATTGAAAAGTGAAAATTGTCACTTCTTTATCCACAGATGCTCCGTACTGTGCAGCCATCGGGTAAATCATATCCTGAATATCGCTGAATGATAGTTCACCAGTTCCGCCTTGTGTGATAAGCTGAGTTGTAGTGTAAGTTAATCCTTCTTTTCCAGCCAGATCGCTAATTGAACCGTTCGTGAACATTAGTTTAACTACTATTTTAGCTGAGTTGGATTGTTTCAGTTCAACAACTTCCTGACCCATCAAAACTCCTGATAGCAAAATTGTTATTAATAATGCTTTCATTATTCAACACCTCCCTTCTCATCGGAAGAAATTGTGGCTATTGTTAATCCATTTTCTACATAATATTTATTTGCCACCATTTTAATATCTTCGTTTGTTACTTTATCGTACATTGCATAAAGTCTGTTAATTGATTCCGGATCACCGGTTAACTGTATGTAATGGCTTATGGAACTTGCAATTGCCGAAGGATCATCAATACCCATCGCAAAGCTGTACTTAAGATTTGATTTTGTATCCTGTAGTTTCTTTTCATCAAATCCGTTGGTCTTTACATCTTCAATTGCTTTTGTAATTTCATCTCTCACGTACTGGAAATCATCCTTATTTATAAATGATGCCTGTATGTTAATCAGGTTCGGATCACGGGAGTCGCCTGCACCTCCGCCAATAAATCTAAGCTTCTGTTCTTCAACAACTAATTTTTTGTAAAGCTCTGAGCTTCGTGAAAAGAGAATTGTGTTGAGTACATCTATTGCCGGCATATCAATTTCTTTATCGTTGAAAGCCGGTCCCTTGTAAGCCATACTCATAAACGGAGGAATGGAACCATTTTGCAAATGGAATTCACGTTTACCGTTCTGTGATGGTTCAACGGGAATTTCGGAAACATAGTTTCCCCTTTCCCATCCACCAAAATATTTTTCTGCCAGATTATTTATCTGCCCTGCGTCCACATCGCCAACAACAACTATAGTACAATATTCCGGTCTGTAATAACGTTTGAAAAACTCCAATGAATAATCGTACTGATTTGGCATATCAACTATGTCATCAAAAAAGCCCATTGTAGTGTGCTTGTAAGGATGCTCATCAAATGCAGTGCTTACAAGATTCTCATACAACTGCTGATAAGGGCTTGCATAATTTTTTGTGTACTCACCCTTCACAGCACCTGCCTCCACTTTAAATTCGTGTTCCGCATAGTTCAAATTCATAAAACGGTCGGCTTCAAGTTCAAACATTTTTTCAAGATACTCAACATTACCCGTCATGTGGTAAACTGTTCTATCCAAAGATGTGTTAGCGTTTGCTCCTGCACCAGTCATCTTAAGAACTTTTTTGTACTCTTCACGCGGATATATATCCGTTCCGCGGAACATCATATGCTCAAAGAAATGTGCAAACCCTGTTACACCTTCTTCAACTTCATTCCTGGAACCAACACGCACAACAATGTAAAACGCTGCAAGTCCCGGACTGTCAAAAGGAATTGTAACAACGTTCAGATCGTTATTAAGTTTATGCTGATAAATAGGGTATGGAAGAATTTTATCTTCATTAGATGAACAGCCGTTGAACTGCACAAGTGCGAACCCAAGTAACAGCAAATAGGGAATATTCCTAATCACCTGATTACTCCTGTTAATGATTAATATTTGCTTTAAATTAGGATACAAACTTAAAGGATTGAATCCATCCAGACAAGAGAGAAAGATGTAGGTTTTAAAAAGATATGAAGAAATTATTTACCATTCTGATGGATCATAGATGAGTTAATAGTATAATATTGAATTGAGGGGAGATTTGAAAAAAATATCATTGAGTGAAAATGAAAATGTACTGGTCTAATATTTAAAATAATAAAGACCGTATATAAACGGTCTTCTTATTTGAGGCCCTCACCTCAATATTTTATTCCTCTAACAAACAAAGGAGAATAAAATTAATTTTTATAGTCGAATTTAGAATTTGATTTCATAATGGACAAAACATTTATGGCTATATATATTGTTAAACCTAAAACAATTAAGCCGATCAAATAGATAAGAATCATAGCAAGCATCCTTTCATAATTTATATTACAACTATACAAGCACTGTGCCAATCTTATAATTCTTTTTACAATATTTTTTTCAAGATTATTTTTTAAAATGAGTTTCATTAAAATAAATTGTATTGAAATGAAACGAATCCCAATGTGTGGGGACTAGTTCCACTTTAACTTGGGCACTTAGTTTTGGACTATCATTTGCTATGATAATAGTTTCGAAATTTTTAAGTTTACTATACATTTAATCATTGAAAAAAATACAGAGGCAAAGTCAGACCATTTGGTGCATTTACTGTTATAGCGAAATTATTTGATGTAAAAGGAAGCATCATTCAGCGATGAATGGTTAGCCTCTCTAACCTTTATATATCAGAATCGGCGAGCGAGATGCTATACCAAAGTATAAGGACTTATAAAAGAGATCAGACATTCTAATTCATTAAACATTTTTTTATGAACTAGAATTAACAATAGGAACTAAGAATGAGCTTAATTTATTTTCTCTATTTTTTAATCGTTACGCCAGTCTTCAATCCCCCGGCAGACTGGGATGCATATATTAATGAGAAATGGGGAGGCACATACAACCCGTTCATTCATCTCGATTTAGGTTACGGCTTTCCTGGTCAAGAATCATTTGTCAGTACATTCTCAAGTATTGGTACTGTCGATTTAAAAATGGGATATACAACGTATGATAAATCCCAGAGTTATGTTTACAAACTTGATGAAAAATATCTATTTGGAAAATATGCTTCTTCGGATATGGGTGAAAAAATTAATCCTCTTACCGATATTGATGAGAGTGCTATAAACACAACAAGCTGGAGTTTTGGTGTAGGAGAAAAAGTTGGTTACGGATGGAAAGTCGGACCATTTTCACTAATTCCATTCAACCAAAACCAACTTGTACTTTCCGGTTTGAGATTTACTTATCCCAATTCTATTTTACAGAGTGATGCAGAATTTCTGAAACGATTAGAAGGAGATACAAGATTCGGTGTTTCAACTGAGGGTGGTGCAGAATTTTATGTTGCAAGAGCAATTGCCGTTACTGCCAGCTTTGAAGGTACGGTTGTATTTCCAAGATTTGTATTCGTTCAATGGCTCGGCAGTTATGCAGCCCAATCCATTAGCAATACTTTGGTCTCATACTTTTCTGAAAGCATTGTAAAATCATCTCCACTACTGGGACCAATAATGTACCTGATTCTTAAAAATGCCATATCGTTCGCATGGTATTATGCTATTAAGCGTGAGCAGTACTGGCCTTTGCCTTCTGAAACTCCTTTTACAATGGAAACTATTAAAATAAGTGCTTCTATAACATTTTAGGCTTTTTTTGTTTCTAGATGTGCTGAAAATACATAGCGAAAAAACCTTTTAAATCACTTTAAGGGAAGTAATACTGATTTATTAACTACCAGGAACTAACACAATGATCAACAATATAGTTCAACCAATAAAATTATGATAAAGTTTATTTTTCCAATAGCAGTTTTATTATTAACAGTAAATAATTATGCACAACCCTCAGACTGGGATAAATATATCAATTGGGCGTGGGGAGGTAATTTTAGTCCTTTCATTAAAGCAGATGTTGGATATGGATTTCCCGGTCAAGAAAATTTTACAAATAGTTTTTCGAGCATTGGTAATGCAAATGTAGAGTTTGGATATACAGAATTAAAAAAGTTTCAAGATTTCGTTCAGAAACTAGATGAACGATACATATTCGGTTCATATTTCTCTTCCGACATGAATGTGTTTGGCAAGTCAGAACCAGGTGACGTTGATACAAAAGGCTGGCAAATTGGTATCGGTCAAAACATCGGGTACGGATATGAAATCGGACCCTTCTCATTAATACCTTATAACAAAAACCAATTTACTCTTACAAATTTAGAATTCACAGGGCGAGACTCATTAACTCAAAACGATATTGACATTTTAACAAGGTTAGAGGGAGATCAAAGATTTGGTATTTCAACAGAAGGCGGTTTAAAACTCTACGTTGCAAAATCGATTTCAATCACCACTTCAATTGAAGGAGCAGTTGTATTTCCAAGATTCGTAGTTATACACTGGGTTGGGAGTTTTGCAATGCAGGCTCTTAGTGTTAACCTTGTGTCGTTATTTTCAGAAAGTATTATTAAGTCCTCTCCGATCTTTGGACCGATAATGTATATGATTTTAAAGAACGCAGTAACATTCGCCTGGTATTATGCTCTAAAAAGCGAGCAGTACTGGCCTTTTTCTTCAGAGACACCATTTACAATGGAAACTTTTAAGATTGGGGCATCCATTACTTTTTGATATTTTTCTGAAGAAAATTTTATATTTTTTTTAAGTTCCTGCCTTAGTGGGGATAAATTCAATCACTTATTTATCATTGCATCTATTGAATCAATCACAGTACGAAAAAAATATATCTAATAAACTTCTGAGTAATTATTATGTTAATCAATTCATTTTTCGATTAATTTTTAGTTTATTAATATTCACATCTATTCATTCAATCTGCTTTGCCCAATCTCCTTACAAACTTGATACGAAAAAAGAAAGTATTATTTTCGGGAGCGCCATCGGGTTAGCCGTAATTAGTCTGACAATAAATGATGATATTCTGCCTTTTACCCAGGATGAAATCAATACACTTAACAGGAAAGACGTCAACAAGTTTGATAGGGGTGCTACTTATAATTGGTCACCAGCTTCAGGAAACGCCAGCGATATATTTGCAGCAGCATTAATTCTTTCACCTGCTCTTCTTACTTTTTCGGACGAAGTAAGAAATGATTTTACACCGGTGTTAACCATGTACTTTCAAACGCTGATACTTGCAGGAACATTACCCTTAACATTAAAGGGAATAACACAGCGTACCCGACCGTTTGCATATAATGAAGATGCTCCGTTAGAAGAGAAAGAAACACAAAACGCTAAAAGATCTTTTTTCAGCGGTCATACCTCAGTAGCATTTGCAATGGCTGTTTTCCTCTCAACGGTTTACAGCGATTTTCATCCAAATTCTCAATGGAAACCTTTTATTTGGGGTGTAAGTTTATTAGCTGCAACCACTGTTGGATATTTACGATATGCTGCAGGTAGGCATTTTCCAACAGATATTATAACAGGTGCTTTAGTTGGCAGTGCTTTAGGTTATTTTATTCCCTTCATCCATAGAACTAACGAAAGTGATCTTGATGTTTCTTTAGGAATTAATGGAAATGGCAGCACACTCAATTTTCTTTATGAATTTTAATTTTATCCCCTTCCCGGAAAAACGATGGCTCTCCTCCACTCACATTTTTAATAATGAAATCAAACCCGTCTAGAATGATACTCGCGATCAATCTAATGCAGAATGGATAATAATTCTAAGTAACAAATCCTTTTGCTATATACTCTGAATTTTAGCAAATTGAAAGATAGGAATCGAGATTATATGTAACTGCAGGCAGCCATATATAATACTGATTAATTTTATGTTTAGTGAATACATGTGAGGATGCATTATTAATTTCATCAGTAATTAAGGTGGGGTGAATTATGATAATAAATTTTACCTTTAAACACCTGTATCGTACATATTTATATCTCATACTAAGCTCATTAATGTTAACTTCTCTATCCTTTTCACAAACCCAGATTGATGATGCTGTTGAAAAACAATCGCAAAGGAACAGCAATAAAATCTTTCTCTCCTTATCAAGCACAAACAAATATTCAGAACTAAAAAGTAACAGTGGAATTAGTTTAGCAATAAATCCAAATAATCCTGCCCTTAAGGGAAAATATTTCACTCTAACTGATTCAATAGATGTTGATTATGAAACGTGGGAATCCAAAAGACATTTTTGGATTGCAGCATCAGAACTTGCAATTGTACAATTCATCCCGTTTGCTATGGCAAAATGGGGAAGAACCTGGGACGACCCGGCAGACAACTGGGCTAATGTTTCTTCGAAAACCTGGTGGAGAAATATTAGTCAGGGCTGGGAATACGATGGTGATGCTTTTTTAACAAATTACTTTGCTCATCCTTATCATGGAAATCTTTATTTTAATGTTGGCAGAACTAACGGCTACAACTTTTGGGAATCATCAGCCTGGGCTGCAACG
>Ga0209997_10000973_pt1 | contig 10265 bp, 7 predicted proteins | sample CR04metaG_FD_182079 | JGI IMG/M metagenome (GOLD analysis project Ga0209997, IMG submission 182079) | Deep subsurface microbial communities from Mariana Trench to uncover new lineages of life (NeLLi) - CR04 metaG (SPAdes) (version 2) | ecosystem: Environmental > Aquatic > Marine > Ocean trench >...
GTTACTGTGTAAATTTCTAACCGTATTGATAATGGATTCCTTTTTCACCACGAGGGTGTTTCCACTCTGTTTCTTCTGAACACGTTCCACAGTCTACACATCCTTCATGCTGAATAATCACTTTTCCTCCTTCTTCACTGTAACATTTTGCAGGACAAAGGATTACCATTTTTTTCATGAATTCGCTACTAGAATTTAGAACCTTGATGTGAGCAAGACTATCATCATTATAATTTAGATTGGCAATTCTATCTGCTATAGATAGAATAGTAGGTGAATAGGAAGAAGAGATTGATTTTCCTAGTTTTTCTGCAAGTAATGTTGGGACTTTAACGTAGGTTTCTTCAGACTCTATCATTGGTAGAAGCTTTTCATAACCAATAATATTTGCAAATTTTACAGCAATGCCTCGAAAAGTACTACTAGACATCATTTTTAGAACTGTACCATAGCGAGAGCCAATGATATCTCTTGGGACATCTTTTGCTGCATCTAAAAAGATCTTTAGATAATCCTTGTCTATTTGTTTCATATCTATTGTGTATGGATTCTGTTCAACTGACTTTGAATAAAATTCACCAAGAGAATTAGAGAAATCATTCTTATCAAGAGCTCTTGCTACTGCATTTGCTGCAAGTACCCCATCATCTATGCCTATGTTAAGGCCCTCAATTCTTGGACCAACAAAAATTCCTCTGCCCGCTGCATCTCCAACAAATAAGATATTCTTAAAGAATGGTTTTTTCATTCTACATCTTTTTCCGTCTGGAACTAGTTTTGCGCCGTATTCATCTTCAAGATAATCTGTTCCAAATGTAACGCCAAATTTTTCAGACATTGTCTCTTGAACGGATGTCAATGTTGATTGAATATCTTCTGCATCTTTGTATTTGCCAGATTTGATTAATCTCTCTCGACCACTAGGAGAAAAGTTTGCTTCCCGAATCTCATACCAAGTTTTGATTAATTTTGCTACACCATAACGAATTCGAAGTTTTTCTTCTTGTGGAAGATCCTTATCAATGTCTGGTTTAACTGGAACTTTATCTTTGATAAATTCACTAACCATTGGATTTTTCAAAAGAGTGTCAATCAGTGTATATGGTTCTATTGGATTTCTCAGTAGTGAATCAAAGTGATAGACAGCTCCTACTGAAAGTGTATCACGATTAGTATACAGAAATCCCCCGCCAATATGATTTAGAGTTACATCTCCAGCAAAAAGATGTGCAGCGCCTTCATCAGGTGATATGCCAAATCTTTCGTCAATAATTTCTTCAGGTAATTTTACTATAACTTTCACTCCTTGGTATAGTTGTTCAGATGTGAATTTTTTTCTGGCACCAACCATCTCTGCAACTTCTGAGTTTACTCCATCAGCTGCAATTACTGCCTTTACTTCAAACTCATCTAGCTCATCAGTTTGTAAAATTATGGTTCCAGTTTGCTCATTCCATGAAAGTGATTTTACATGAACCCCAGGAATAATCCCACCGCCCAGTTTTTCAGCACTCTCTTCTGCTTGTTTTGCAAACCAAGAATTGAGTTTATTCATAAGAACGGAATATCCGAAATTTGCCTGATAGTCATGTGCTGCAGTAAGATCCATTGAATAGACTTTGTCTTTTGATGTTGAATGTAAGATGTATTTTGTTATTTTTCTTTCAAGTGGTGCATCATCAAGGAAATTTTCGTATACTTGTTCAACGTTTGTTACTTTGCCTTTTTTGGGTTTTTTAGAATAAAGAATACCGCCAGATAGATTCTTTGAGCCAATTTTTGAGCCAGCCTCTAGGAGTATTGCTTGTTTTCCAAGATTTGATAGTTGTTTTAGTGCAGCTAGTCCAGCAGAGCCGCCACCAATTATTGCTACATCATATTTTTCCAAAACTTTTCATGCCTCGACAATTTGTATTTGTTTTTTAATTTCCTCAATAAGTAATGGAATTACATCCTCCATTCTGCCTTTAATGAAAACATCACATTCATTTTTTATTGGTGCATCCTCATCAGGATTAATAGCTACAACAAATCCCGAATCTTTCATTCCCCAGACATGTTGCATTGCACCACTTACTCCTGCAGCAACATACAGCATAGCACTAGTTTTGTGTCCGCTAGTTCCGATCACTCTATCTGGAATCATATATTTAGAATCTAATGCTTGACTAACGGTGTATGGTTTTTTTGAGATTGGCAAAGTAACTCCAATTTCTGCATTCAATTCCTTTGCCAGATTTTCTACAAGCTTGATGTTTTGTTCTGGATCGTCTTTTATTCCTCGACCAAAACTAACTATAGTTCTTGGAGTATCAAAGTCAACGACACTTTTTATTATCTGGCGGCTTAACACCTTAACTTTGAGATCTTGTTCATCAATAGTTGGAGTAAATTCTATAATTTTTCCCTCTCGTAAAGAATCTGGTTTTAATGGCTCAAAAACTCCGGGAATTATACTACAGGATTGTGGATGATAATCTCTTTTAAAAGCAGGATTTCTGTTATCAAGACACAGAATTGTAGTCCATAAAAATCCTGAAAAATCAGGCCTATACATTTTAAGGGTTTTTTCATATGTCTCTTTTTTTCCACCAGTTTTTTGTTGATGCGACATCTCAATATCTTCAATTACAAGTTGGTTGATGTCTGAAGCCAATCCTGATTCTAATTCTACTAGTACAGTTGAAGATAGATGTCTTCCAACACTATCTGCTGCAAAGAACATGTACCTAGGTCTTTTTATTTCACTGGCATATTCAGATTCTATTTCTCCTAGTGATTTTGTATCTTGAGCAATTTGACCAATCACTTTAGTGTAAATGGTGTTTCGAATGTCCTTTAGCTCAGGATCATCTGCATAGATTACTGCATCAGCTCCGTATTCAATTAACTGCTTTGAGATATCTTTGATGTTATGTCCTAAAATTACTGCAACTACTTTTTCGTTTGAAGAATATTTTGAATTGAAACCATCTAGTAATCGTCTTGCCTCTCCAATCATTTCAAGACTTACTGGAAGAAGTTCTCCATCTTCGTGTTCAATTATAACATATAGGTGTCGATATTTTTCTGCCATTATTTTATCACCATAGCTTCCAATGCTTCTTTCATTTTTGCAACAACTTTACGAATTTGTTCAGGATCAGTACCGTCAATTACTTCTGCTCGTCTTGTAGCTGTAGACTTGGGTACTCGCTCAACCTTATACACTATTGTTGGAGAGCCGGGAAGACCAACAAGAGTTTCATCAACGCCAAGTTCTTTTGCATTAAAGACTTTGAGATAATCTTTGAAAGTATTTGCACGTTGTATGGCTTCTTTTTTATATTTTTGAAAGGCTAATCTCTGAGAAATGGTATTGTAACTTGATTTGTAGGTAGGATCTATTGAGATGAAGACTGGTAAAGGTGCTTCAACTTCTTCAATTACATTAGGAGAACCCTGCAAACTAATCAGACGTTTTGCTCGAATTGTTCTAGTCTCTAAATCTACACTGTAACTAATCACATTACCAAGAAACGTAAATCCCAATTTCCAGGCAGTTTGTGGCCCTGTTTGTCCAGTTTCACCATCTGACGCTCTATGCCCTGAAAATACAATGTCCATTTTTTGTTGTATCTTTTCTATTCCAACTCGTAACACTTCTGCGGTGCCCAAAGTATCAGCTCCTGCAAATAGCCTGTCACTATACAAATGAAGTTCTTCAGCATCAGAGATTTGCTGAGCTTGCTTAAGTGCAAGATCTGCTATTGGTGGCCCCATTGTTACAATGGATACCTTTGCATCATACATTACTTTACCAAAAAATGCTGCGTGAGCTGCAATTCCACTATGAGGACCCAGAGTATTTTTTGTCTCAGCTCGATTTAGAGTGCCATCTGGATTATAGCTAACATTTCCTTCTGAAAAATCAGGTTCTAGTTTTATAATTACAGCAATATTTAGATCTCCCATGACAAAATCAGGTCTTTTTATTACCCACTTAAAGTTAACATAATAGTTGAAATGGTTAATTGATGTTTTTATTGGTAATTAGTGGTAATTAATGGAACAAAAAGATACAGAAAGTATCTTCCAAATATATTCTTGAATTTTTTCCAATTATAGGAATATTCATTAACATTTGCATTACAATTGATTTTTCAACACCTCTAAATGTTACAATTCTGATAATCATAGTAAGATTAGTACTTCAAAGGGTCTTTGTGTTTTAGTTCAAGACTCTTCACAGTTCAAATCCCATACAATTGCTGCTAATTGTTAAATGAAAATTTAGACTGATTAAGTTTACATTTTTATCAACAGGGGGGAATATGTTTACTGAAGAAATGCAGAAATGTCCTTTATGCCAAACAGAGTACAACGAGATTGCCAAAGTTTGTCCATTAAAACACTGCTCTAATTGTGGCTCATTAAAATTGCAGACTCATAAGAAAAGGAATTTTCAAACCTCTCGAGCAAAACAAAATTTTGTCTTTATTTTACCCCCTTTGGGTTTCTTTGTTTTAGTTTATGGCTATCTTTTTGTTCAAGGAGATTTGGTTTCCTTTCTTAGTATTGTTGCAGTTTATTCTGTATTTTTTATCAGTATTTTATTTAAAATTACAATAAAAAATATCAATTGCAAAGAATGTAATGCGAGAAATTTTCCTTTTGTAAGTAATATCAATCTTAATTCAATTAAACAAAATGGGACATCGATTGATGATGAGGATATAACAAAAAGAATCGCCAAAACTGTGCTTGAAGGACTGTCAAAAGAACAGAAAAAACACAACAAAAAAGACATTATGGTAAGAATAGCTGGTGCAGTTTCCTTAGTAATCATTGCAATACTTGGGACTTTCTTTGTAAATCCAGATGATATTTTGTTGGGGGAAATTATTGATATGATAAAATCTTTCCAATAAACTGCTACATCCACCAATTTTTGGGTAATTTTGGACGCACCCAAATATAAAACAAAATTTAAAAATAAAAAAAGTTAGAGTATCAATCATTTTCATAAAAAAATCCCTCTAATCCACGTTATAATGGAAAGTTTGTTTGTTGGAATGTTTTTAAAAAAATTTAAAGGATAGTTAGTTTTCTATCCATACCTTCTTTGTACCTTTTTGTGTGCTGACCCAATGCCCTTCTACTGAATCTTTTATCTTGTGCATTGAGAATATGATACTTGGAATTAGTGGTCTGCCTTCTGTTTTAATTGCCTCTATTCCCAAACCTTCCCAGCTTTTGAAACTGCCATCATTACATTGAGAACATCCCCTGCTTTGAAAGTCATCATGGTCTGATTAACTATGACATCCTTATCCTCATTTGTTGTAATAGTGGCACGTACATTGGAATTTGGTATGTCTCTATTATTTTTTCGTAACCAAAAGTCAACGTGATCAGGACCAGTCCATGATGCTCTTCCTATTTGTGACGCAGCTATTACTACATAGGTGCCAGATTCTACAATGTTAATGTCTGCAGGATTTTCTGAACTTCTTGATCACATCATCGTCCAGTACAACTGTAATTCTTTTAGCCATTTAATTCTAATAGTCTAACAGTTAGAATTGCATATTTTTATAACAACAGCAGGTTCTCATTTTTTTGCGAATCGTATTAGAGTTTTAATATAGTTTCCAAAAATAGCGCGGTCCACAAAATGTTACAATTGAATTAATAGTGGTTACAAAATGGTATTATCAAATGGCAGAATATCAGCTTGGAAGGTGGGATCTTTCAGAACTGGTAAAGAACCCAAAGAGTCAAGCATTTCAAAAACAGATTCAGGAACTAGAAAAGCAGGCAAAAAAGTTTGAAAAAATAAAATTAAATTTAGTTCCCAAAATGTCCTCAAAGAAATTCATGAATGTTATAAAAGAAGTTGAAGGAATTTCAGAGAAGATGAGCAAGATTGGAGGATATGCATCGTTATCATATTCTTCAGATACTCAATCAGATGAAGCAACATCTCTAATGACAAAGATGTCAAAATTAGGCTCTGAGATTTCTAACAAGATTTTATTTTTTGATTTATGGTGGAAAACAAAGGTAGATGAGAAAAATGCAAAAAGACTCATGAAAGATGCAGGAGAGCTCACAGAATATTTGTTACACAAAAGACTATTTGCAAAATATGCTCTTAGTGAACCTGAAGAGAGAATTATCAACACACTAGATGTTACAGGCATATCTGCGCTTGTAAAACTGTATGACAAGATAACTAATGCCTATGAATACAAAATGAAAATAGGAAACAAAACCAAAATAATGACAAGAGAAGAACTCACAAACTATGTCCGAAGCACAAGTCCAAAGATACGTGAGACTGCCTACAAAACCATTCTAACGAAATATACTAAAAACAAAGGTGTGATAGGCGAGATATATCAAAACATTGTTCTTAATTGGAGAGATGAGGGCATCGAAATAAGAGGATACAAGACTCCAATTTCAATGAGAAATATTGGAAATGATGTTGATGATAAAACTATAGAATCGCTTCTTTCAGTTTGTAGAAAAAATTCTTTTGTTTTTCAAAAGTTTTTTATTCAAAAAGCAAAGATGTTAAAAATTAAAAAGTTGAGAAGATATGATTTGTATGCTCCAGCAGCTGCTAATATCAAGGAAAAAAATTACACATACAGTAAATCTGTAAAATTAGTTTTTGAATCACTTGGTAAGTTTAGTGAAACACTAGAAGAATTTGCAAGAAAAGTTTTCAATGAAAACCACATCGATTCATCTGTAAGACGAGGAAAAAGAGATGGTGCATTTTGCAGTACTATTTCACCAAAAATAACACCGTATGTTATGGTAAACTTTACAGGTAAATCAAGAGATGTTTTTACTTTAGCTCATGAATTAGGTCATGCAGTGCACAGCCAAGCAGCACAAGGTAGATCAATTCTTGTTCAAGATGCCCCATTGCCTCTAGCAGAGACAGCATCTACTTTTTCAGAGTTGTTATTATATGACAATCTATCTGACAAAATTTCTGATGATGAAAAGAAGATCATATTATCAGAAAAAATTGATGATTTGTATGCTACAATTCTAAGGCAATCATTTTTCACAATCTTTGAAGTCGAGGCTCATAAGCAAATTGGAAAAGGAACTACAGTAGATGAAATTTCAAAGACATATCTGCAAAATCTAAAAGAGCAATTTGGAAATTCAGTGAGTCTTTCTGAAGACTTTGGAATAGAGTGGAGTTGCATTCCTCACTTTTATCATACACCATTTTACTGCTATGCATACTCTTTTGGAAACTTGCTTGCGTTGTCTTTATTTCAAAGATACAAAAAAGAGGGAAAAGACTTTGTCCCTTCATACATCAACATTCTTGCCGCAGGAGGTGCTAAGAAACCAGAGAAACTTCTCTCAGAATACGGATTTGATATCAGATCTCCAAAGTTTTGGCAAGAAGGTTTTGATTATGTTGATAAGCAGGTTAAAGCACTTTCATCATTAAACTAAGTTTTTTAATAATTGGGGCTGACAGTCCAACGCATGGACTGCCAGCTTGTTCCCCGAACGGTTTGAATTCGATGTCAAAGTCAAAACAAGGATAATCCGATTTAAACGTTTGAAATTATCTCAAGTCCAATTTTTTAGGTTTAATCTTTCTGATTGTGCCAGCTAGAATTCCAATTGTAATTCCTAACTGATAAAGAAAATACAAAAGCACCTCAAATGTACTAGGGGTGAGATCCGTGAATCTGCTTAGACCAGTCAACAGTAGTATGAGGGCACTAAAAAAGAAAACAAATGCTTTTGTTATTCCATGAATATTTGTATATTTTAAAAGAACAAACGTCATCACAGTAACAGAAATAGCTACTACAGTTAGAAATCCAGTATTCATTCCAAAAATCAAAAAGAGAAGAGAGGCAACTTCGCCTGTACTGCCTGCAGATACATTAGAAAGATCAATTTTCTCAGGAGAAGCAAAACGTGGAACGCTCAAAATAGCATTTGCTAAAAATATGATAAACAAAGTAATCGATACGGTTTTTAGATGATTTTGGAGACGTGAAAATCTTACAAGAATAGCTCGCCCTAGAATAATTCCTTGAAATACGCCAATACCAAAAGCACCCAAAACTACAATTAATTGAATTACGGGATCTTGAAAAATGTCAACAAGAAATGCAATTAGGGCCATTGCTAACTAAATTTTTGCATAAATGACAATATTAGCTAGTAGATAATGTATTTTCGTAAAAAAACAAAAAAAGTTCATCTACTCGTGTGTAAAAATAGGTACAAAATTTACTTAGTTGTTTTTTTTTAAACAGAACATGTCTCAAATTAAAAAAATTCTCATACTAGGTGGCGGATTTGGAGGAATTAACGTTCTCAAATCAATTCAAAATAAATTCAAAAACAAGCCAAATGTCAGGATCAGTTTAGTAAGCAAAGACAACTATTTTCTCTATACGCCAATGCTACCCCAGGTTTCTTCTGGACTAATCCATCCAAGTGATATTACTATACCTGTCCGCAAGCTATGCAAGCAAGCTGAATTCTATCAAGCAACTATATCCTCAATTGATTTTGAGCAAAAACTAGTTACTATTACTAGAACATTTGATGGTAAAGTACATGCCCTTGATTATGATTATCTCATAATAGCACTTGGAAGCAATACTAACTTTTATGATTACAAAAATATCGAGGAACATGCATTTGTAATCAAAACTGTAGAAGATGCAATCGGTATTCATAATCAAATAATCCATATGCTTGAGAGTGCAGCTCAAACCTCAGATGTGGATTTCAAAAAGAAGCTTATGACATTTACCGTTGTTGGTGCTGGTTTTGCAGGTGTAGAAACAATGGGCGAGATTAATTATCTTGTTAGGGAATCCGTTAAAAATTTCTACCCTAGCATTGGAGTAGAAAATATAAGCATGAATTTAGTTGCTTCAGAAGAATTCATCTTACCTGAACTTGGCCCAAAGCTTGGAAAAGATGCTGGTAAATATCTAAGAAAAGCTGGTGTTAATGTAATTACAAATACAAAGGCAATTGATGCAGGCGAAGATTTTGTCCAATTAGATAACGGCGAAAAAATTCCATGTATGACACTGATTTGGGCTGCAGGAATAAACGTTGATCCTGTTGTATCATCGTTAAAATGCAAACATGGCAAGTCTGGAAAACTCGAAGTTGGCAAGTATCTAAGACTAACAGAATATGAAAATGTTTTTGCGTTAGGTGATTGCGCATTAATTACAAATCCTTCAACAGGACAAACATATCCACCGACTGCTCAAAACTCAATCCATCAAAGTACAACTGTTGCAAACAATCTTTATTCTATGATTTCTGGTAAAACTAAACTCAAAGAATTTTCTTTTAAGAGTAAAGGAACGATGACCACGCTAGGTAGAAGAGTAGCAATTGCAGTAGTGTATGGTTTGCATTGTAGGGGATCTTTAGCGTGGTTTATTTGGAGAACTTATTATCTATATAGACTGCCAATGCTTGAAAAAAGATTTCAGGTTGCAACTAGTTGGATTGCAGATTTGTTATTCAAACGTGATTTAACATTTGTTGGCAAAATCAAAAAGAAATCACTCACCAAAGTTAACATCAAACCTGATGCTCCATCAATAAAAGATCTTTTCAAAGATTTGTAAAACTTAATAATTTCATTACTAGAGTAGCAACCTATGCGAAAAAAGCTGTTTTTCTTAGCATTGATTGCATTGATTGGAATTTCAACAAATTATTCTTATTCACAAGAAGTGAGTCTTGCAACTTTCCAGGAAACTGCACAAATAATCATAGACAAGAGAATATCTCAAAATGTTACAGCATCAATTACATTGCAAAGTAGCAGCATTCAAGAAATCAGAATTCCTGCAGAATTAGAACAAAAAATTCGAGAAGATAAGAGGATAAAATCCATAATTTTGACAAATCAAGAACAATGTATTCTAGGAGTGGTAGGCCAGTCATGTATTATGATAAATGTAGAGAGAAACCCTGCAGATAAGGGCATTTTTACTATTCAAGATTCTACAAAAGAGATTGCTGAATTGTACATAGATGAAATTAATCAAGCATTTGATACAGATGCCAAATTCCATTCGGTTTTCATCCAAAGTGATGATGAAACAAGCAGAGCACTAGGAACTTCGGGAATAATTTCTGGCAAGGGTATAATTTCAGCAGTTTACACAATGCCCATGGAAGACACTAGTTCAATGTATGAAAAGATTTCAGCAATACTTGTTGCAAAAACAATTAGAGATGGGGGG
>Ga0209997_10000974_pt1 | contig 10262 bp, 15 predicted proteins | sample CR04metaG_FD_182079 | JGI IMG/M metagenome (GOLD analysis project Ga0209997, IMG submission 182079) | Deep subsurface microbial communities from Mariana Trench to uncover new lineages of life (NeLLi) - CR04 metaG (SPAdes) (version 2) | ecosystem: Environmental > Aquatic > Marine > Ocean trench...
TTTACAATTGCTACTCTTGTAGTGTAAAATTTGTTGATGAAATTACCTTAAATCTCAAATGTTTCTTTAGTTGTGATCTTGACTCCCTTTATAACATCATCACCTTGGGTATAATCAGAATCTTCAATGAAAGTAACTGTAAATGCCTTATCACCAATTTTTGCCAAGCTAACTGAATTGCCTATAATTGCATAATCTGCTAATGTTGCTGTTTCTTTTCACCATCCAATAAGATTTCATAGAATTAACAGATGATAAAGTGAATCAAGAGTAAATTATTGACTCAAGTGGCTGCTATTTTCATTATTAATTGCAAAATTTACATAATTTTTCAGTACACACTTCGCCTCTACGGTTTTCAAGAAGATATTTTCTTGAATTGTTTTTGACTTTAGGTTCTTTTCCACATTTTGGACATGTATGCCCAAACTTTGTTATCTGAAAGTTGATTTATTTCCTAGTGTGTAATGATACAAACATAGGGAATTGGGCAATCAATTATATGTAATTATGAAAATAATACATTCAATGGATCTGTAATGAATAGATTAGATAATTTCTATAAAAAATAATTCTGCATAATCTTTAAAAACAAGGCAAACACTTGTTTTTCGATATTCATGGTTGAAAAAAAGTCTGCAAAGAAAACAAGAATTAAAGGAAAAACCACAAAGGCTAATACTGGTAAAACTACCAAATCAAAAACTAAATCTACAAAATCAAAAAATAAAAAAGTTAAAGAAGAATCATTTAGCGATACGGGTATTGTTATACTTGATGACGATATCGAAATTGATCAAGAAAAAGTCAATGAAGAAAGAAAGGCATATCTTGAAGAAGCAAGATCCCAAGAAGCATCTGACTAGGAAGGAATCTTTATCCGATCCTGTGATATATACTATTCATGCGTGCATTATGTTTGATTACCGTAAAACCTGGCAAGGTAGATTTGGTTGTTGAAATATTAAAGAAAAAACGTAGAGTTGTAAAACAAATTATGATTGTAACTGGAAGGGCAGACGTTTGCGTGATTTTACAAGGAAATATTGATGACATTAATAATATGGTAATTGATTTTAAAAAAATTAAAGATATTGTTACTACTGAAACATTAATTGAGGTGGAGGTAAATTTAGGGTGGTAAGAGCAATAATTCTGGTAAAATCTCCAAAGAAACTCATAGCTGCAAGGCTACGAAAGATTGCCTTCATATTAGATTCTTTTCCAACAAGTGGACAATTTGATGCTGTTGCAATAATTGATGTTGAGCAACTAATTCAGATTAAACAAGTGACTAATCAGATTCAAAAAATTAGCGGTGTGGAAAGGACTGAAACTATGGTTGAAGTTAAATGACAATGGATTTAAAGAACTTCTAGGTAGGAGATCTGTGAACATCAAAAAAGTCGGTAATGTCATTTTAGCTGTTAAAGACATTGACAAATCTATACAATTTTACCATGAAATCATAGGTCTTCCAATCAAAAACCAAAGAAGATCTTGGGTTGATTTGGGCACAACTGGCGCTTTATTGAGTTTACATCCTGCATCATTGACTGCACAGCATATTGGCAGTTCTATTGAAAATGGTATTACCATAGGATTTCTTGTAGGTGATGTAACATCTGCAGTTGAGGAATTACGAGCAAAGGGTGTTAAGATTCACCGTGATATTGTAGAAAAAGACGCGGGGAAGAATGCAGTAATTTTGGATCCTGATGATTATCTAATTTCCTTGTTTGAGCCAATCTTTGAAGATAAAGTTCAACAAACAGGTGGATATCAAGGATTTACGCCAGCTTAGATAGTATTTTTTATTGAAGAGATAATCTTCTCCAAGCGTTTTTCTTTTCTATTTATTGAAACATAATAAGTAATATCATTTTTCTGTAAAATTACAATTGTTATTTTTTGATGTTGTAAAATCATATGTTCTAATTTTCCAACTGTACTAGCAGTATTTTTTCTTAATGACATCAAAGTAGATATTATAAAAAACTCATTTTTTACTTGTTCAGATTTTAATAAAGGTTTTAGATTTGGTCTAACGATTCCAGTTAAGGTTCTACCATACACGTTTATAATTCCTGCATATCTAATACTATTTGATATTTTTAGAATATTTTGACATTGTTTTCTATATTTTATCACCATGTTTTTCCATTTGTCTGCAGGAGTTTTTGCCATAATCTAAATTGATTTTAGAAATTAATAAGGATTATTACTAATTCTAAATTTTAGAATTAGACTTTGAAAACTAATTATAATGGTGCTTTGATGTAGTTTCTTTTTCTAATTTTTTCTTTAAATTCAAGTTTTCTTTTAACAGTTTATCATTTTTAGATTGAAGTGTTTCAACTGAATTTTGCCTACTATAAAGTGGATGTCCAGGAGGAATAATTGTAGAATCCATAGATAGCAATCCAGATGCATATTGTTGGTACATGTGTTGAAATCCTTGAAGTTTATGATTAATAGTTGAGGCTTCTTGTAAAAACTGTTCTTTCATAGGGTTTTCAAAAATTTTAAACATTGGATGAGTTAATCCTGGGGGTAATCTAGGAAACTGCAATGCCAGATGAGGGATGTTTGGATTCAACCCATAGAGATCTTGTAAGTGTTTTATTGCTAAATTATCCACAAAATTATTCTATATTTGCTATATTTCTGCTTTACTTTAGGCATTTGATAAACTGTTTAGTTAAATTTCAGTCATCTAAGCTCAATTTGAGCTGATCGCTGATCCTTATAGATTCCTAGTTTAGATCGATCACACGCATGGTTGAAACAAAAAAGATATGTCTTAAATGTAAAAAAGACATCCGTGAAAAAAATCTTTACAAGATCATAATCTATGTTGTTCAAGAAAAATTTACTGAACATCACTATGAGCATGTAGAATGTCCAGACAGATTTACTGTTTAATTATTTGATTATGCATCATCCTTTGTATTCATATACTTTATAGATCTCACCAGTTAACCTAGAACGATACTTCCATTCATTATCTTTCCAAATGATTTCAGCAAATTCTTTTTGCGAATTTTGATGTATTCTTTGAAATACATCAGTACCAATCAAGATTTGATTAGGTTTTGCTATGTGTTGGATTTTTGCAGCAATATTCATTGCTGGACCCATTAAATCAACATGAGAATGTTCTATATCTGCCCCATACCGAACTACAATATTTTTGCCAAAGTCAACACCAATCTTTACCATCAAATCTGGATAGTCATACTGATTTAGAATTGGATTGATTCCTTTTTGAATTACTGTGATCATTGATTTTGCACAATCTACTGCATCATCTGCTGCTCCTGTTCCGTAAATTTCATCTTCATCTGAAACAAAATATCCAATTACCGCATCACCTACAAACTTTAGTACATATCCATGATATTGCCTAATCACAGCAGCCATCTCTTGTGAAAACGAACTAACGATTATTGCTATTTTTTCTGCAGGCATTTCTAATGTCATTGTAGTTGAGCCCACCAAATCTACATAGAGTACTACCATGTCTAATTTTGAAAACACATTTTTTCTTAGAAATTGATCTGATTCATCAACCATTCCTGAATATTCATAACCTTTTTTGAGTGCCCCCCAAACTCTTTTTTGAGTTTCCAAGATCATAGTCTCTGAATCTAGTGTCTGTTCTTTATTTTTGCCAAGAAGCGGGTCATGATTATGTTCAGATATCTTCTGCGATGTTTCAGATTCTTTTTTTACTTCATTTTTATTCTTGTCTTCAGTCATCTTTAATCACCTTATTCTAAGGGAAAATCAACCCCACAACTAGGGCATTTTCCTCTTTTTCCCTTATAACCATTATGATAATACTCTGTAACCTCATTACCACAGTTGTCACAGGTAATTTTAGAACCTTCCATGCCTAAAATTATGATTTTGTATATTTAGATATTGATGAAGGTTTAAGGAGAACAGTAATTTGCTATTTCTTGTGCGCTTAGGTATAAGATCTCCAAATGAATTCATTCAACTATTAAATCAAAAAAATGAAGGGATTCAAAAACTATTTCTTTCAAAGATGACTGATCTGACAAAAATGATCAATGTCAAAGTAATGATGGGAGATTCTACCATAACAGAGCAAAAAACATTTGATCCAAAACAAGTAACTGATTATTTTCAAAAAATTAACAGTGCACTTGAAGATTGGTCTCTGCAAGATGTATCAATTTCAAACAATGAAGACCTTAGAAGAATTTTTTCAAAATTTGAGATAATGGAAGGAAATTATTTAATATCGGGGCACATATCATTACAATTTCATGTGTTATTATATTACAAACCAGATCAACGTGTTCTTGACTGTCAAAAAGAATTGTCTAAGATTGTTGATTTAACAAAAAATAGTGAACAGCAAATTTCAGATAATAGTGATCAATTTGTTTTAAACAAACTAAAGGAGATGGGGTACAAAGACTTTGATCATCAAAAATTGTTTGAAATATTTTATGAGAATGACGAATTTAGCGAAAAAGTTTATGCTGAGATTGAAAAAGACGCAGGAGTAGACTTTCAAGAACTATCAGAAAAAAAGACAAAATTATTTAATGAACTTGATTCTCTTTTAATTGAAACTTATCAAACTACTTCTGTATTGATTGATGATAATAGATTAATTACTGGTGAAGAAGGTTGTTTATGTACAGTAGATTTAGAATTTGTTAAAAATAAAAACAGGGAAGGATTATTTGATCCTAGAAAAATGCCTGATTCTGTTAAAGAAAATATTTTAAAACGCTTAGATGAATTTGAAACAATTATTAAATTATAAAGATCAAAGAATCGGAAAATGAGAAGTTTTCTCAAAGGGGAGTTCCGATCCCTTGATATGTTTTGAACGATAATATCAAACTATTTAGGCATTCCTGAAAATCTACACGTAAAATTTGACCAATAATGCAATTTTTGTATAGAATAAGTCAAATACATCGTATTACTAGCAACATTTCTAATGAACCCCTCATATGATGAAATACTAAAGGCAAATTCAATGCGAGGAAATGAGATAAAGAAGACCCCGTTAATTCATTCACCTACATTCAGTGAACTTACAAACTCTGAGGTTTATCTAAAAGCAGAATTTCGACAAAGAACTGGTTCATTTAAAATTCGTGGAGCATATTACAAAATCAAATCATTATCAAATGAAGAAAAAAAACATGGTGTGGTTGCAGCGTCTGCAGGCAATCATGCTCAAGGATTGGCATTTGCATCATCATTAGAAAAAATCTCTTGTACAATTGTAATGCCAAAAAATGCATCTCCTGCAAAAGTAGCAGCAACTAGAGGTTATGGTGCAAATGTTATCTTAGAAGGAGTAAATTATGATGAATCGTTTGCTAAAGCAAAAGAAATTGCCAAAGAAACAGGGGCTATTATGATACATGCTTTTGATGACCCTCAAATCATAGCTGCTCATGGAGTTATAGGTTTGGAAATATTAGATGATTTACCAGATGTAGATGAAATTTATCTTCCCATAGGTGGAGGAGGATTAGCTGCTGGAACATTAATTGCAATCAAAGAAAAAAATCCAAACATCAAAGTAATTGGCGTTCAGTCAAAATCATTTCCATCAATGTATGAATCAGTTAAACAAGGTTCTTTGACTGCATGTGACGGTACAAGAACAATTGCAGACGGTATTGCTGTAAAAATTCCTGGGCAATTGACTTTTGATATAATTAATGAACTTATAGACGAGATTGTTCTTGTTGATGATACAGAAATCACCAAAACAATGTTTTTACTTATGGAAAGAATGAAGTTTGTTGTAGAGCCTGCAGGTGCAGTTAGTTTGGCATATTTGATTTCAAAGAAACCTGCCCCAGGAAAGAAAGTTGTTGCGATTCTAGCAGGAGGAAATGTGGATATGTATCTTTTAGGTCAAATTGTTTACAAGGGTCTTGCCGCAATGGGCCGTTTACTAAAACTATCAATATTGTTGCCCGATAGACCTGGGGCATTTAAAGAAATTGTTGATGAAATAACCCTAGCAAATGTAAACATTGTGGAGGTAGTTCATGATAGGCTAAGCTCTAATATTGATGCAGGTTCAGCTGGAGTAACTTTGAGTCTTGAGACTCAGGGAAAAGAGCAAACAGATCTGTTAATTGAGGCACTAAAAAAGAAAAACATTCAATTCACTTTACTAACTTAGTTCACTTGAATTTTTTTTTAGCAAATTTTGAAAGACCAACTTTCTTTAACTGTTCTGATTCTTTCATGACGGAGTTATGTTGATCAGATTTGTGTTTTTTTAGTTTCTTTTTTAAATCTGGAAATTCATTTGCAAGAATTTTTATTGCATAAATTCCAGCATTACCAGCTTTGTTGATCCCAACAGATACAACAGGAGAACCTGAGGGCATCTCTGTAATTGATAATAATGAATCTAATCCACCAAATGCAGAAAATTTTGAAGTATCATTTTTTTTTTGTTGTTTGTCATTATAGACAAGTATTGGCACACCAATAACAGGAATAATTGTATGTGAAGCAATCATTCCAGGTAAGTGTGCTGCACCACCAGCTCCAGCTATGATTATTTTAAATCCCATTTTTTCAGCGTGCTTTGCATATTCAGCTAATCTTGCTGGAGTTCTATGTGCAGAAACAATTTGATCTTCATGTTTGATTTTAAATTCATCTAAGATTTCAGCTGCACCTTGCATAATTCTACTATCTGAACTAGATCCCATAATAATTCCAACTAAGGGTTTTTTTGAATATGCCATTATATTAGAAAAAACTAGAGAGTAATTAACGATAACTATTACAAAAAATCCAACAAAATTGGTCAAATCAACATTAGCTATTTTTAGTCCGTAAACGCTGGTTGGTGTGATGACAAAGATCCTTGGAATTATTGGAGGAGGGCAACTTGGAATGATGATTACAGAGGCAGCAAAGAAAATGCCAGAATACATATCAAAAATCATAGTGTTAGATCCAACTGAAAACTGTCCTGCTGCACAAGTTGGTGCTGAGCAAATTGTAGCAGATTTCAAAGACAAAGATGCCATTGTTGATTTAGCAAATAAATCAGATATCATTACTTATGAGATAGAGTCTGGAGATAGTGATGTTCTAAAATCTGTCGAAAAAAATACAGAGATAATCCCCTCCCCAGAAACACTAAGAATCATTCAAGACAAGTTTTTGCAAAAATCTTTCTTACTAGAAAATAACATTACAGTTCCAGAATTTATCAAAATTGAAAGAATTAGCGATATTACAGAAGGTTTGAAAAATTTCGGATTCCCGGCATTACTAAAGGCAAGAAGAGATGCTTATGATGGCAGAGGTAATTTCAAAATCAACTCAGATGATGAAATTCAAAAAGCGTTTGATAATCTCCGTGGACAAAATCTCATGTTAGAAAAATACATTCCATTTAAAATGGAAGTATCTGTAATTGCATCACGAAACACTAAAGGTCAAATCAAAACATACCCTTTAGTTGAGAACATTCATGAAGAAAACATTCTACGTGAGACAATAGCTCCAGCTAGAGTTACAAAAGAAGTTACACAAAAAGCTGAACAAATTTCAGAAAAAATAATGACAGTCCTTAAAGGAGCCGGAACTTTTGGAATAGAGATGTTTGTGACACAAGACAACAACATAGTAATTAATGAAATTGCACCTAGAGTTCACAACTCTGGTCATCATACATTACAATCAAGTGAAACATCTCAGTTTGAGCAACATCTAAGAGCAATTTTAGGTTTGGAACTTGGAAGCACTAAACTAATTCATAATACAATCATGTACAATATTTTAGGAACAAAAGGATTTGAAGGAGAATACCAACCAATAATTCTCTCAGAACCAAATGTATATCTGAAAATGTATGGAAAACAAATTTCAAAACCTTTACGAAAACTTGGACATTTTAATTTAGTTGCAGAAAATGGAGAAACTGTAGAACAATTATTAAAGAAACTCAAATCTCTCAAGGAAAAAGTTGTCACTCAACCTCTCCATTAAACTAAATTCTAGTCCCAAGAATCGTAATACGTTTATTAATTAATTAAAAATTAGTCCAAACATGGTATCTATCCCACATGTATTATCTGGAATTTCAATTATTCTTTTGATAATATATGGTGCTGATGCCATAGTTGGCGGTGGAGGAGCTGGAGATGGATTCTTACCATTAGACGCAATGACACGTGGAATAGGAATTGGAATGCCTCCAATAATTTTATCATTTATTGCATTTTTCATATCCAAAAAACCCCCTTTCAAAGTGTTAGGCATTATGCTTATTGTAACTGGCACATTGATCATTATTGGCGGTGCAATTTTTCTGGTTGGTGCAGGAGAATCTGAAAACTTGACTAGAGTGGCAGGTGAAGGTGGCGGATTAACTGCAATTGGTATAATCATTATCATATTGGGCGGAATAAAGATAAAAAAATCCTAAATGAGAAGCAATGCCAACTTGCGCTAAATGTAATACTGATGTAAAAAAAGTCTACGATTGTGATCATACTAATTTTGAAGAATACTGTGTTGAGTGTTATACAGAATTACATTACTATTTGACCGAAAAAAATTGAGAATATGCTAACTTACAGAGAAATTGCTATTACTCCTGTTTGAAAATTTTCATATACTCTAAAAATAAGACTCTGATAGTTGAAAGCGATAATTTTAGCTGGTGGGCGTGGTAAAAGATTAAGGCCTATTACTGATTATATTCCAAAACCTCTTGTCACTATAAAGAATATCCCAATTATTGAATGGCAAATAAAATATCTTAAAAAATATGGGGTAAATGAAGTGATTATCTGTACAGGCTACAAAACAAAAATGATTAAAAATTACCTATCTATGAAAAATATGGGTGTCAAAATAAAATTCTCAATTGAAAAATCACCATTAGGTACAGGCGGTGCAATAAAAAAAGCAGGAAGAATGATTAATGATAAATCATTTTTTGTCATTAATGGAGACACAATTACAAACATAGATTTGTCAAAACTTGCTAAACAATCAAATTCCATAGCATCTATCGAATTACGAACTAAATTTGGCACTTTAGAAACAAACGGAAACAAAATAACAAAATTTAAAGAAAAAAAAGAGGTTTCAGACCTGTGGATGAATGCAGGGATTTATCATCTTCAAAAAAAAATACTCAAAGATTTGCCAAACAAAGGTGATATAGAAAAAACATTTTTTCCAGATTATGCAAAAAAAGGTAAACTCTATACAATCAAATTTAAAAAGATAAAATGGTACTCCATAGACTCTTTCAAAGATATTGAAGAATGTTCACTAGAAGTAGAAAAAATAATAAAATAAAATTTTGATTCTTATGCACCAGTTCTGTGCAATGTAACCATCATGTATGCTACTTCTTCTACAAAGGATTGATCTTCGCTAAATAGAGTGTATTTTGTAACATTATTCCAAAAGGTCTCCTCTCGGTATGGTTTTTCACTAAAAGTTTGTTCGCTCAATGATTTGGATAATTATCTGATCTGATAATACTCCACCTCAATCAAAATTAACCCATTGCTAAAACAGATACGCTAAATATCCAACATGTATACAATTTTCATGCGTATTGCATGTAGTTTAGGCTCATTACTTTCAGTAAATCAAGTCCTAGAATGCTCAGAAATCCTATCTAAAACCAATGTCGATACAATTTGGATACCTGAAACATGGGGGATGGAGAATTTTTCAATGCTAAGTGCTGTTTCCAACAAGACGACGACCCAAAAAATTGGCTCATCAATAATCAACATCTATTCAAGAAGCCCATCTTTAATTGCAATGGGTGCAGCTACAGTAGATTCTTTGTTAGATGGACGATTAATTCTGGGTCTTGGAACAAGTAGTTTACCTATTGTTGAAACTTTTCATGGTTACAAATTTGAAAAACCAGTACAACGAATGAGAGAATATGTAAAAATAATTAGATTAGTATTATCTGGGAAAGAAATTAATTATAGTGGAGAAATTTTTGATTTAAAGAATTTTACATTACTGATAAAACCCAAAAGAGAATTAATTCCAATTTATTTGGCAGCTGTCAATCAAAAGATGGTTGACTTAACATGGGATATTGGAGACGGTGTGATTTTTTATCTAAGACCATTAAATGAAATGAAAGAAACAATAACAAAAATGCAATCAAAGAAAGAAATTGATGTCACCTGTCAAATAATTACTTGTGTTGCTGAAGATTCTAACACTGCAATTGTACG
>Ga0209997_10000979_pt1 | contig 10230 bp, 5 predicted proteins | sample CR04metaG_FD_182079 | JGI IMG/M metagenome (GOLD analysis project Ga0209997, IMG submission 182079) | Deep subsurface microbial communities from Mariana Trench to uncover new lineages of life (NeLLi) - CR04 metaG (SPAdes) (version 2) | ecosystem: Environmental > Aquatic > Marine > Ocean trench >...
GACCACGTCGCGCCCGGTCTTGATGCCGCCGTCGACCCTGAGCTTGACCCGGTGGCGCAGGCGGTTCAGGGTCAGCACCTGGTGGACCTCGCTCAGGCCCATCTCCCATGGGACGCCGCAGTACTTGATGCTGGACTGGGGACTGGCGCCGGTGCCGCCGGAATGGCCCGAGATCATGATCGAATCGGCCTTGGCCTTGGCGACGCCGGCGGCGATGGTGCCGATGCCGGCGCGCGCCACCAGCTTCACGCAAACCCTGGCGTCCGGGTTGATCTGTTTGAGATCGTAAATGAGCTGGGCCAGGTCCTCGATGGAATAGATGTCGTGATGGGGCGGCGGCGAGATCAGCGACACGCCCGGTGTCGAGTGGCGCAGATGCGCGATCTCCGCCGATACCTTGAAGCCGGGGAGCTGGCCGCCTTCGCCGGGCTTGGAGCCCTGGGCCATCTTGATCTCGATCTCGCGGCAGTTGTTGAGGTACTCCGCGTTCACCCCGAACCGTCCCGACGCGATCTGCTTGATCGTCGAATTGGCGTTGTCGCCATTGGGACGCGGCTTGAAGCGCTCGGACGACTCGCCGCCCTCGCCGCAGTCGGACTGGGCGCCGATCTGATTCATGGCGATGGCCAGGGTCTCGTGCGCCTCGCGCGACAGCGCCCCGTGGGACATGGCGCCGGTGACGAAACGCTTGCGGATATTGGTGGTGGATTCCACGTCGTCGATGGAGGCCGGGGCCCGGCTGGGATCGAAATCCCAGAGGTCGCGCAGGTGTATGGGCGGCATGTCGTGGACCGCCTCGGTGTAGCGCTTGAAGATGCGGAACGAGTCCGTGCCCACCGCCGTCTGCAGGGTATGGATCTGCCTGCCCTCGAAGGCGTGGACCTCGCCGCCGTGGCGATAGCGGTAAAAGCCGCCGACGGGCAGGGTAACGACGTCCTCGGTCCACGCCGCGGCATGCATTTCCAGCACCTTGTGCTGAATGCCCGGGAGCCCGATGCCGGAAATGCGCGACGGCATGCCGGGGAAGAACTCCGCCACCAGGGCGCGCGACAGGCCGACGGCCTCGAAGTTGTAGCCGCCGCGATAGGAGCTGATGATCGAAATGCCCATCTTCGACATGATCTTGAGGAGCCCGTCATCGATGGCCGTCTTGAAGCGGCCCAGGCAGGTCTCCAGGTCGACGGCGCCGAAGAGCCCGCGGCGGTGGCGGTCGGCGAGGGATTCCTCGGCCAGATAGGCGTTCACCGTCGTCGCCCCGACGCCGATGAGGACGGCGAAGTAATGGACGTCCATGCACTCGCCCGAATGCACGTTGAGCGAGGTAAAGGTGCGCAGGTGCTGGCGCACCAAATGGGTGTTGACGGCGCCGGTGGCCAGGATCATGGGCACGGGGGCGCGCCCGGGGCCGATGTTCCTGTCGCTGAGAATGACATGGACGCAACCGCCCCTGACCGCGGTTTCCGTCTCCTGCTGGATACGGACAAGGGCCTCGCGGAGCACGTTGCTGTCGGCTTCTCCGCCGCCCACGGCGTCGAGGGTGCAGTCGATCTCCACCGCCGTGCCGCCCAGGTAGGCCAGCATCCCCTCGAATCCGGCGTTCAGCAGCACCGGCGATTCCAGCTGCATCAGCCGGCACTGGGATTCGTCCTCGTCCAGGATGTTGCCCAGGTTGCCGAGCCGCGTTTGCAACGACATCACCTGGCGTTCGCGCAAGGAGTCGATGGGCGGGTTGGTCACCTGGCTGAAGTTCTGGCGGAAGAAGTGATGGAGGCCGCGGTATTTGTCCGACAGCACGGCCACCGGCGTGTCGTCGCCCATGGAGCCCGTGGCCTCCTTGGACTCCTCGGCCATGGGGTGGAGGATGAGTTCCAGGTCCTCCATGCTCCACCCGGCGGTCAACTGGCGCCGGCGCAATTCCTCGGCGTCGAACCGCTGCAGGGCCTTGGCGGCCGACGTAATCCGGCCGTCAATCCGGTCGATGTGCTTGACCCAGGAGCCGAAGGGCTGCTGTGCGGCCAGCATGTCCTTGAGTTCGTGGTCGTGGTACAGCCGGCCTTCCTCCAGGTCGACGGCAATCATCTGGCCGGGCCCGACGCGCCCCTTTTCGACGACCTTGGTTTCGTCGATTCGCACCATGCCGGTCTCGGAGCCGACGATCAGCAGTCCGTCGCCGGTGACCGTATAGCGCAGCGGCCTGAGCCCGTTCCGGTCCATGGCCCCCAGCACCCACCGGCCGCCGAAGGCGGTGATGGCGGCGGGCCCGTCCCAGGGTTCGATGACCGCATTGGCGTAGGCGTACAGGTCCCGGTGGGCCTCGGGCATGGCCGGCTTGTAGCTCGCCGCATCGGGGATCAGCATGGCGTTGACCATGGGCAGCGAGCGGCCGGCCCGCATCATGACCTCGTACACCGCATCGAAGGCGGCCGAGTCCGAACTTTCGGCCTGGATGACCGGCTTGATGTCGTCGATGGAGTCGCCGAACGTCTCATGCGCCATGCGCGGCTCATGGCAGGCCATCCAGTTGATATTGCCTTTGAGCGTGTTGATCTCGCCGTTGTGGGCGAGGACGCGGAAGGGCTGGGCGAGGTGCCAGGTGGGAAAGGTGTTGGTGGAATAGCGCTGGTGATAGACGGCGAAGTTGGAAATGAAGCGGTCGTCCAGAAGGTCCGGATAGAACGCCGTCAGCTGCTCGGCCAGGAACATGCCCTTGTAGATCACCGCACGCGACGACAGCGAGCAGATGTAGAATTCCTTGATGTACTCGGCCAGCACCGCGTTCTCGATGCGCCGGCGGATGATGTAGAGGTCGGTCTCGAACTGGGCGTTGCTCACCTCCTTGGTGTTGGCGATCATGATCTGCTCGATCTCGGGGCGGTTGGCGTTGGCCTTCTCGCCGATGACGCCGACGTCCACCGGCACCTGGCGCCACCCGTAGATGGTGTAGCCGAAGCGCAGGATCTCGGTCTCGACGATGCAGCGGCAGCGCTCCTGGGCGCCGAGGTCGGTCTTGGGCAGGAAGACCATGCCCACGGCGAGGCGCCGGGGAAGGACCTCGTGGCCGGTGCGCTGGACGTGCTGCTTGAAGAAGTCCTGGGGGATCTGCAGGTGGATGCCGGCGCCGTCGCCGGTCTTGCCGTCGGCATCCACGGCGCCCCGGTGCCACACCGATTTCAGCGCGTTGATGCCGGCCAGAACCACCTCGCGCCGCGGCTTGCCGTCGATGGCGGCGACGAAACCGACGCCACAGGCATCGTGTTCGTCGGCCGGGTCGTAGAGGCCGGTTGCGGCCAGGTGCCGGGCGTTGGCCCGCCACTCCCGGATGAACCGCTCGCCGTCCTCGCGCGTCTTGGTGCTCATGCCGCTTTCCCCTGTGCCTCCATGGCCGCCGATTGTTTTTCCCTGAGGTAGCCGTCGATCGCCGCCGCCGCCTCGCGGCCGTCGCGGATCGCCCACACCACGAGCGAGGCGCCGCGCACGATGTCGCCGGCCGCGAATACGCCGTCCACCCTGGTCATCATGGTGTCCCAGTCGATCTCCACCGTCCCCTGGTCGGTAACCGCCAGCTCCGGGCATTGAAACAGCGCCGGCACGTCCTCTGGATCGAAGCCCAGGGCCTTGATGATGAGGTCGGCCTCGGCGGTGAAATGATCGCCCACCGGCTCCGGCGTCTGCCGGCCGCTGGCGTCGGCGGCGCCGAGGCGCATGCGCCGGGCCCGGATGCCGTCGACCTGGCGGTCGCCGAGGAAGGCCTCGGGCGCGGCCAGCCACACGAACTCGACCCCTTCTTCCTCGGCGTGCTCCACTTCGCGCATGGAGCCCGGCATGTTGGCGCGGTCGCGCCGGTACAGGCACTTGACCGATTTGGCGCCCTGGCGCACGGCGGTGCGCACGCAGTCCATGGCCGTGTCGCCGGCGCCGATCACCACCACGTGCTTGCCGCGGGCGTCGAGGGCGCCGCTGTCGAATTCCGGGACCGCATCGCCCAGGCCCTTGCGGTTGCTGGCGATGAGGTACTTGAGCGCGCGGACAACGTTGCCAAGCCCGGCCCCGGGCACGGCGATGTCGCGTTCCGTATAGACGCCGGTGGCGATAAGGACGGCATCGTGCCGGGCGCGCAGGTCCGCCAGGGTGGCGTCGCGGCCGACCTCGAAGTCGGTGTGGTAGACGACGCCGCCGTCGGCCAGCAATTTGGTCCGGCGCTCCACCACCTCCTTTTCCAGCTTGAAATTGGGAATGCCATAGATCAGGAGGCCGCCCAGCCGGTCGTAGCGGTCATAGACGTGGACCTGGTAGCCCTTGCGCCGGAGCTCCTCGGCGGCGGCGAGGCCGGCGGGCCCGCCGCCGATGACGCCGACGGAGCCGTCCAGCTCGCGGCGCGGCTTGGGCGGCCTGACCCAGCCCCGTTCCCAGGCGGTGTCGGTGATGTATTTCTCCACCGCGCCGATGGTCACCGTCCCGTGGCCTGCCTCCTCGATCACGCAATTGCCCTCGCACAGCCGGTCATGGGGACAGATGCGGCCGCAGATTTCCGGCATGTTGTTGGTCGCCGAGGAGGTTTCGTACGCCTCCTCCAGCCGGCCCTGGGCGGCGAGCATCAGCCAGTCGGGGATGTTGTTCTGCAGGGGGCAATGGACCTGGCAGAACGGTATGCCGCACTGGGAGCAGCGCGAGGACTGCTCGACGGCGCGCGCCGGCTCGAAGGGCTGGTAGATTTCCAGGAAGTCGCGGCGTCGTTCGGCGGGATCGCGCTTGGTCGGCGTCTGGCCCGTGAGGCCGACGAATTTCAGCATGCTCTGGGCCATGAAAACGCTCTCCATTCGCCGGCGGCCGCCCCCTTGGGGCAGCCTGGGGTCCACCGGGCCATAGGAGAAAGGGAAGAAAATTAGGTCAGTTTTATTTACTTGTTTCCCCCCGCCTGGCAGGCGCGTATCCAATATAGGATATTCGGCGGGGTTCACAAACAAAATAAATGGATTATGGTTCCGCAATAAGACTAAATGGCGCTTGGGACCCGGCCCGGCGGATGGTATAAGGGCGCAACAGCTTGGGGTGAGGGGGCGTGTCGGTCCTACATATAGTGGTGCTTGCCCTGGTCCAGGGCCTCACCGAATTCCTTCCCATCAGTTCCTCCGGCCATCTGATTCTGGTGCCCGCGCTGACCGGCTGGCCGGACCAGGGGCTGATCATCGACGTCGCCGTCCACGTCGGCACCCTGGGGGCGGTGGCCGTCTATTTCTGGCGCGATCTGTGGACGATGGTGCTCGGACTCTTGCGCCTGGCGACGGGACGCGTGGACGCCGGGGCGCGGCTTGCCGGGTATCTGGTGATCGCCACGGTGCCGGTGATCATCGCCGGGTTCGCCGTCAACTATTATGCCGCGGACGCCCTGCGCAGCGTCACCGTGATCGCCTGGGCGACGCTCGTTTTCGGCATCGTGCTCTATGTGGCGGACCGGATGGGCATGACCGTGCGCCATGTCGAGCATCTGGGTGTCGGCGACGCGGTCATCATCGGCTGCGCCCAGGCCCTCGCCCTCATTCCCGGCACCAGCCGCTCGGGCATCACCATGTCGGCGGCGCGGCTGCTCGGCATGGAGCGGTCCGAGGCGGCGCGCTTCTCCATGCTGCTCTCCATTCCCGCCATCCTCGGCGCCGGCACCCTGAAGGGCCTGGATCTTTACCGGCTGGGAGACGTGGAGCTTACCTCGGCCGCGGTCCTCGCCGCCGGGCTGGCCTTTGTCGCCGCGTGGGCCACCATCTTCGCCCTGATGGCCTGGCTCCGGCGCGCCACGTTCACGCCCTTCGTCGTCTACCGCGTGTTTCTCGGCGGCGCGCTGCTCGCCGTTGCCTACGGTTGGATCGGCTGAGCGGGGCCGGACGAATACCCCTCGATACCCCTCAATACCCCTTCTCGCGGTCGACGACGTCGAACGGCGGCCGGCCCGCTTCCATGCGGCGGATGTTCTCGGCGACCGCTGCCGCCGCCGAGCCGACGACGGTCCAGCTCGCTATGTGCGGGGTGATCATGATCTTGGGATGGGCCCAGAAAGGGTGCCCTTCGGGCAGGGGCTCTTCGCGGAACACATCGAGGGCGGCCCCGGCGAGGTGGCCGGAGTCCAGGGCCTCGATCAGGTCGTCCTCGGCCAGGTGGCCGCCGCGCGCGGAATTGACCACGAAGGCGCCTGCGGGCAGGGCGGCGAACATTTTTGTGTCGAGGATGCCCTCGGTATCGGGCGTCAGCGGCAGAAGGCAGACCAGGATTCGGGTGCGCCTCAGGAACGGGTCCAAACCATCGGCGCCGTGGAAGCATTCCACGCCTTCGGTGCGTTTTGCCGTGCGGCTCCACCCGGCGACGGGAAAGCCCAGACCGGCCAGCTTTTGCGCCGCGTCGCCGCCGAGCACGCCGAGGCCGAGGATGCCGACGGTGCATTTTCCCTTGTCGGGGGGCGGCAGCGGCCGCCAGCGGCCCTGGCGCTGGAGCGCCTCGTAGCGGTGCATGTCCTTGAAAAAATGCAGCACCCGGTGCAGCACGAAGTCGCTCATGCCCTCCGTCAGCGAGCGGTCGACCAGCCGGATGAGGGGCACGTCCGGGGGCAGGCTGGGGTCGGTGAGCACGTGGTCGACGCCGGCGCCCAGGTTGATGACCGCCTTGAGGTTCCTATACCGGCCGAGCCCGCCCGGTTGGTGGCGCCAGACCAGGGCGTACAGAATATCGGCGGGATCGCCGCCTTCGTCGGGCCAGACGCGGAACGCCATGTCGGGCAGGAGCTTCTCGAACTCGACCCGCCAGTGGTCCGGCTTTTCCTCCAGGCTGGAAAACAGGATGGCCATGGGCTCTACAGACTCACCACGCCGCTCTCGTCGGCTTTCATCTCGAACGCCGCGGCCATGAGGGCGCGGGTGTAGGCTTCCTTGGGGTCGGCGAAGATGGCGTCCGCCGGGCCCTGCTCCACCACCCGGCCCCGGCGCAGGACCAAGATGTCGTGGGCCAGCGCGCGGACCACCTTCAGGTCGTGGCTGATGAACAGATAGGCCAGGTCATGGCGTTTCTGCAGGTCGCGCAGGAGGTTCACGATCTGGGCCTGGACCGACATGTCGAGCGCGCTGGTCGGCTCGTCGAGCACGATGAATTTGGGTTTCAGCACCAGGGCGCGGGCGATGGAGATGCGCTGGCGCTGGCCGCCCGAGAACTCGTGGGGATAGCGGTCCCGCATCCCGGGCTCCAGCCCCACTTCCTCGAGGACGCGGTCGATCAGCTCCCGGCGTTCCTCGTAGCTGCCGCCGAGGCGGTGGACGAGCAGCCCTTCCTCGACGATCTGCCCCGCCGAGAGGCGCGGGCTCAGGGAGCCGAACGGGTCCTGGAAGACGATCTGCATCTGGCGCCGGAGCGGCCTCAGCGCCTTCGCCGGCATGTCCTGGATTTCCCGGCCCTCGAAGAGAATGGTCCCCCGGCCCCGTTCCAGGCGCAGCAGGGCCCGGCCGAGGGTGCTTTTGCCCGAGCCGCTTTCGCCGACGACGCCGAACGTGTGCCCCCGGCGCACGGTGAGGGAAACGCCGTCCACGGCCTTGATGTGGCCGACGACCCGCCGGATCACGCCCCTCTTGATGGGGAACCAGACCTTGAGGTCCCGGGCCTCCATCACCTCGGGGGCTCCCTTGGGCGCCGCATCGGGGCTTCCCTTGGGCTCGGCGGCGAGCAGGTGCCGGGTGTAGGCGTCGTTGGGGCGCTCGAAGATGTCGGCGGCGCTTCCCGTCTCGACGATCTTCCCCCGGTGCATCACGTAGACGCGCTCGGCCATGGTGCGCACGACGCCAAGGTCGTGGGTGATCAGCAGAAGGGCCATGCCCAGTCTCGCCTGCAGGTCCTTGAGCAGATGCAGGATCTGGGCCTGGATGGTGACGTCCACGGCGGTGGTCGGCTCGTCGGCGATCAACAGGTCGGGCTCGTTGGCCAGCGCCATGGCGATCATGACCCGCTGCTGCTGGCCGCCCGAAAACTCGTGGGGCAGGGCGTCGAGGCGGTCCACGCCCTCTTCCAGGCCGACCAGGCGCAAAAGCTCGACGACCCGGTCGTGGGCGCCCGCCCGGTCCATGTTCTTGTGCAGCAGCAGCACCTCGCGGATCTGGCGCTCGATGCTGTGCAGGGGATTGAGCGACGTCAGCGGCTCCTGGAAGATCATGGCGATGCGGTCCCCGCGCAGCTCGCGCATGCGCTGCCGGCTGGTGCCCGCCAGTTCCTCGCCGAGGAAACGGACACTGCCCGAGGGATGCCAGGCCATCGGGTAGGGCAGCAGCTGCAGGACGGAAAGCGCGGTCACCGACTTGCCGGAGCCGCTTTCGCCGACGAGGCCCACCGTTTCGCCGCGGGCGATGTCGAGGGAAATCCCGCGCACCGCCTTGATCTCGCGCTCGCCCCGTCCGAAAGAGACCGCCAGGTCCCGGATTTCCAGCAACGGCTGGGGGCGCATCAGCTTCCCGCCGAACCCGCCGCCGCGGGGGCGGGCGCCCGGTCGCTCTCTTGCGGCTCTTCGGCGAAGACCTTTCTCGGGTCCAGGGCGTCGCGCACCGCCTCGCCGACGAAGATCAGCAGGCTGAGCATGATCGCCAGGACGAAGAAGGCGGCCAGGCCCAGCCACGGCGCATGCAGGTTGGCCTTGCCCTGGTTCAAAAGCTCGCCCAGGGACGCCGAGCCCGGAGGCAGGCCGAAGCCGAGGAAGTCGAGGGACGTGAGGGCGACGATGGCGCCGCTGAGGATGAAGGGCAGGAAGGTGAGCGCCGCGACCATGGCGTTGGGCAGGATGTGCTTGAACATGATCATGGCGTTGCCGACGCCCAGCGCGCGCGCGGCACGCACGTAATCCAGGTTGCGCGCGCGCAGGAATTCCGCCCGCACGACGCCGACCAGGCTCATCCAGTGAAACAGCAACAACAGCCCCAGCAGCAACCAGAAATTGGGCTCGATGATGCTGGCCAGGATGATCAGCAGGAAGAGCTGGGGCAGGCCCGACCAGATCTCGATAAAGCGCTGGAAGATGAGGTCCGTCAGCCCGCCGAAGTAGCCCTGCACGGCGCCGGCGGAGATGCCGACGATGGAACTGAAAATGGTCAGGATGAGGCCGAACAGCACGGAAATACGGAAGCCGTAAATCAGGCGCGCCACCACGTCGCGGCCCTGGTCGTCCGTGCCCAGCCAGTTCTCGGCGCTGGGCGGCGCCGGCGCCGGCACCGGCAGGTCGTAGTTGATGGTGTCGTAGGAGTAGCGGACCAGCGGCCAGATCATCCACCCCTTGGCCTCGATCTTCTCGGCGATGAAGGGATCGCGGAAATCGGTCGTCGTCGGGAAATCGCCGCCGAACGTGGTCTCCGGGTAATCGACGAAGACGGGCCAGTACATCGCGCCGTCGAAATTGACCGCGAGAGGCCTGTCGTTGGCGATGAACTCGGCGAACAGGGTGACCACGAACAGGACGAGAAAGATCCACAACGAGACGAACCCGCGCGTATTCGCCCGGAAGTTGCGCAACCGCCGCCGGTTCAGGGGCGAGATGCGGAGGCCGAGGAAGCGGTCCGGGTCCATCGCTCAGACCTCCCGTGCCTCGAAGTCGATGCGCGGGTCGACCACGTGGTACATGATGTCGCCCACCAACTGCAGGCTGAGCCCCAGCAGGGTGAAGAAGTACAGGGTCCCGAACATGACCGGATAATCGCGGTTGATCACCGCCTCGAAACCGAGAAGGCCGAGCCCGTCGAGGGAAAAGATGATCTCCACCAGCAGCGCCCCGGTGAACAGGACGCCGATGAAGGCGCTGGGGAAGCCGGCGATGACGATCAGCATGGCGTTGCGGAACACGTGGCCGTACAGCACCTGGTTTTCGGTCAGCCCCTTGGAGCGCGCCGTGGTCACGTACTGCATGTTGATCTGGTCGAGGAACGAGTTCTTGGTCAGCATGGTCAGGGTGGCGAAGGCGCCGATCACCAGGGCGAGAATGGGCAGGGTGATGTGCCACAAATAATCGCCGAGGCACCGGTAGTCGACGGCGCACTCGAACCATCTGAGGTGCTCCCAACCGGACGATTGGAGGCCGCGGAGCGGGAACCAGTCGAGGTAGCTGCCGCCGGCGAACAGGACCACCAGCAGGATGGCGAACAGGAACCCCGGGATGGCGTAGCCGACGACGATCAGGCCGCTGGTCCAGACGTCGAAGCGCGACCCGTCGCGCACCGCCTTGGC
>Ga0209997_10000980_pt1 | contig 10229 bp, 10 predicted proteins | sample CR04metaG_FD_182079 | JGI IMG/M metagenome (GOLD analysis project Ga0209997, IMG submission 182079) | Deep subsurface microbial communities from Mariana Trench to uncover new lineages of life (NeLLi) - CR04 metaG (SPAdes) (version 2) | ecosystem: Environmental > Aquatic > Marine > Ocean trench...
GGCGCTATTGGCGGCAGTATTGGCAAAGGATTGGGTATTGGGGCTGTAGTCGGCGGAGTAGCGGGTGGGGGAATGAGTATCTATAAAAACCATAAAAATTATGATAAAATCTACAAGAACTGTATGAGGGGGAGGGGTTATAGAGTTTTAAATTGATATTCAGGTATAAACAAGAATGAAAAATTTTTAATATTAAAACATGAAATCTGAAATTTATATCGCCACCTCAATATGTTGACTACTTATCACTTGATTTTCCTCATAACTATTCTATTGGTTACCTACGCTGGAGGATATTATCCATTATTTCGGCGGGAAAAAGCGAGGCAGGCAGAAGGCTTTCCCTTGGGGGGAGCTTTTACTGCGGGGGTTTTTCTAGCTTTATCATTGATTTTAATGTATCCCTCCGCATCTAAATTATTAAACAAATCTTTTCCTGATTTTGATTATCCTATAGTTTCTGTTTTAGTATTGTGTGTTTTTCTTGTTTTGCTCGGTTTGGAACACATTATTAAAAATTTTGAACGGAAAAGTGCCAGCACTAATAATCAGTTATCAAATCCTACCATTCCGATTATCATGACGGTGATGATCGCTATCCCCTCATTTTTTCTAGGTACAGCCCTCGGCGTAAGCGACCCATCTACGGCGGTTTTTATATGGATTGCTATAATGGTCCATAAATCATCTGCAGCTTTTGCTCTAGCTCTGAAGATGGTTCGGAGCACCTTGACTAGGAATCAAACACTTATAATTTTTAGCTTATTTGCCTTGTCAACTCCAATTGGAATTATTTTTGGAGAAGATCTGCACGATTATTTATCTTCTGAAACTTTAGCCTTAGTAAAGGGATTTATCTTAGCTTTAGCCTCTGGAACGTTCTTATATATGGCTACGCTTCATGACCTTGAACATGCACCTTTAATTAAGAGCTGCGTTACTAAGAAGGGATTTTTTATTATGCTTTGCGGATTTACAATTACTTTGTTAGTGCGTTTATTAATTGGGGAAGCACATCATATGTAGACATGATTTTCCTGAGGGTTGTACTACTAAAGAATTGAATATATGCTCGTTCTATGATCAAAACGATTAAATTAAGAATGTTATTAGGGTTATGACTAGAATAGAAGATACTTTGATTAATGGATCAATTAAAATCGTATCTTGCTCTGAATAAATAAGAGCTCGAACTTGCTTCGCGTTCAGTTATGGGGAATTTCACTCCTGCACCAAGACCTATTGCATTGAGCACGCTTTTATCAGAAAAAGGAATTACCCAAATGCCAAAACCTAGTTCTAAGATCGTACCCTCTTCTTCTCTATCCAAGGCATCAACGATTGAAGTCCCCAAAAGCTCGATTACAGGGGTTAGTCTGTTATTAATATATTGCTGAGTTAATGCCAGGTTCCATATGACATCCTTCTCACGAGTCCTACTGATCCCAAGCATATCCGCCATTTGCTTCTGCTCGTCAGTAAGCCTCAGCTGCTGGGAATATGCAATTTCCAACTGTAATCCGAAATACGCAATATCCGCAACATTGAAAAAATAACCTGAGTTCAATGAAAATCCCCATTCGCCAGTTCCGCCGATATTCTTGTTCTGGTCACCGGTTGGAAAAAGGAAATTACCAATCAATGAAATGAATAATAGGTCATTAAATGACGGACAACAAATTAGAAGCTGAGCTGAAATCCCAAGATCCGAGAGGTTGAAAACTGAGTCCTCGTCGTCAGGATTATGATATTCAAAAGGAATACCTAGTCCTAATTCTAAACGATTTGCAAATATCCAAGAGCCGATTATATCTATCTCTACTGATTTCTCCATATCCTGATTTTCAATTCCAACATCGAACTCTAATGTCTTCTCGAGGAATGCTTCTTCGGTGAAAATGGGTTCCACAGGATCAAATTTACCTAAAGTATCTCCAAAAACCGTTACAATGCTAATGGTTAAAAAAATTGTTCCAACTAACAATGAGTATTTGCAGATCATATCGTAGTCATAATTTATAAGTTTATTTTTCATAGCAAAGATAGAAATCACCCTCCCCCCCCTTAATTAAAGGTGATTAGTTCATTTTAGGACTAGGCTATAAAATACCTAGTCATGACATTAAAAAAGCTACAAGAAATAATAAGCGGAAGCAAATGCATAAGAAGTGAAAACACGAGATTACATAAACTCGTGGACGGAGTGAGGAGTTTTTATAGAAGTGATCAGGTGAATGACCACATTTATACAAACTGTATGATAGAAAGAGGTTATAAGTTCTCGAATTAATAGAACATGATGTGGATTTAATAGTTGTAGTGTTTAATTTTCTCGCCCTTTTCTCCGATATGGGTCATAGCGTCAATCCCGATTTGAAGGTGAATATCGGACCAGTTTTTAGTAACCTTTAAATCTGATTCTTCTGTCTTAACTCCTTCAGGAGTAATGGGTACATCCGAAACCAAGAGAAGGGCGCCTCTGGGGATCTCGTTATGGTGACCTACGATAAATAGCGTTGCCGTTTCCATATCAATCGCGATTGTCGTAATAGCCCTCAGATATTCCATAAAATCCCTATCATGCTCCCACACTCTGCGGTTTGTCGTATAAACCACGCCGGTCCGGTATTCGTAGCCGTGTTCAATGATCGTCTCGGAGACAAATTTATGGAGTTTAAAAGAAGGTAAAGCCGGCACCTCATGAGGAAAATAATCGTCACTCGTCCCCTCACCCCGGATTGCCGCAATTGGGAGTATAAAGTGTCCTATCTCTGTTGATTTTTTAAGTCCTCCGCATTTGCCTAAAAATAATACCCCTTTGGGTTTAATGGCTATAAGAAGGTCCATGATAGTAGCTGCGTTTGGAGATCCCATTCCGAAATTGATTATAGATAGCCCGTCTTTGTTAGTTGCCACCTGCATGGGCTTGTCCTCACCGTACACATTACAGTTAAATATTTCAGCGAACCTCTGCACATAATATTGGAAGTTGGTTAGGAGTATATAAGACCCGAACTCCTCAATTGCCATACCTGTGTACCGGGGGAGCCAGTTTTCGGCAAGCTGAATTTTCTCGGTTAAGGGCAAATTACTTTTTGAGACAGTATTGCTGAATTCGATCATCTTTCTTCCTATTAATTCAAAACAGGGACTCAGATTATAAGTCTATATATAAACACTGCATTTATCTATATAGTTGCTGTTTCCAGCATTATTACTATCAAAAACCCGACAAAAAACATCGTAGTGGAAAAAGCGGAGTCCTGCTCTCCTTTATGTGCTTCAACTAGCAGCTCTTCGGTAACTAAATATAGAAGTGCCGCTACGGCGAAAGCTATAATTCCGACTATACCGGTGCGATGAATACCTTCAAGAAGAGTGCCCCCCAAGGTAGCGCCAAAAAGTATGAGCAATGAAAGAATAATGGTAGTGACGATTATCCTTGATTTACTCTTGCCTTCCTTTACTAGAGATGATGCGACAGATAAGGCCAAAAATAATAGCTCAATTGAAAGTGCAATTGTGATAATAATTCCGGCTCTTAATCCCACATCAAAGCTTACCCCTATAAGAATACCATCGATAAATACATCCACACCTGCTGCTATTACAAGCCCCCATGAACCTTGCCCTCCCTCGAATTTCTCAGACCCCCATCTAACGACCAGCATCAAAGCTACACCTGAAGAGAAGCCGATAATTAAAGGAAGGATTTGTAAATTGGAAACTAGCTCTGGCAATAGCTCAATCGCAACAGCCGCAAAAACGACCCCTGCGGCAAAATGCTGAACCGTAATTCTGGTCCTTTCCCCTGGAGACCTGTATGCTGCAATTATCCCGCCAAGAATAGTTACTACTACGGGTATTAAGACATATGTAAGAACAGTTTGTAGGGAATCTTCCATCCGTTGTCCTTAAAAAACCTTTTAAATTTAACTGTTTGGCTCCGTGTAATCGAATTGGATAAAACATTTTCTTTGACTTCCCCTCAAATTTTCGGGTTCTGAGCTAATATTATAAGACACTTTAGATTTTTTTGAGAAAGTGTTACTGTATTTCTGAGGGAACAGTTGTGAAAAAGAAACTTATTCTACTGTTGCTTATCTCAACTCTGTTTGCATGCGGAAAGGTTGAGTATAAATATCCTGATTTAGGAGGATTATATAGTAAGTCTGCGAGAAGGTCACATGACCATGGTAACGCTGTAATAGTAATACCGGGGATGCTTGGCTCTAAATTAAGAGACAGCGAGAGTGGACAGCTTGTGTGGGGAGCTTTTGAAAAGAGCACTGCCGATCCTGAAACTCCAGAAGGGGCAAGACTTGTCGCGATACCGATGAAAAAGGGGGTGCCTTTAAGCGAGCTGACTGATAATGTGTATTCGGATGGCGCCCTGGATAGGATAAAGGTAAGTCTTTTCGGTCTCCCTATAGAACTAAATGCATATGTGAATATCTTGAGCACTCTGGGTGCCGGAGGTTATTTAGATGAGACCCTTGCTTCAAACGGGCTCAATAATATTGACTACGGTAACGATCATTTTACATGTTTTCAGTTTGGTTATGACTGGCGTCTTGATAATGTAGAAAATGCAAAGAGGCTCAATAATTTTATCGAAGAAAAGAGGGCTTACATATTAGAAGAATATAAGAAACGGGGCATTGACAAGGACGATGTTAAGTTTGATATAGTTGCCCATTCGATGGGTGGACTCCTTACGAGATATTTCTTGCGATATGGGGACAATGATCTTCCCGAAGATGGCTCAATCCCCGAGGTTACGTGGGCCGGGGCAGAGCATGTGGATAAAGTAATAATTATCGGGACACCCAACGCCGGTGCTGTAGGTGCACTTGAAAATTTATTTGAAGGCAGGGACTTCGGCCCCTTTCTCCCAAAATACGAACCGGCAGTAATTGGGACTATGCCCTCTTTGTACCAGCAATTACCTAGATCAAGACACCGCGCGGTATTAGATGAAAACCGAAATGAAGTAGATATTCTAGACGCTGATTTATGGGTTGAAAACGGCTGGGGACTGGCCGACCCGAACCAGGCGGAGGTTCTTGAGTGGCTGCTCCCTGATATCTCCGATCCCGATGAAAGACGCGAGATTGCAATAGATCATCTCAGAAAATCTCTTAAAAGGGGAAAACAGTTTCAAGAAGCAATAGATCAACCGGCACTTCCTCCGGAGAGCTTAAAATTATATCTATTAGCCGGGGATGCTATACTGACCGGATCAGCCATCACAGTGGATTCCTCTGAAGAGCATTTTAAAGTTACGAACTATGAACCGGGTGACGGTACAGTTACCCGATCAAGTGCCCTTATGGATGAGAGAGTGGGTGGTACATGGACTCCAAATCTACAATCTCCAATCAAGTGGTCAAATGTAATGTTTCTTTTCTCAGACCATTTAGGATTAACAAAAGATCCGGCATTTAGTGATAATGTGCTTTACATATTGCTGGAGCAGCCGGTTCAGTAAACAACTTGTTGAAACTGTGAGACAATTCTGTAGGATTAAGAGAAACAAGTCTTAATTCGGAGAGTAAGCTAATTGTCCGCCAAAAAATCCTTTAAAGAAATAATAAAAAGTTCTAAAAAAGCGCTCTTAATTGGCATTGGGGGGGGAGGGGATATTGTAGGCACCATACCCACGGCCGATCTTCTAGGTTTGTTCGGAGTTGAATGCATCTTCGGTGGACTATCTTGGGAGCGTTCTGTTTTTGATCCTGTTCCGGGTCCAAGAACGTTTGAAGAGACAAAAAACGTCCGGAAGTTGAACGATGTGGTCTGGTATGCGAATAAAGAAAGTGTTACGAGTACTGGAGTCAAGTTTGCAGAGTCCGGATTCTCAGAAGTTTACGGTCAGGAGACCTTGCTGATTGGAATACATTCCGGACCCGAGGCCATAGCACATGGGATTGTGGATGCTGCCCGGAAACTTGGGGCGGATTTAGTAATAGGAATAGATGTGGGAGGGGATGTTATTGCACAAGGCAATGAACCCGGGCTTATGAGTCCTCTTGCGGATTCTATTATGACCGCGGCATTTGCTAGGTTAGAGAGCGAAATTCCTTCAATTATCGGCCTTTTCGGCTTTGGGAGTGATGGTGAGCTTACCAATGAAGAGCTTGAGAGCTCAATGAAGCTAATATTAAAGGAAGGTGGGGTTCTAGGAAGCTGGGGCATAACCCACGGTGCTCTTAAAAAACTTGAAGAGGTAATCGCAGTTGTTCCGACTGAAGCAAGCCGTTTGCCGGCATTGTATGCAAAAGGAGAGTTTGAAGAAACAACTATAAGAAGCGGCACACGAAATGTCTCCCTATCTATAGCATCAACAGTTACTTTTTATTTCTCACCAAAAATACTATATGAAAAGTTCTCGAAACTAGCAAAACAAGTATCTAATTGCAAAAGTCTTGAGGAGGCGAATGACGCCCTTCACTTACTGGATATTTATACTGAACTTGATATAGAAAGGGATAAACTGAAATCAAAGCCAGTTTGATCCTTAACTTACTCTTAATATTGTATTTTCAGGGATGTGAATTGTTATACCAATGAATAGAAATATTTTCTCATCATACGCATGAGCAAAGGAGCTTTTAGCCCGACCCCAATTTTGTATCTTACATAAGTTTGACACCCAGATTTTATCATGTTAAATACTTAGGATTTTTAAATATCTGCCCCAAGGAAATACACCCTTAAATGAGTTTAGAAGAATCGGCACATATGTCGATAGAACAGTTCTTTATCGCACTTGCTCTGATACTTATATTCTCCAAGGTTTTTGGGGAGTTAGCTGAACGTATCAAGCAGCCTTCTGTACTTGGGGAGCTTGTAGCTGGAATTATATTAGGAGGAAGTGTGCTTGCTATTGTGCCCTCTGTTGCAGGCATGGCAGGTTACAATACATTCCATTTACTGGCTGAAGTCGGAGTCGCAATACTTCTTTTTGAAATTGGATTAGAAACCGACCTAAAAGATTTAATAAAGGTAGGGTTTACCTCTATGCTTGTTGCAATAGTAGGTGTTATAGTCCCGTTTGCGCTTGGGTTCGCGAGTATTCTTGTTTTTGAAAAGTATGGAATGCTCGGCAATGTCGACCCAAATTTCACTATCCTCATAGCAATAACTGCAGGTGCGACCTTAACAGCTACGAGCGTAGGTATAACTGCTAGAGTTCTATCGGATATGAATCGTCTCCAGAGCGGGGAGGCAAAAATCATACTTGGTGCAGCGGTGATAGATGATATTCTGGGTCTGATAATATTAGGTGTGGTAAGCGGACTAATAGAATCTTCAGAAAGCGGCATCGGTGTCAGCGTCTCGGCAGCGAGTGTAGGTATAATATTTTTAAAGGCATTCGGGTTTCTTTTTGCTGCAATAATAATTGGGAATTTAATATCCAAAAGGTTATTTAATCTTGTTGAAAAAATGAGGGTCAGAGGAGTGCTTCTGTTAAGTGCCCTCTCTTTTGCATTTATTTTTGCTTATCTAGCTAGTCTGGTAGGTTTAGCTCCTATAGTGGGTGCATTTGCCGCAGGGCTTGTTTTGGCTAACACCAATCAATTTAAGTCAATTGAGGAGCGTCTAAAACCGGTTTCGGATTTTTTTACGCCTATATTTTTTATAATGGTCGGAGCTGCTGTGGATGTCTCTGTATTTAATCCGTTTGTTAAAGAAAACATACCTATACTTTTAATTGCTTTAATACTATTCATTGTTGCTGTAGTGGGTAAATTAGTTAGCGGATTTGCGGTATTACAGAAGGGAATAAAGAAGAGTGTGGTAGCTGTGGGTATGATACCCAGGGGCGAGGTCGGGCTTATTTTTGCCCAGATGGGTCTTACTTACGGAATATTTACCTCTGAGCTTTTTTCTGCAGTAACGGTAATGGTTATGTTAACTACATTTATTGCTCCCCCTCTTTTAAAGATAATGTTTGCAAGGGGCGGAGATATGGTGGAAGAATCCACATAGAGATTTTAAGGAGATAAAACAATGTATTTGGAGCGAGTAAGAAATTTTATATTTTATATATTAGTCCTGTTTGTTGTTAACGCCTAACGCATTTGCAGCTTCAGAGGATTTGTTGAGTATTAATAAAACCGTCTTTATTCAGATCATAATATTCTTAGCCGCAATATTCATACTAAATAAACTTGTTTTCAAACCTTTCCTCAATCTCATTGATAAAAGGGTGAAGCTCACAAGAGGTGCAATTGAAGAAGCTAATGAGCTGGAGACAAAGGTAAAGCAGATAATAGAAGATTATAATGCAAAGTTAACCCAAGCCAGAGTTCAAGCTATTGAAGAGCGCAATAAAATAATTCTAGAAGGGCAAACTGTGGCTGGCGGAATAGTCAGCAAGGCTAGAGAGGAGACTGGGGTTCTTCTAGAGGAGGCAAAGACTAAGCTTGAGGCTGATACTAAAGAAATTAAAGAAAAAATAAAAGGCGATATAGATGGATTAGCTGGAGATATAGCTTCAAGAGTTTTGGGTAAGGAGGCAAGAATTTGACAGACTTTGAAATAATAAAGCTTTTGATTACTAATGCTTCTGAAGGTGGGGGAGTTTTTAACTGGAGATTCGTGTTTGAGCATACAGTAAACCTAGTATTACTGCTTGGAATAATAATATATGTAGCAAAGGATTCTGTAAAAAGCTTCCTAATTCAAAGGCGCAGAACTATAAGCAATGAGATCGATGAGGCGCAAAAAACAATCACCGAAGCTAAAAAGAAATATGAAGAGTATGCAGAAAAGTTAAAGGCGATTGAACAAGAGATTAACAATATTACGAACACTATTCGTAATCAGGGTAAGACTGAGAGAAAAGAGTTAATTAGACAAGGGGAAGTGGCGTCTGAAAATATTAAAAAAGAAGCGAAAGAGACCATTCATTTAGAGACGGAAAAGGCGAGGCGTGAAATCCAGTCTGAGGCGGTAACTCTTGCTCTCATAATTGCTGAGAAGGTGATTAAAGAAAACTTGGGTGAGTCCGATAAAGAAAGGTTGATTGAAGAATTCACAAAAAATATAGGGGATGAGAAATGGCATCAATCGCAACACTAAGAGATCTTACGGAGGCACTAATCCAGTGTGCGAAGGACGAAGGTAAGCTTGATAAGGTAACTTCCGATATTGAGGACTTCTTCTCTTTGCTCTCCAGTATGACGGAGCTAAAGAACGTACTATGGAGTTCAACATTTAGTATTGATGAGAGGAAGGGAGTAATAGGCGATCTAGCTTCAAAAAGAGGTTATGACAGCCTGACTTCTAATTTTTTGGATTTGGTTTTGGAGCTGGATAAATTCAAATTTCTTCTTAATTCGGAACAAACTTTCATTCAAAAGCTTAGAAAAGCTTCTGGAAAATTAAAAGCCGAAATAATCACGGCTTTTCCTTCATCAGAATCCGATTTAAACAGAATTAAAGCAAAATTAACGGAGGTTATGGGGCAAGAAGTTGAAGTTTCTTCTAAGGTAGACCCCGAGATAATAGGCGGGATAATTGCAAAGGTTGAAGATAGAGTGTTCGATGGTAGTATTAAGACCCAACTTGAGAAGATTAGAGGTGTTCTCTCTCAATCCTAAAGTGGTTAAAAGCAAAAAAAGTTATAAGTTTATAAAGTTATAAGGAGTCATAAGATGCAGGAAATGAAGATAGAAGAAATTGGAGAAATACTAAGAAATCGAATAAAAGGGTACGAGACTAAGGTCGAGACATCTGAAGTTGGAACTGTGATCTCAATCGGTGACGGAATTGCCCGCGCTTACGGACTTGATCAGGCAATGGCTGGTGAACTCGTAGAGTTTAAGAGCGGCATTATGGGGCTCGTGTTAAACCTTGAAGAGGACAATGTCGGTATTGCGCTCTTTGGTGAGGATACTGAGGTTCAAGAAGGCGACATAGTAAAGCGTACAGGAAGAGTTGCTGAGGTTCCGGTCGGTGACAATATGAAGGGAAGAGTAGTGAACGCCCTTGGACAGCCGATTGATGGTAAAGGTGAAATCGTCACTTCCGATATCAGGCGGATTGAGGTTAAAGCCCCTGGAGTTGTTTACAGGCAATCAGTAAGTGAGCCGCTTCAGACTGGTATTAAATCAATCGATGCAATGATCCCCATTGGTAGAGGGCAGAGGGAATTAATATTGGGCGACCGTCAGATCGGTAAGACAGCAATTGCTATTGATACCATAATTAATCAAAAA
>Ga0209997_10000981_pt1 | contig 10213 bp, 10 predicted proteins | sample CR04metaG_FD_182079 | JGI IMG/M metagenome (GOLD analysis project Ga0209997, IMG submission 182079) | Deep subsurface microbial communities from Mariana Trench to uncover new lineages of life (NeLLi) - CR04 metaG (SPAdes) (version 2) | ecosystem: Environmental > Aquatic > Marine > Ocean trench...
CCCCTTGTCCGCCCCGGGGGCCTCGCAAGACCGCCCTTCGGGTCGCGTTTCCCGCCCCCTCGGGGGTCGCGGGGGCGCCCCCCGCATACGGTGTCGGGGGGACACCCCCCGGTGGCCCCCCGGGGCGTCGGGAACGCTTGCCGATGGCCCCGCATCGCCGGCGCGTCCCCTCCTGCCGAGGGAACGGGAAACGCGATCGTATGGTACGTGAAATCGTGAACGTAAGTACTGACACGATCCGGCGAGGTACGCGGATCATCGCCGTGGCCAACCAGAAGGGCGGCGTCGGCAAGACCACCACCGCGATCAATCTGGCCACCGCCCTTGCCGCCGTCCGAAAGAAGGTCCTGATCATCGATCTGGACCCCCAGGGCAATGCCAGCACCGGTCTCGGCATCACGCGCCACCAGCGGGAGCCCAATTCCTACCACGTATTGATCGGGGAGGCGCGCCTCGAGGACGCGATCATCGAGACGGCCATTCCGGGGCTCAGGCTGGTGCCCTCCGGGGTCGACCTTTCCGGTGCCGAAATAGAACTGGTGAACATGACACGCCGCGAATTCCGCCTCCGCGATGCCACGGAGGGCGGAGTCGCGGACTGCGATTACGTCCTCATCGATTGCCCGCCGGCCCTCGGCCTGATCACCGTCAACGCCCTGGTCTGCGCCCAGGCCGTGCTCGTGCCGGTGCAGTGCGAGTTCTTCGCCCTGGAAGGCATCAGCTACCTGATCAGGACCGTTGAGCGCGTGAAACGAACCTTCAACCCCGGGCTCGACATACAAGGTATTGTGTTAACCATGTTCGATAAACGCAATAATTTGTCCGAGCTGGTGGCCGCGGACGTCCGCGCCTATTTCGGCGACATGGTCTACGAAACGGTGATTCCCCGCAACGTGCGGGTATCCGAGGCACCCTCGCACGGCAGGCCGGTCCTGGTTTATGACATGCGCTGCGCCGGATCCCAGGCCTACATCCACCTGGCCAGCGAGGTGCTCCGGCGCGAGCGCCGGGCGGCGGCCTGATGGCCGGCGACAAGAAACGCAGCCAGCTGGGCCGGGGCCTTGCCGCCCTGCTCGGGGAGGACAGCGGAGACTACGCCGAGCTGGACAAGCTCCGGGTGTCCAGGATGGTGCCCATCGAGTTCGTCCACCCGGGCCGCTATCAGCCCCGTCACCGGGGGTACTACGAGCAGATCGAGTCCCTGGCCCAATCCATCCGTGACAGGGGCATCCTGCAACCCCTCCTCGTGCGGCGCCACCCGGACCAAGCCAACGCCTTCGAGATCGTCGCCGGCGAACGCCGCTGGCGGGCCGCCCAAAAAGCCCAGTTGCATGAGATCCCGGTGGTCGTCAAAGATTTCTCCGACCGGGATGTCCTGGAAATCGGCCTGGTCGAGAACCTGCAGCGCCAGGACCTTTCGCCCCTGGAAGAGGCGGAAGGCTACAGCCGGTTGTTGAAGGAGTTCGACCACACCCAGACCAACCTGGCCCGGGCCGTAGGCAAGAGCCGCAGTTATGTGGCCAACATGATGCGCCTGTTGGGGCTGCCCGATTCGGTCAAGGAACTGGTCGACGGCGGCGCCCTCACCGCGGGCCACGCACGCGCCCTGCTCAACGCCAAAAATCCCGAAACCCTCGCCCGCCAAGTGGTGCGCCAGGGCCTGAACGTGCGTCAGACCGAAAAGCTGGCCCAAAGCGAGGGCGTACGGACCAGGGCCCGGCGCCACGTGGCGGAAAAGGATGCCGACACCCTTGCCCTGGAGCGCGACCTGACAAACCTGTTGGGCCTTAGGGTGGAGATCAAGTTCCGCGGCGGCGGCGGCGCATTGATCATCCATTACGGGTCATTGGACCAGCTCGACGACATCCTGCATCGATTGAGTCACGAGTCCCACGGCGCAGGGCCGCCGGGCGCCGGGCCCGACCCCGCCGAGGCGACCGATGTATTTGCCGCGGCTGCGCCCGGGCCGATCCCCGAAACCGCCGCGGAAGAACCGTCCGAGCCCGAAATTCCCGAAGACTCCGAAGAGCCCGCGGGCGAAGGGGCCGAGGGCGCCGATGAATCGCCGTCCGCGGCCGGGGGCGACCGCGGGCCGGAGGCGGACCGGCCGGACGATCCCCCTGCGACCGATAAGACCGAATAAAAGCCCACGCCGCCACGGTCACCGGTGGTCCGGGTCGATCCGTGCCCGGATCGTTCCGCAACCGGGCCGGTTCCGCGCCAGAATACAGTGAACCGATGAGGCCAAAGGGGCTTTGCCTCTTTCGATCCGCACCAAGGGCCGGCGGCCCTTGGAATCCAACATCAAGGGGTCCAGGGGATTTGCAATCCCCTGGCGGGGGTGGTGGGGGCGGAGCCCCCCATGGCCGTAAGTCCACCATTTTATGATAGAGGGTACTAAGCGCGGGCGCCGGCTGGCCGCGCCGCCTGGGCGATGCGCATCAGGGCGCGGCCGCAGATGGCGCGCGCCGGCAGGCCCGTGGTCTTGCACTCGACCTCGGCCGCGATGAGGATTTCCATGGCGGCGGCCAGGCGGTCGTTGGGCCAGGCGCTCATCTGGGCGCCGAAACGGCCGGCGAAAATGAAGATGACGGGCGGCCTCAGGGCCTTCATGGCCTGCTCGGGCGAACGTCCCTGGGCGACCTGGGCGATGGCCAGATGCAGGCGCCGCAGGTGGCGGGCGACGGCCCGCAACAGGCCGACGGCGTGGAGTCCCTCCGTGAAGGCGCGATTGAGCGCCCGGTCCAGGCCCGCCTGATCGCCCCCGGCGGCCGCATACGCCACCCCGTCATACGATGTGGCGGCGCTGTCGCCGACGCTGGCGGCGGCGTCCTCCAGGCTGACGGTGCCGGGCCCGCCCTTATAGAGCGCCAGCTTTTCCAGTTCGTTTCGGGTCACCTGACGATCGGCGCCCAGGTTTTCCGTGAGATACGCAAGAGCGTCCGGCGAAGCCGTCAACCCGTGGCCGGCCAGGGACTCCGCGATAATCCCGTGCAGGCCGCGCTCGTCGTCCTGGTAGCATGCCAGCGCCGCGGCGTTCCCGGCCTGCTCGAAGACCCGGCGCAGGGCCGAACGGCTTCCAAGTTGCCCGGCCTCCACCACCACCTGGGCGTCGCCGCGGGCGGCGGCGAGGAAGTCCTCGAAGACCTTGGCCAGGCCATCGTTGGCGGCGCGCACCCGTACGACCCGCAGGCCGCCGGAAAAGCTGAGGGCCGCCGCCTCGTCGGCCAGGCGCGCCGGATCGTTCGCCACCGCAACGCCGGTCAGTTCAACCACCCGGAAAGGATCGTTGAGGTCCTCGGCCACGTGGCGGACCAGTGTCTCGGCCCGCTCGCGCACCAAGCCCTGGTTGGGCCCGTAAACCAACGTGCAGACAACGGCAGGGTCGGGCTGCCGCAGGAACCGCTCGACGCGCGCGGCCGTGATCTTCACCGGCCTTCTTCCCCACCTCCCTGACGCACGAAGAACGCGGCCAGCCGCGTGCGGATGTCGTGGGCGATCTCGCGGGCGGCGCGGGCCTTGGCGTCCTTCTCCGCCATCAGGGTGGCGAATTCCGAGGCCAGGATGTTGTAGCTGCTCACCACCAGGCTCTTGCCCGAGAGCACAATTTCCCGGCTGTCCGGGTCCTGGAGGGAAAATTTGGCGAGGAGCCTGAGGTTGGCCCGCGTCGCAAACGCGTCCTTCTCGATCGCCAGGCGCTGGGTGGACTGATCGAGGCGCACGGTCAGGAAGTACCGGGGATTGGCCGGGCGTCCCCTGGGATTGAGGAGGTCCAGGAGGTTATTGCGCAACTGTTGGCCGAGGCGGTCGGCGATGGGATTGACTTTGATGGTCGCCAGTTCGCCCGGGGCGTCCCCGGTCGCGTCGGTACCGTACAGGGAGCGGAAGCCGCAGGCCCCGAGAAGGAGCACGACAAAAATCGGCGCGAATGTCCTAAACAACGACATTGATGATCCTGTTGGGCACCACGATGACCTTGCGCACGGGCCTGCCGCCGACGGCCTTGACCACGTTGTCCAGATCCAGGGCGACCGATGTCGCGGATTCCCGGTCGCTGTCCTTGGGCAAACGCACCGTTCCCCGGAGCTTCCCGTTCACCTGGACGGCGACGATGACGGTGTCTTCTTCGAGCAGGGAATCATCCACCTCCGGCCAGGGCGTCTCCGCCACCAGGGTCTCGTGGCCCAGCCGCTGCCACAGTTCCTCCGCCAGGTGGGGCATCATGGGACCGATCAAGCGCGCCACCGTCTCCAGGCCCTCGCGCAGGACCCAGCCGTCCCCAGCGCCGTCCAGGTCTTCCAACAGATTGGTCAGTTCCCGCACCCTGGCGACCGCCTTGTTGAAATGGAACTTATCCAGGTCCGCCGACAAGTTGGCAATGGTTTTATGGATGGCCCGGTGTGCCGTCTCGGCGGCCGGCGACAGGTCCCCGGGCATTGGTGATCCGACGGGAACAAGGCCGACCTTCGGCTCCGCGACCATGCGCCACAGCCGGCTCACGTAACGCCAGGCGCCGTCGATCCCCGCGTCCGTCCAATCCAGGTCCCGGTCCGGCGGGCTGTCCGACAACATGAACAGGCGCGCCGTATCGGCGCCGTAGGTGTCGATGATGGCCTGGGGGTCGACCACGTTGTTGCGGGACTTGCTCATTTTCTCCGACCGGCCGACGGTCACCGGCGCCCCGGTCGTGGCGTGCACGAGGGAGCCGTCCTGGGCGCGAATCACGTCTTCCGGATACAGCCACTTGCCGCCGTCGGCGTCCCGATAGGTCTCGTGGCAGATCATCCCCTGGGTGAGGAGCCCGGCGAAGGGCTCCTTGATGCCCAGGTATCCGCATTGTTTCAGGGCGCGGGTGAAGAACCGCGAATAGAGAAGGTGGAGAACGGCGTGCTCGATGCCGCCGATGTACTGATCCACCGGCAGCCAATAGTCCACCGAGTCGCGGGTGAAGGCGGTGTCGGCCCTGGGCGAGCAGAATCGGGCGAAATACCAGGACGATTCGAAGAAGGTATCGAAGGTATCGGTCTCGCGTCGGGCCGGTTTGCCGCAGGCGGGGCAATCCACCTGAGCCCACGTGGGATGGTTCTCCAGCGGGTTGCCCGGCGCCTCCAGGTCGGCGTCCTCGGGGAGGCGGACCGGTAGGTCCGCCACGGGGACGGGAACGATGCCGCAGTCGGCACAGTGAACCACCGGGATCGGGCACCCCCAATAGCGTTGTCTGGACACCCCCCAGTCGCGCAGGCGGTAGTTCACCGCCCGTTGTCCGGCGCCGGCGGCCTGCAGGCGGTCCGCCACCTCGGCCTTGGCCTCCTCGACGCTCAATCCGTTCAGGAAGTCCGAATTGATGACGGACCCGTCATCCAAATACGCCGCGTCGCCGATGGCGTAGGAGGCCGCATCCGCGTCCGGCGGGAGAACGACGGGAACGACGTCGAGGCCGTACTTGCGGGCGAATTCCAGGTCACGCTGGTCGTGGGCCGGACAGCCGAAGATGGCGCCGGTGCCGTATTCCATGAGCACAAAATTGGCGACGAATACCGGGAGCTCGCGCCCCCCGGCAAAGGGATGCAGGGCGCGGAGGCCGGTATCGTACCCCTCCTTGCCGGCGGTTTCGATGGCCGCTTCGCTGGTGCCGAGACGGTTGCATTCGGCGACGAAGGCGGCCAGGTCCGCATCCCCTTCGACGAGCTCCAGGGCCAGCGGGTGATTGGCGGCGATGGCGCAGAACGTGGCGCCGAAGATGGTGTCGGCGCGCGTCGTGTACACTTCCAGGCGGTCGCCGCGTCCTTTCAGGGCGAAGAACATGCGCAGGCCTTCGGAACGGCCGATCCATTTTTCCTGCATCAGCCGCACCCGTTCGGGCCACCGCTCGAGCGACTCCAGCGTCTCCAGGAGATCGTCGGCGAATGCGGTGATGCGCAGGAACCACTGGGCCAGTTGCCGCTTCTCCACGGGCGCCCCGGACCGCCATCCCCGGCCGTCGATCACCTGTTCGTTGGCCAGAACCGTCTTCTCCGCCGGATCCCAGTTGACCCAGGATTCCTTGCGGTAGGCCAGACCGCGTTCGAGGAAGTCCAGGAAAATCTTCTGTTCGTGACGGTAGTATTCGGGATCGCACGTGGTCACCTCGCGCGCCCAGTCGTAGGACAGGCCCATGGATTTGAGCTGTTCGCGCATGGTGTCGATGTTGTCGTGCGTCCACGCCGCCGGGTGGACCTTGTTCTGTGTCGCCGCATTCTCCGCCGGCAGGCCGAAGGCGTCCCAGCCCATGGGATGAAGCACGTTGAACCCGCGGGCGCGCTTGTAGCGGGCGACAAGGTCGCCAAGGGTGTAGTTGCGCACGTGCCCCATGTGGATGCGGCCCGAAGGATATGGGAACATTTCAAGAACATAGTACTTGGGACGGTCCCCGTCCTCGGACGCGGCGAAGCAGCGGCGCTCCTCCCAGACCGTTTGCCACTTGACCTCGGCTTCCTTGAAGTTGTACCGCTCCATGGCGCCCTGATTGGTTTCCGCGACCCCTGAATCCCCCGAAGCTAGCCGTTTCGGCGCCCGCCGGCGCCGGCTCGCGCCGGCGCCGGAAACGGTGGCCCTCGGCCCAAGCGACTATGGCGTCTATTGGTTCAGGGTTTCACGGCGCAGTTGGCGGGCCTTGGTCAGGATGGCGTCCTCGATCCGGGTGTCGGTCTTGGCGGCCACCACCGCGTCCCGCCAGCCGTTGCCGTCCTGGACCTGGCGGAAGACGGCGACGCGCACCCCGTCGGCGCGCAGCGCCCGGCCCAGGATGTACACATTCAGCTTGAAACGCTCCCCCGGCGTCTCCGGCGACGCGTGCCAGTCGGTGATGATGACGCCGCCGAAGGGATCGGCCGAATTCACCGGCATGAACGAGATCGTGTCCAGGGACGCCCGCCACAGAAAACTGTTGACGCCGATGCCCCCGCCCCCTTCGACGCCGGCCTTTTCCACCTCGGTGTTGAAGAGCAGCAGGCCCTGGCTGCCGAAGATGCTGCCGCTGCGGTCCTCGCCCCGCTCCCAGATCGGGTTGGCGTCCATCTGCGGTTCACCCGGCTCGTAGCCACTGCCCTCGCACGCCGCAAGCACGAAGCCGGCCACGCAAACGGCGCTTAAGGCCGTCACCCCGCGAATGCGGTACCTCCCCATGCGCGTTTCCATGTCTCCTCCCCCGGAACACAGCCGACACGCCGCCACAGGTGACGGCGCGGCGGCGGGCCAGAGGATAGACCAAAACGCCAAAACACGCCAGACCCGCCGCATCCTGGCCCCCGGCAGGCCCCGCCCACGGGCCTCGGCTCAGGAAGCCCGCCGGCGGCCCGAGGGCCTCAAGCAGCGGCCCCAGGTGGCGCGCGTAGCGTTTCCAGCCGTCGACCGCCTTCCCGTAGATCGGTTGGCGCACCTGGGTGGCGGGTGCACCACGGGCAATTTCCCCGCCGCCCTATGACTCCGCCGTGAACCCGCTGATCCCGGCGAAGCCGGCGCCTCCGCCCGCCCTCAGGCGGCGCGCGGTGCGCGCCGAGATCCCTCCGAGGGCGTAAACGGGAAGCGGACTCGACCGGCACCAGGCGGCGAAGCGCAGCGGACCCAGCGCCGGCACCAGCGGGTGGCTGGCGGTCCAGAACACCGGCGACAGCAGTGCCGCGTCGGCTCCGGCGCGGGCGGCGCGGAACAAGGCGGCTCGGGAATGGGCGGCGGCGGTGACGATCCAGTCCGGCCGCCGCCAGGGTTGCCAGATCCCGGGACCGCGCCGCGCCATTGCCTCGGGCAGGTGCAGGCCGTCCGCTCCCACGGCCCGGGCGAGCCGGGCGTCGGCGGCGATCAGCACCCGGATGTGCCGCCCCCGGCAAAGGGCCACCAGGTCGCGGGCCAGGGCGTCCCGGCCGGGGACTCCGTAGTGGCGCAGGATGACGGCGCTGCCCCGGGGCAGGCGGGCCACCGCGGCGGCGGGATCGGGCAGCCTGTCGGCGTCCGTCATCAGGATCAGCGGGGGCAGGAGGCGGCTCGCCGACACTCCCGCCGCCGGGCGGCGCAAATTGAGCCGCCGCGCCAGGTCTGTTAAGGTCGGCATCGGATTTCCACCCTCCGTCCCTCCTTCGTGTAAGCGCCATGGTAACGCAGTTGGCACCCGAGACCGATATCGCCGGAAACCTGGCCGCGGTGAAGGCGCGAATCGCCGACGCCGCCGAGGCCGCCGGGCGATCGCCGGACGAGGTCACCCTGGTCGCCGTGGGCAAGGCCCATCCCGCCGGGCATGTCCGGCGCGCCCTGGAAGCCGGACACCGGGTCTTCGGCGAGAACCGGGTCGACGAGGCTGAGGCCAAGTGGCCCGAACTCAGGGCCGCCTATCCCGACGTCCGGCTGCACCTGATCGGTCCCCTGCAGCGCAACAAGGTGCGCCGGGCGCTCGACCTGTTCGACGCCATCGAAAGCGTCGACCGCCCCAGGCTGGCCCGGGCGCTGGCCGAGGAAATGGAACGCAGCGGCCACCGCCCGGACTGTTTCATCCAGGTCAACACCGGCGAGGAGCCCCAGAAAAGCGGCATTCATCCCGCCGATGCCGATGAATTCATTGGCGCCTGCCGCGACGACCTGGGCCTGCCGGTCCGCGGCCTCATGTGCATCCCGCCGCAGGACGACGAACCGTCCCTTCACTTCGCCCTGTTGCGCGAGATCGCGCGCCGCAACGGGCTCCGGGACCTAAGCATGGGCATGACCGGCGATTTCGACGTCGCCGTGCGTTTCGGCGCCACCCATGTGCGTGTGGGCACGGCCCTTTTCGGCCCGCGCCCGCCGTTCAACCGGAATCGCGGTTGATACAAAGCCGCGCGCTTTCATCGCAGTCGCCGAGCAGGGACAGGAGATCGGGCAGCGCCACGGCGACGCAGCCCCCGGTCGGCGCGTAATCGGGCCTCGCCACGTGCAGGAAGATGGCGCTGCCCCGGCCCGGGATCACGGGGTCGTCGTTGAATCCCAACTCCACGAGCACGTCGTAGATTTCGTCCGCACGCCAAAGGACTTCGTGCCCGGCGGCGCACGGGATGTGGACCAGGCCGTTGTAATGCCTATCGGCGGGATCGTCGCACCATCCGTCGGCGGCGCGCAATGCCCTCACGGGCAGGGCGGTCAGCGGCCTGTCCACCCGGTCGGCCCGGTACATCACCCGGCGCAGGGGAAAGCAGCCCTCCGGCGTGGCGCCGTCGCCTTCGCGCTTGTCGGCGCTGAGTCCGCCCTGTCCCAAGGCACACCGGACCCGCCTGCCGCGCCACATGAGCGTGCCCGGTGGCCGCACCTGGATGTCCATGGTCCGGTTATAACCCGATTCGGCCCGCCGCCGAACCGGTCAGTATGCCACGTCTATGGTGGACCGCGGCGTCGCGCGGGCGAGCTGGGCGCTCTGCTCGTACTTGGCCAGGGCCGCCAACATGACATCGGAATGCCAGCCTCCCGGCCCCGCCAAACCGCCGCCTGTCCCGGCGCCCGCGGGAGCCACCCGAAGCGGCGTCGCCGGTGGCGCGGGTCCGGTCCAGTGCCTCGCGGCCGCCAGCCCGGCCGGCGGTTCGGGCGTCTGGTTCGGTGCGCCGCCGGCGGCCTCCGTTTCGGGTAGATCGCCGGCCAGCTGGGGGGCGTCGCCGTCGGAGTCGCCGCCGGTGAAAAAGGCGACCACATGGTCGCTGATGTCCTTGCCGCTCCATTCCGCAACGATCGTGTTGACCAGCGAGACGACGGCGCCGATGGGGCCGCCGAACAGGGCGCCGCCGGCAACGCGGGACGCAGGGGCGATGGTGTCGCCGGTCAGTGCCCGATACAGGGTGGACACGAAGGGGATGTGCTGAAGGGGATTGATGACGTCGAGGATATCGAAAAAATTGAACCCGTCCGCGCCGAACAGCCGGGTTGCGAAACTGTCGGCCGGGGCGTGGGCCTTCGTTTCCCCGCTCTCGGGCGGCGCCGGCCGCGCCGGCGGGGTGAAGAATGCCAGCTGGGTGCCTACGGGGTGTGTCGGGGCGCTCACGGGCGGATCCTGTGTTCTCCTGGGCCGCCTGTCTCCTTGCAAGCCGGGTGCCACGGAAAAAATCCATGAAAATCAAAATGTTGTGCGAAAGCGTCCCGTGCACGGGGACGGCAGGCCGGCAATATGTGCCCGGCCGCGGCACCGCATGCCGCCCGCCCGGCGGCGGGAAATGGTGAAATCCCG
>Ga0209997_10000983_pt1 | contig 10209 bp, 9 predicted proteins | sample CR04metaG_FD_182079 | JGI IMG/M metagenome (GOLD analysis project Ga0209997, IMG submission 182079) | Deep subsurface microbial communities from Mariana Trench to uncover new lineages of life (NeLLi) - CR04 metaG (SPAdes) (version 2) | ecosystem: Environmental > Aquatic > Marine > Ocean trench >...
TTGCGAGGCTCCCGGGGGAACAAGGGGGGTGCCCCCCCGGCTACGTATTGCGGGGGACGCCCCCGCGGCCCCCGGCGTCGTCGCGCGCCGCTTGTGATGCTCCAGCATCACGGCGCGCCGCGCTCCTAGCCGAGCCGGAAACCTCGCAAGACCGTCGTATGATGCGCGAAATCGTGCAAGTAAGTACTAGCGCGCTCCGCCGCCGGGTGCCGTCCTCTTCGCCTTCGGCAGGTCGAGGCGGATGTGCAGTTCCTTGAGCCGCTCCGCGTCGACCGGCGCCGGCGCCCCCATCAGCAGGTCTTCGGCCTGCTGGTTCATGGGAAACGCGATGACCTCGCGGATATTGGGCTCGTCGGCGAGCAGCATGACGATGCGGTCTATGCCCGGCGCCGAGCCGCCGTGGGGCGGCGCGCCGAACTTGAGCGCGCGGAGCAGGCCGGCGAACTGCTCTTCCACCTGTTCCCGGGAATACCCGGCGATGGCGAAGGCCTTGTACATGATCTCGGGCCGGTGGTTGCGGATGGCGCCGCTGGAAAGCTCGACGCCATTGCACACGATGTCGTACTGGTAGGCCATGATCTCCAGAGGATCCTTGGTCTCCAGCGCCTCCAGGCCGCCCTGGGGCATGGAGAAGGGATTGTGGCTGAACGCGATCTTCCCGCTCTCTTCGTCCCGCTCGTACATGGGATAATCGACGACCCAGCAGAAGCGGAAGACGTCCTTTTCCAGGAGATCCAGCGTCTCGCAGATGCGCCGGCGGGCCAGGGCCGAGAAGGTTTCGGCGTCGCGCCTTTTGCCGCAGACGAAGAATACGGCGTCGCCGTCGCCGACGGCCGCACTTTCACGGATACGGCCGATGCGATCGTCCGCCAGGTTCTTGGCGATGGGCCCCTTGGCCCCGCCGTCGGCAAAGACGATGTACCCCAGCCCTCCGGCGCCCTCGTCGCGGGCCCAATTGTTCAGCTTGTCGAAAAAGCTGCGGGGCTTGTCCGCCGCCCCGGGGGCGGGGATGGCGCGCACCTGCGATCCCTTGTCGACGGCGCCGGCAAACAGCCCGAAGCCCGACCCCCGGAAGGCTTCGGTCACGTCCACCATCGTCAGGGGGTTGCGCAGGTCCGGCTTGTCGGTGCCATACCTGACCATGCATTCGGCGAACGGGAGGCGCGGAAACGGCGGCTCGGTGACGGCGCGGCCGCGGGCGAATTCGTCGAAGACCTCGTACAGCACCGGCTCGATGGCGTTGAACACGTCTTCCTGGGTGACGAACGCCATCTCGAAATCGAGCTGGTAGAACTCGCCCGGCGAGCGGTCGGCGCGGGCGTCCTCGTCGCGGAAACAGGGTGCGATCTGGAAGTACTTGTCGAAGCCCGACACCATGATCAGCTGCTTGAACTGCTGGGGCGCCTGGGGCAGGGCGTAGAACCGGCCCGGGTGGTGCCGGCTGGGAACCAGGTAATCCCGCGCCCCTTCGGGTGAACTGGCCGTGAGGATGGGAGTCTGGAACTCCATGAACCCCTGTTCGATCATGCGCCGGCGGATGCCGGCGATGACCTGGTTGCGCAGGACGATGTTGTTGTGCAGGCGTTCACGGCGCAGGTCCAGGAACCGGTGCCTGAGCCGCATTTCCTCGGAATATTCGGCCTCGCCCGCCACCTGCATGGGCAGCACGTCGGCCGGCGACTCCACTTCCAACGCCTCGATGGCGAGTTCCACCTCGCCGGTGGGCAGGCCGCGATTGATGGTGTCGTCGGAGCGCTTCACCACCGTTCCGGTCACCGTGATCACGCTTTCCGGGCGCGCGTCCTCGGCGATCCCGAACAGGGAGCTGGAGACGTCGATGACGCACTGGGTCAGGCCGTAGTGATCGCGCAGATCGATGAACAGGAGGTTGCCGTGGTCGCGCTTGGAGTGGATCCACCCCGACAGCCTGGCCGGTTGTCCGGCGTGTTCCAGCCTGAGCTCTCCGCAGGTATGGGTACGATAGGGATGCATGAAGGGAAGCCCTCGCCGCCGCTCGCCGGCTCGTTCCGGAGGTAGTCCTGGCACCCGATCACGGCGCCGCCGGTGGGCGCAAAAGCACACGCTCGGCCACCGTTTGTCAAGGCGCGTGTCCGGGGCCGGGGCGAGGGCCCGCGACGGCCGGGCGGGGCGCCCGTTGGAGGCCGAGGGGACGGCGATGGGACCGGGTGCAGGCCGTTCCGGCCGGCGGAGGCGGGCCTTCCTCCGTTATCCGGTCCCGGTGTCCTGTCCCAGAGATTCGTACGCTATACGACGGTCTTGCGAGGTTTCCGGCTAGGAGCTGTCATGCACGGCGGCGCGGCGCAGGCGGTCGTTGATGGCCCGGCCCAGGCCCTCTTCAGGTATTGGCATGACGGCGATGGCTTGGAACCGGGGCCGGTCAAGGGCGCGGATCATGGCGAACAGATTGGCCGCCGCTTCCTCCACGTCGCCACCGGGGCTCAGGTTCAACGCCGCCCCGGGGGGGCCGGGACCGAAGGCTAGCAGGGCTTCGCCGGGCCGGGCCTCCACCGCGTTCAGCCTGAGGGGCAGGCCGGGAGCGTAATGACGCTCCAGCATGCCGGGGGACTTGGGCCGTTCGCCGGCCGCCTCCGCCGCCGCCAGCGGCCCGACGACGGCCTCGATGTCCTCCACCGGCACGCCGCCGGGCCTGAGCACCGCCGCGCTTCCGCCGCCGAGGGCGACAACGGTGGATTCGACACCCACCGGGCACGGCCCGCCGTCGACGATGGCGGCGCAGGCGCCGCCCAGGGACTCGGCCACGTGGGCGGCGGTCGTCGGGCTGAGCAGGCCGGCACGGTTGGCGCTGGGGGCGGCCACGGGGCATCCGGCGGCGCGCAAGAGGGACCGCGCCACCGGGTGGCTGGGGACGCGCACGGCCAGGGTGTCGAGGCCGGCGCTGACAAGCAGCGAAACGGCGCACCCGGCGCGCCGGGGCAGCACCAGGGTCAACGCCCCGGGCCAGAAGGCCCGGGCCAGATCCGTCGCCCGGCCGTCGAAATCCCCCGCCTCGGCGGCGGCCGCGGTCTCCGCAAAGTGGACGATCAACGGATTGAAGCGGGGCCTGTCCTTGGCGGCAAAGACGGCGGCCACGGCGTTGTCGTTGGTGGCGTCGGCACCCAGGCCGTAGACGGTCTCGGTGGGAAAGGCGACGAGCCGGCCGTGGCGGATCAGCGCCGCCGCCTCGGCGATGGCGTCCGGGGTGGCGGGAAGGATTCTGCTATCCGCTTGCGGGTGTGTCACGTCCACGCCGCCGTCCGCCCAATGCCCAACAGTATCGACGATTGGTATACGCGCCGACTCCTAAAAAGAGCCGCCGGCATGGCCGACGGCTCCCCTTCATTTTTGCTGCTATGTGCCCGAACCACCCGCGGAAATGATCCGGCACCGCAGTCACCGCAAAGAATTGCGGCGGCTCATACGTGGCCGGTTTCCCGAACACGGGAATAAATATGATCCTGAATCGGGACGACGTCAAGCCTCGGCGGCACCCCCGGCGGCGGCCCTGACGATGAAGTCGGGGTTCTCGAATCCGGGCTTGCCGTACGTGAGGTCGCTGCCGTCCAGTTTCGTCACCTGACCGCCGGCAAACCGCACCACGGCATGGCCGGCGGCGGTGTCCCACTCCATGGTGCGTCCGAACCGCGGGTAGATGTCGGCGCGGCCGGCGGCCACCATGCAGAATTTCAACGAACTGCCGGTGCTGGTCTCTTCCTTGACCGCGATCCGGGAAAGGAAGGCGTCCGTCTCCGGGGTGCGGTGGTTGCGGCTGACCACCGCCACCAGCCCGTCCTTCGGGACCGGCCGGCATTCGATGGGGCGCGCCGCGCCGCCGTTTGTTTCGGCGAAGGCGCCGTAGCGGCTGCCCCAGTAGGTGGCGCCGACGGCGGGCGCATGGACGACTCCCAGCACCGGGCGGGCGTTCTCGACGAGGGCGATGTTGACGGTGAAATCGCCGCTACGCTTCACGAACTCCTTGGTGCCGTCCAGCGCGTCCACCAGCCAGAAAGGGGTGCCTGAGACGTCGGGAACGTTGCCGGCGGCGAAGGCCTCCTCGGCAACGATCGGGAACTTACCGGTGATATCGTCCTCGATGGTCCGCATGATCAGACCCTCGGCAATCCTGTCGGCCTCGGTCACCGGCGTGGAATCCTTCTTCGTCTCCACCGAGAAGTCGGTGGCGTAGATTTTCATGATCTCCCGGCCGGCGCCCTGGGCCAGCGCCCGCACCTGGTCGATGAGACCGAGCGTGATGTTGAGGGTCAAGGCGGGCCTCCACCGGTGGCTGACAGGTGGACGCGATGATAGGGCCGTCCGGTGGCCGGACCAACCCTTATACCAAGGAGCGCCGATCATGACCCATAGAGATCGCGTAGGCGCCTCGTCGGGCAGGAGGAAAGGTGCCGGCGATGCGGTGCATCGTCAAAACTTTTCGACGCCCTCCGACGGGCCGCATACGCGACCGCAACGGCGGCTTACCAAGGCTTGCGGACGGCGTCGCGCACGCTTCGCGATGCCCCGCATCGCCACGGCGCACGCTTAGGGCCGAAAACCTTGGTAAACCGGCTCGTCGGGTCATGATCAGCGCTCCTTGGTATTCAACCAAGGAGGCGCTGATGTTGGGCCGTTTGATGGCGGCAAACCGGCTCGCCCGGGCACGCGTTCAATGCAAAATCATGTGCCCGGAGGGGTCTTTTCCCACCAGTTCGTTGACCGCCCTGCCGATCTGCAGCCACACCTCCGCCGCTTCCAGGTCGTCCTCGGCGAACGCCCGGGCGGCGCGCATGGCGGCATAGATGGCGGGGACGGTGTCGCCGTGCTTTTTGATGAGAAGACCGGCCAATCGCCGGATGTAGGGATCGGAAATCATCGTCGCGCCCCTGGCGCCCGCCGTCGCGGAGCGAGCGCCATCAGTACACCAGTTCGTCTTCCTCGGCGCCGCTGAAGATGTTGATGTCGCCGGCATCGGCCAGGGCCTTGGCGGCGGAGACGATGATGGATTGCGCCTCGTCCACGTCCTTCAGGCGCACCGCCCCCATCGACTCCATGTCCTCCGTCAGCATTTTTGCGGCGCGCTTGGACATGTTCTCGAGGAACAATTGCTTGAGCTCGTTCGTGGCGCCCTTCAGGGCCAGGGCGAGCTTGTCCGTCTCGACATCGCGCAGGAGCATCTGGATGCCGCCGGAGTCGATGCGCGCGAGGTCGTCGAAGGTGAACATCAACGCCTTGATGCGCTCGGCCGATTCGTGGTTGCGCTCTTCGATCCCGGTCATGAACCGGTTCTCCGCAGTACGGTCCAGGTTGTTGAAGATGTCCGCCATCAGCTCGTGGGAATCCCGGCGCGTCGAGCGCGCAAGATTGGCCATGAACTCCTTGCGCAGGGTCTGCTCGACGTTGTCCAGGACCTCCTTCTGCACCGACTCCATGCGCAGCATGCGCATGATCACTTCCATGGCGAAGTTCTCGGGCAACGACGCAATGACCCGCGATGCGTGCTCCGGCTTGAGCTTGGTCATCACCACGGCCACGGTCTGGGGGTATTCGTTCTTGAAATAATTGGCGAGCACCGCCTCGTCCACGTTGTCCAGCTTGTCCCACATGGTGCGCCCGGCCGGACCGCGGATTTCCTCCATGATCAGGTCGACCCGATCCTGGGGCAGGCTTTGGTACAGCAGGCGTTCGGTACTGTCGTATGAGCCGACCAGGGAGCCCGCACCCGCAATCTGGTCGGCGAAATCGACGAACAACTGCTCGATGGTGCGGGCGTTGACGGAGCCGAGACCGGACATGATCTGGGAAAGCTCGCGGATTTCCTCGTCGTCCATCATCTCGAACAGCTTGGCGGACTGTTCATTTCCCAGGGCGAGCATGAATATGGCCGCCTTTTCGGGGCCCATCAGGCGCTGGGTGTCGCCCATGATTTGGGCCATGGTCGGGTCCTCTTCTCAACCGTCTCGAGTCCGCGAGGCGCGCACGATCGCCACGTCCCGGTCGGCCTGGACCTTGCCGCGGCTCGGGACCGGCACGGCAATCGGCGCCGTGCCCCCGGCGCCATGGTCCGCCATGGACTCCACGTGGCGCGCCCGGACCCCGTTCCCCCGGGGGCATTCGTATGTCCTCGAACGGCTTAACAGGAAGATGGACGGAATGGGTCGCGCCGGGGCGGGCGTCCCCGACCCGAATTCAATCTAAATCGAGAGGAGACCGAATATACGAAAACCCGATCAAAGATAATGTTATCCGTCCGTAGGTGTTTTTGGTGCAAGAGCATAATTGGCAGGTCGCGCCCAAAAAAGTAGATCATGAATGTAGATCATGAATGACGTCAGGCACGCGATCTTTTGTGCAGGGTTGACCGACCGTTTCGCTGACTCTGCGGATACCGACGGGGCCATCCGGAACACGGCGGTGCAGAAACACCCCTTGAACCTGCGGTTGAAATCGGAGCCCCGACGTTTCGCATACCAACCGGCGCTGTTTTTCCACACCCATTGTCGGAACGGCGCCGCGCCGAGGGCAACGACATGAGCCGTTCCATTTCGTACGAATTACTGTCCTTCAGGGACGGAAGCTGGATTATCGAATCCATTTACGAAAACAGGGATGTGGCCTTGCAGGAGGCCCGCCGACTGCTCGAGGGCCGGCATCAAAAGGGCGTCAAGGTCATCGAAGAGACATACGACGCCGATACCGACAATACGACGGTGCGGATCGTCTTCAGCCGGCAGAAGGGCGGGGAAAAGTCGCGGCACAAATCGCGCGAGGAGAAATCAAGGACGGCTTCGAAGGCCGCCCCCGCGGCGCGGAGGAAGCAGGGCGATCCCGAGTTCATGAAATACATCCTCATCCTCGTTTTCAGCATCGGCGGAATCCTGTTCGGCGCGATCGCGCTCGTTTTTTGGTATTTGCAGGCCTTGGGCAGCGCCTGACCGCTTATATCGAAAATCAAACGAACCGGGGGGCGTTTTGACCTGAGAAGCCCGCGACGGCGGGCCCCGATGGGCGGAGAACATCCATCGGCCGCTCCGGCCATGGCCTCTCATCTCAGGGCTCTTCGGGCAAGGGTCCCGTCCGGTCGAGAGTCCGGTTCGTCTTCCGCACCTCGCTGACCGCGGCATCGAAAAACCCGTCCAGCCGCTGGCGCATGTCCACCGACAGCATCACCAGCTTGGAGCGGGCGTCCTCGGGATTGTCCGCCTCGACGAGGACCCCCCGCTCAATCGCGGACTGAACGTATTTGCCGGCCGTGTGGGCGCTCTTGATCGCGGTCATGAACTTCAACGCATCGGTCTTTCTGACCGGTCCGCCCGATTTCCAAATACGGGTTAACAAATCCCAAAACGCCGCGGAATAGAACTCTTCGTTTCCCTGAAACACGTCGAGCCACTTTTCGCCGATCCTGTGCGTCATGCTCAGGTATTCTTTTCGTTGCGCGTCATTGTATTTCAAACCCATAGCCACGGCCCTCCTGCTCACCGGCCCCTCACACCGCGTGTTCCGGATGTGCAGCCGACAACGCGCGTACCCGTCGAACACCACGCACCGCGGCGAATCCGCCGATGGCGAATCCCCGTGCGGTCTTTGAAAAAGCTTTATACATCAACCATATAAAATTTTGAATGTAATTTTTTTTAGATCTTTGAATGTAAACTTGACATAATAATTACATACATTTATAAAAGCACATTGAACCGTACCGCAACCTGTTTTCGGATGGAACAGAAATGCCGCGGGACAGACGACACGGGGAACTCTTCCGGCGCCCGGGACCGGGCAAAACAAGGCCCTGTCCCGGCCGCGCCAGGGAATACTCATAGGACGGATACCATGCGTGCACGCACACTCTCGGCCTTCGTGGCATTGACATTCCTGCTCGGCGCCTGCGTCACCGACCAGGGCGGCAAGCAGGTCTTTGGAACCTTGGCCGGGGCCGCCGCCGGCGGATGGCTGGGGTCGAAGATCGGCGGCGGAACCGGACAGTTGGCCGCCATCGCCGGCGGAACCCTTCTCGGCGGTCTGATCGGCAACCAGATCGGCCGGACCATGGACGACGTGGACCGCCTTCAGGCCGGGCAGGCCCTCGCCAATGCCCAAACGGCCCCCATCGGCGAGACCATTCAGTGGAACAACCCCGCCACCGGGAATTACGGCACGGTGACCCCCATGCGCGGCGGCTACGCCACGGACGGCGCCTATTGCCGCGAATTCCAGCAGACCGTTACCGTCGGCAACAGGACGCAGGATGCCTACGGCACCGCCTGCCGCCAGCCGGACGGTTCGTGGAAGATGGTGCAGGGGTAGGCGGACGAAGGAACCGACACCCGGTGTTTCAGTCGCCGCGCGCTGGAAACCGCCGCGGGAGGAAAAGGAGAACAAAGCCATGGGTATAAGGAAACTCCGCTTGGCGCGCCGGGCCGCGCTGTTCGCCACCTTCGTCGCGTTCGCGCTGGCGACGGGCGCGCTGCCCAGTCCGGCCGCCGCCAAGCCCGGCGGCGGACATCGCGGCGGCGGACACCACGTCAAGCTCCACAAGGGCGGCAACCACGCCTACCGCGGCGGACATCGTTCCGCAGGCGTGTTCGGATACCTCCTCGGGTACCGGCCGTACTACGCCCGCGGGGCCTACTACCCTCCCAGGCGCCGCGCTTACCTGCCCCGGTTCCGGCCCGATCGCCCGTACTACAAGCCCGCCGCACACCGGGGGTACGGACGGGCCTGTCATTCGGTCAGCAAAGTCGGCTACGACGGCTACGGCAGGAAGGCGAAGATCGGCGGCACCATGTGCTACGATTCCTACGGCAACTCCTACGTCGTGAAGGGAAGCCGCTACGTCATCCACTATTACCAGTACTAGGATCCTCCCGATTCACCGTTCCCTCCCCGGCGGCGCCTTTATCAAAAGGCGTCGGGGAACGGTGGATCGCGGGTCTTTCCCGGCGACTCCCGAACCCGCTCTCAGCCTCCCCGCTCGCCGCTCCAGATGGAGCCCGGGTTTTCCAGGTCCTGGGCCGAGATCTCGGCGGCGATGAAGCGCCATGCGCGGAAGCCGGCCGACCAGTGATCGGCGCCGAGTTTCGCCTTGGCCTTGAGGTGGCGGAGGAACACCCCCGGCTTCGGCACCGATTTCCACACCGCCGGCAGAAACAGGGCGCGGCGTTCCGCGTCCTGGATAATGAGCCCGTCGGTGCCGGGCCGGAGCTGACGGGTCAGGTCCGCCTCGTCCGCAAACGTCATCCGTGAAGGGGCGCTCAACACCGACACGGACAGGATCAACCCCTCCAGGTCGTCATCGACAAGGCGCGGGAAACGCGGATCCTTGAAGGCGGCCTGGAAACCGTTTTTGACCACGTCCACCACCAGCGGCCGGTGCGCCGTGTACGTTCCGACGCAGCCGCGCAGCTTGCCGTCGTGTTTCAGGGTGACGAAGCTGGCGCCGTTTTTGTTGAGATCGTCATGATGCCCGGCGGCGTCCACCGGCAGCACCCGGTCATGGGCCAGGCCGAACTCGATGGACGCGGCGGCCAGGTGCAACAGCGTCGCCCCGTGGCGCTCCAGCAGGGCCCGCGTCTGCGCGGCGAACACGTCCTCCTTCGCCGCCCGCTTGCCCGGACCGCCGGCGTCCCCCTCGGCACGCCGGCGCTGGGCGTCCTCGAGGAAAACCCACGCGCCATACCCCACCACCTTGTCGCGTGACCCGGCGGTGTCGCCGGAGTTGCGCAGGTCGACGGTGGCCACCCTGAGGCCGCGCCGCCGGGCCAGGGTCAACAGGCCGCGCACCGGCACCCGCCCGCAGGCCTGATCGCGGCCGATGCCCGCCGGATCCAGGTTTTCGATGGCCCGGCAGGTGGCGCGGTCCATGCGGCGCGCGTCTTCGTAGCCCAGGTAGTGGCTCAGGTCCGAACTGACGACGATCAGGGTTTCCGGCCCGCCCCACAACAGCTCCAACACCTGGGCCACCTCTTCGGCGCTGGCGTCGCCGACCACCAGCGGCACCACGGAAAAGTCCTCCAGCACCACCTGCAGGAACGGCAGGTGCACCTCCAGGCTGTGCTCGTCGGCGTGGGCGGCGTCGAAGACCTGGACCTGGGGCAGGGCGAGGACGCGCCGGGCGGCGTCGCGGTCCACCGGGACATCACCGAGCGGCGTGGCGAAGGCGTCGGCGCTGCTCAGCGCCAGGCCGCGCACCGGCAC
>Ga0209997_10000988_pt1 | contig 10193 bp, 9 predicted proteins | sample CR04metaG_FD_182079 | JGI IMG/M metagenome (GOLD analysis project Ga0209997, IMG submission 182079) | Deep subsurface microbial communities from Mariana Trench to uncover new lineages of life (NeLLi) - CR04 metaG (SPAdes) (version 2) | ecosystem: Environmental > Aquatic > Marine > Ocean trench >...
AAGCTTTTTCTCTTTTGTTCCTTTTGCCATCAAGCCATCTGCAAAGTCTGCAAGACCATCTGTGTGATGGATTCCAGTGATTAACGCTATTGCTGCAACCACTAATAGTCCAACAATTAATGGTTCTAATCCAATAAATGATAATCCAAAACCAAATCCTCCAACTATTAGTCCAATTACAATTCCAATAATTGGAAAGAGGTACATGTACTTTGCAATTGTTTCAAGATTTGCTGTACCAGTTGGAATTATTGTCAAAAATGAAAACACTGAACAAATTTCTTTAAGCATGAATCCACCATCCTAAATAAGACAACACAAAAACGATTGGAATAGTTACAATTCCACTAAACAGAATTGATGTAACCTTCATTAGTGTAATTGCTGATTTTATATGATCTTTAGTGATTTCCAAGTTTCCATCTCCTAATGAATAATGATCAATTTTTTCAAATTTAGTTTGTAATGCACCAGCTAAAGCTGCCATTGGATACCCAGCATTGGGAGATTCTGTTTTAGAGCCATCTCTTAACATGATTTGATAAGAGTTTTTCCAATCAACTCCAATTATTTTCGCACTTAGTACCATTATAAGAGCTGTTAATCTAGATGGAATATAATTTAGAATTTTATCACAGTTTGAGCCAAACCATCCAACATTTTCAAAAATAGAATCTTTGTAACCAATCATAGAATCAATTGTGTTTATTGCTCTATACACAAATGCCCCAGGCAATCCAAACAATCCATAATAGAATAATGGTCCTGTAATACCATCAACTGTATTCTCACTTACACTCTCAAGCACGCCTGATAGGACGTGATTTTTGTCCAAATCCTTAGTATTTCGCTTTACGATCAAGGCTAGATTATCTCTTGCTTTTTCAATATCATTCTGTTCCACTGATTCTACAACAGCTATTGCATGTTTTTCCATTCCCCGTATAGCAATAGTTGTTTTTAAAAGAATTGTTCCAACTATAATTGAAACAATTAATGAAACATAATCAACAGTAAGTAGATTAATTGTTACATCTAATGCAATTAGTAACAACGAAATAATAGCTATAACAGCTACTACTAAAACAACCCCACCAATTTTTTCAGAATTTTTTGCAAGAGGTGTCAGTTTTGCAATTAATCTACCAATCCATGCGGTAGGATGATACCTATTTTTTGGATCACCTACTACAAAATCTAATCCCAGAGCAAATGCAACGATCAAAATTGATTCAATTATCAAGATATCAGCTTCTCTATTGCTTTGATGTTTAGACTTTTCTTTACTAATTTACTTAGCTTATCAATCTCCCTGTCAATTTTGTCGATGTTTTTCTTGTTGAAAGTCATCGGTTTTGGTTTTACACCAAGAGAATCTTCTTCAGGCAGGTTAATGTTTATCATTGGTATCACACCGAAAACAGGCTTTTTAGTATTTTGTTTAAGTTTTGTCAATCCTGGTTTTAGGATATTGATATCTCCTCGGAATTTATTTATCACAAAACCCTTGACAAGTTTTTGATATTTTTTATCAAGTAGTGCTAGTGTGCCAACAATACTTGCAAAAGAACCCCCTCTATCTATATCGCTGACAAGTAAAACTGGTGAATTTGTTTTTTCTGCAATCTTCATGTTTGCAATATCAAACTTTTGTAGATTAATTTCAGCAGGAGATCCTGCTCCTTCAATAATTATAACATCATATTTTTGTTTAAGACGCCACAAAGAATCCATTACAACTTTGAGTCCTTTTGTTTTTACAAATTTTTTGTAATAATCAGTTGCATGCATTTTTTTGTATTTTTTACCTTGAAGAAAAACCGTACTATAGTAATTTCCAAGTGGTTTTAGTAAAATTGGGTTCAAATCAGCCGTAATTTTACAACGAGCTCCTATTGCTTGAATGGCTTGAGCGCGAGAAATCTCAAAATCCTTGTTTTTGTAGGAGAAATTCGACATATTTTGAGATTTGAAAGGACATACACACATTCCAGAATCTGAAAAAATTCTACAAAGTGCAGCAACTAAAATTGTTTTTCCAGCACCAGAAGAAGTTCCTTGGATCATTAATGTTTTCATTTAATTTTCTCCAAAGCTTTTACAAGTTTTTTATTCTCTTTTCTTGTTTTTACTGCAATTCTAATGTAATTGTTGTTTAGACCACGAAATGAAGAACAATCACGTATGAGAATTTTTTTCTTTAAAAGTTTTTTTTGTATGGTTTTAGATTTTTGTTTTGTTTTAATTAAGATAAAATTTGCAGCAGCATCATGACATTCAAATCCATCAATCTTTGATATAGAATTTCTCAAATATTGTGATTCATTTTCTATTATTTTCTTTGCTTTGTTTAGATATGATATAGAACAAAGTGCGGCCCTTGCAGCATGCTGAGCTAAACCACTAACATTCCAAGGAATTTTTAGATTATTTAGAATAGAAATGATTTGTTTACTTCCAATACCATAACCAACACGAATGCCAGCTAAACCAAATGATTTTGTCATAGAACGTAAAATGAAGAGATTGGAAAATTTTTTAACAAATTTTATTACAGATTGGTTTGATTCTGGAACTAGCTCAATAAATGACTCATCAACAAATGCCAGAGATGATTTTTTCTTTGCAGCTTGGATAATTTTTAATAAATTTCTTTTTGACAGTAATTTTCCTGTTGGATTATTTGGATTACAAACAAATACGCATCCATTTTTTGGAATTTTTTTGATAAAATTATCAAGATTGCTTTCTAAATTCATTGTTTTAAAAAAAGTAATCTTACATCCTGAAAGTTTTGCCGCAGCTTCGTACTCACCAAACGTTGGAATGGGAATTAACACAGGAGTTTTTTTGCTCAAAAATGCTTTGCAAAAATTGTAAATGATTTCTGTGGCTCCGTTTCCAATAACAATCTGTTCATGAGGAATCTTACAATACCATTGAAGCGCTTTCCGAAGATTTACAGAATCCGAATCAGGATATTCTGAGATGGAGCCTAGCTGCCTCTTGAGGTACCTTCTGACCATAGGTGAGGCTCCAAGTGGGTTGATGTTTGAGCTAAAATCCAGAAGGTCTGGAGATGGATTTTTTACAGAATATTTGCCTCCATGAGAAACTGGTTTATGAGATGCTATGTTTTGATTAAGTTTCAACGCAAAGAATTACGATAAAGGATTATTAATTGAATCCTAAGCAAAATGGTTCGTGAAAAAGAAAGTAGCTATTCTTGGAGTTACAGGATCAGTTGGACAAGAGTTTGTACTGTCCTTAGAGAATCATCCATGGTTTGAGGTGACTCAAATTGCAGCTTCTGAACGATCTGCTGGTAAAAAATACACTGATGCTATTCGCGATCCGAACAGTGGAATAGTTTCATGGGAGGTTGGTGGAAAAATTCCAGATTACATTAAAGAAATGACTGTCAAAAATATCGACGAGGTTGACGCATCGCAATTAGATTTAGTTTTCTCATCTATAGAATCAGGTGCAGCTCGTGATATTGAAGCAAAATTTGCAGCTAATGTTCCAGTAATTAGTACTAGTTCTGCATATCGATATGAAGAGGACGTTCCAATTCTAATTCCTGGAATTAATGATGAGCATGCTGAGCTTTTAGAATCTCAAAAAAAGAATAGAAACTGGAAAGGTTGGATTGCTCCTCTACCAAATTGTACAACGACTGGTCTAGCAATAACACTAAAACCACTTTATGAAAAGTATGGTGTAAAGAAAGTAATGATGACTTCGATGCAAGCAATTTCAGGGGCAGGTCGATCACCAGGAGTTGCTGCAATGAACATTACTGATAACATTATACCATACATTCCAAAAGAGGAAGGAAAGGTTAGAAAAGAAACAAGAAAGATTCTTGGTAAACTAAAAGATGGAAAGATAGAAGATGCTGACATTAAGGTGTCTTGTACCTGCACTAGAGTTCCGGTTATTGATGGACATACTGAGTCAGTTTTCGTTGAAACGAGTAAGGACATTGATCCAGAAAAAGCAAAGAAGCTTTACAATGATGAAAACAAACACATCTCAGTAGCTGGTCTTCCATCGGCCCCAGAAGAATATTATGCATTTCATGAAGACCCCACAAGACCACAACCAAGAATGGAACGCGAAGTTGGTGATGGAATGACTACATCAATTGGTAGAGTGGAGAAAGAGGAGTTGTTTGATCATGGACTAAAATACATGCTGTTTAGTCACAACAAGAAGATGGGCTCTGCAAAAGGCGCAGTGTTGTTAGCAGAAATGTTATACAAAAAAGGTAAAATCTAATCTAATTTTGTAATTTTTTCATTAGAAAACATATAAGATGCAAAAATATTCACGGATCTAGGTGATTCTAGGTGGCAAAGATAGATGATTTGGACTTGACAATACTATCAGAGCTATCAGCTGATGCATCAATCTCTGTTCCAAAGTTATCTGAGAAAATAAAGGTGAACCCTTCTGTTGTTTATTCTAGAATCAAAAGATTAGTAAAGAAAAAGTTAATCGAGCGCTTTACCATAGTTGTAAATGACCAAGAGCTGGGCTATCAGGTAAAAGCATTGGTAGGAATCAATATGGACTCTAAAAAAAGAGATACCATAATTGAAGAGTTGTTTAAGATTAGAGGCGTTCGTGAAATTGCAGAAGTTACTGGCAGATTTGATATTTTGGTTACATTATACGCACATTCTTTAGATGAAATGCACCAGATCGTTTCGGTTAAGATAGGAAAGATAGACGGTGTAATATCATCTGAATCATTTATTGAGATGAAGACTAGAGAAAAAGCAATGCCATATATGCCATCAGAATAAGGTGAGTGGTATTGCAGAAACAAAAAACCCAATCGCGTTTTGCAGTATATTATGAATTAACAAAGCCAAAAATCTGGTATCTTTTGGTGTTTACTGCATTTGGTGCAGCTATAACGGCTTCAAACATCTATGATATTCCAATATCTGTAGCTACTTGGGCCTTGATGATTGGGGGAGTTGCAGCTGGCTCTGCAGCGGCAAATACTCTGACAAACTATCATGATAGAGACATTGATGCCATTATGGAAAGAACGAAAGAAAGACCAATTCCATCAAAGAGAATTTATCCTGCTGAAAAGGCACGAAATTTCGGCTTTGTCTTAGCAGCTATTAGTCTTACAATGGCATTTTCAATTGGTTTTACAACTACAATTGAACAAGGTTTGATTGCTGGTGGTTTGATGGCGTTTGGTCTATGGAATAATATTCACGTTTATTCTTATTTGTTGAAACGAAAAAGTAGAGCAAACATAGTTCTTGGTGGTTTTTGTGGAGGAGTTCCAGCTCTAATTGGTTGGGTAGCTGTTACAACGATGGGATTATGGTCACTTGGATTAGTTATGGCAGGTCTTGTGTTTATTTGGATTCCAATGCACATTTGGGCATTAACACTCCACTTTAAAGAAGATTACATTAAAGTCAATGTTCCAATGCTTACTGCTGTTCAATCAGAAAAAACATCAGCTAGAGTTATTGCTGCCTCTACTGTAATCATGGTGTTGTTTAGTATTGTTCCATTCTTTTTGACAATGGAAAATGGGGAACCTATGATGGGTGCAGTTTATTTGTGGACAGCCATTACTTCTGGTGCCTTAATGATTGCATTATCAGCTTGGGTTGTTTCGAAAGGTAGTGAGAAATCTTCATGGGCATTATTCAAAGTTTCTAGTCCATATCTTACAGTGTTGTTTATTGCGCTAATGGTTGATTCGGCACTCTAAAGCACAAATTTCGTATGGAACGCTTGGTATGTCAATAAAAAAGTAACATTTGTAAAAAAATAATTCAGAAATAAGCCTCCAGTAAACCACTAAAATTTTAGCTGAAGAATTATTATGCCAAATATGGAGATCTGGAAGGGTAGTTAAATAAAGAGAATGTGTAATTAGATCGTTGTCGCTAGAAAAAATAATCTGTCATCAATGTCACACAGAGATTATCAGATATTATAATGATAGTTACAAGGGCGATAGAGGACGATGCCCTATTTGTGAAGTAGATTTTCCTTTAGAATAAAGTGGTATTATAAAAGAAATTGATTTTTCATTACGAAAACTATCAAAGTTAAAAAGCAGAGAAAATCAATTTAATTCTGTGAAATTGAATTTTAAAATCATTATAGTAGTTTCGGTAATCTTTGTTTTATTTGGTACAAATTCTGTCTTTGCTCAATCAACCTATACAATAAACATACCAACTGGTGCTGCAGATCCTAACGCCCCATATTTTTGGCAAAGTGAAAAAGATGGAGATACAAGTGGAGAGATTCATGTTTTACCAGGAGATACAATAAAGTGGTCAAATGCAGACACTGAATTTCACACAGTAACTTCTGGAATTTCTCCTGATTTAGGGGGAGAAGGACCTGATGGAATTTTTGATAGTGAATTCTTTTCTGTTGGAGCATCTTGGTCATATAGATTTACAGATGAAGGAGCATATCCATACTATTGTACTTTACACGAATGGATGACAGGAATTGTTGTAGTAAAATCAGCCTTTAGTGTGATACAAAATGTGGGAGATGACGCTGGAGATGGTTCTACAACATTTGATGTCGAATATGATTTCAATAGAGTGATTGCAGATGCAACAGTTGATGAAGATCAAAAAGCAATTACATTTACACTTGTTGGAAAGCCTCAAAATAATGATAATACTCTGACTTTGTATTTATCGAATGATCTCATTAGTAACCCTAATGTGATTTGGGCCGATGGAGAATTGGTTACTAACTTTGAAGTAATTTCTGAAGGTGGAATAAATGTAGTAACAATTCCTGTGACTGAAACTACTGAGCAAGTTACGATTCTTGGAACTTCAGTAGTACCAGAATTTGGTGTTTTATCAACAGTAGTTCTTGCAACTTCAATGATTGCAGTAATATTTGCTGTATCAAGATCAAAAATTATTTCAAAGATCTAAAGTTTTTAGAAAAGTTATTAAGTATGGTTTTTCTGCAAAAGTTGGCGAGGATTAGATGTTTTCAACAACCCCAATGCCCTGAATCATCTTGTATGTCCTCGTCTTTTCTTAATTATTGCTAAACTGGAACTTAAGTATGATCAAAAGTGATGAAGTTCATACTGATCATTAGTGGTTAAGTATTACTAGTACGTAATTATTGTAATTGGGTAATAGGCGGCGTCCTGCTTTGTTTACGCATAAATTTTGTAAGATGTTGAAATTACAAATCAAGTAGAAATCTCATTGTTACCTGACCATTTTGTTTTATTTCCATCATATGAAAGGTTGGTGCTTTAATTTCTATCTTAAAGTGATGTTTTTTCAAATTAATTGGTTCACCAAATATCGTAGATTTTAGTTTGTATGTGGAGTTTTTTGAAATTTCAAGTGAGAATCTAGCAATTGCAAACCCTTCTGTAATTAATTGATAGTTTACTTCTTCAAGCCAATTAAGGAGCAAATATCTTAGGTCTTTTCCTGAAACTTTAAGAGTTCTTTGTTCTTTTTCTTCAATTGTTTTTTTGTCTAGTGTTGTATCAACCACGGATTGTCCTGCAAGTGTAAATGCGTCAGTTAAACTCGGTGCAGTTACTAGAATGAATGCGTCAGTTGTATGCTCTAGATATTGTATGCTCAATTATTCTTTTGATATAATCTCGGCTATTAATAACTAGAATCAAAAAACTGAAAGGGCCTACATACCCCCTTCAGCTTCTCTGGTTTATCCGGAAGAGACATCTCGGTTTTAAGAAATTTGGTATTTTTTGAAATTTTGTCATTTGCCTCATTAAGAATATCGTATGATTTTTCCCAAGATTCGCTCAATGTTGAAAATAAGTAACATTTTTTGCCTTTGATAGAATGACTGAATTTTTTCTGATATAATGGTAAAAGCTGTACTAAATTTAGAATACTTTATCAATGCCTAAAAAGAAACCCGATTCAGCTATGAGGATGGAGATTTGGATTATTGGAGTAATGATATTTCTTACAGTAGGAATATTGGGTCTAATTGCTGCATCTCCTGATGATGTAAGTGTTCCAAAATCTACACGTACTGTAGAAATTTCTGAAACTATCTCTGTTACAGAACCAACTAGTTCTCCAGTTCCAGCACCAGGATTTGAAGATGTTCCTGAAATGATTGTACGTGAAGAGCTTGTTGCTGAAGAATTTTCTGATGAATTGGAAGAAAGTATTTCTGTTGAAGAGTTTGAAGCTGAGCCAATACCAAGTGAAGTTCCAGAAGAACAACTAATGTTACCAGTTACAGTTAAGGTAAATGTTGCAGAAGGTTCTGGTGTTCCAGGATGTGATGAAACAAACGAGTGTTTCATTCCATATGAAGTTTCAATTGCAGTTGGTGGCGATGTAATTTGGAACAATGTTGATTCTGCAGCTCATACAATAACATCTGGGATTTCTCCTGCTTTAGATGGTGATGGTTTTGATGGAAACTTTGACAGTAGTTTGTTTATGGCAGGCACCACATTTTCACATACATTTGAAGAGGCTGGGACATACGAATATTTCTGTATGGTTCATCCATGGATGAGAGGCATAATCCAAGTTTCTTAGATTATAAATGAACAAACATGCTGCAATTGTTATCATTGCTTCAACTGTTATTGAAGTTATTCCTTATACAATTACACACCAATATTCTGGCTTTGAATTTTATAATATGATGAAAGACAGAACAGACTTTTCTTGTTAGTTAATGAAATTTAGAAAGTAGTAAATGATATGAATGCTAAATTAAATTGTGAAACCCGATAACGGAAAAGATTCTCTATTTTCTGCTGGAAAACCAAAAAATGTTCCCAAATGGCATATTTCCATAGTTATTGGAATAATTGTTGCATTGGTAATACTGTATAACTCAGTTTAGTAACCATATGCAGCGTCTTTTTTGCGCTGAATCTCTACTATTTCATTTAATAATGCAAATTGTTCTGTGCTGAGCTTTGATGCAAATCGATTGAGTAGTTGTTTTACTTCACTTGAATTTGGCATAGTGTAAAACTCATCCTCCTCCAAGATTTGCCTGCCAATAGTAACACCTTTCACAGAACAAGCAACTTCTTGACCAGTTTTTGCAGATTCTATTGTTTTTCCTTCATGTTGTAATTGATGGACTGTACCAATTTTCTTTCCATCTTTTCTCATAAACCGTACTTTTTGTCTAAGCTCACCAACATCAACTCTGATTCCAAACACAGCAGGATTATTATTTCTAAACACATATCCTTTAAGAAATGTGAATTTAGAAATTGGTGTAAGCTCTGCAAATATTGCATCTTCTTCATGGGCAGTATCATCTTGAACCCATTTTGTGTAATTATCAATCAAATTGTAAATTACATTTTCATCAAATATCTTGATATGATTATTTTCTGATTCTTCTTTTGCATCTGGAAGTATTTTAACATTAAACGATAAAATAACTCCAAGATGTCTATCATTTTCTTTAACGGCCTTTGCTTCCATTACATCGCGACGATTCACAGATCCAATATCTGCTTTTGACACTGGAACTTGTTCCCGCTTTAGCATCTCAGTTATGGCTTCAAGTGAACCAATCGTATCACATTTTAGAATTACTCCATCAGTTTCTTTTTCAATAAAGACTGATTTCATTTCTGATTCTATTTTACTCTTAAATTCTAAAACTTCAGATTCGTTTGTTGCGACATAAAGGGTACTTCCAGGCAAAACACCTTCCAATTCTGGTGATGCGATCTTTATTCCAGCTGCTGCATGAACTTCGTCAACTGGTTTGAATTTATCTCTAGGATCACGCATTTCATCAAGTGGTTTTGGTAACAAAATTGCTTTTGGTTTTGTGACAATTACTGAATCTCTTTTTGCAACAATAATAGTGTCACCTTTTTTGATTGAACCATCAATAAGAATGACATTTGCTGTTTGTCCTAAACCAACCTCATCTTTTACTTCAAGAACAATTCCACGAGTTGATTTTTCTTTTTGGTCTAATCTTTTTTGCAGGTATTGTTGAGTCAGTCCAACTAAAACGGCCATAAGTTCAGGAATGCCAACACCAGTTTTTGCACTAATAGGAACTATGGCAATCTCAGTTTTGTAGTCTTGAACGCGCCAAAATGCTTCAGATTGGTAGCCAAGAATGGATAGGGTTCCTACTACATCATAGATTTTTTCATCTAGTGCTGT
>Ga0209997_10000989_pt1 | contig 10192 bp, 8 predicted proteins | sample CR04metaG_FD_182079 | JGI IMG/M metagenome (GOLD analysis project Ga0209997, IMG submission 182079) | Deep subsurface microbial communities from Mariana Trench to uncover new lineages of life (NeLLi) - CR04 metaG (SPAdes) (version 2) | ecosystem: Environmental > Aquatic > Marine > Ocean trench >...
GTAGTGGGTGAAAAGATCACCAGAGCCATCGAGAACTCTCTGGATAGCCGAAAGCCCTTGATTGTTGTCTCTGCAAGCGGCGGGGCGCGGATGATGGAGGGTGTTCTTTCGCTGATGCAAATGGCCAAGATTAGTGCTGCCTTGGCTCGACTGGACGAGCAGCGTGTTCCCTATATCTCCTTGCTCACCGATCCGACCACAGGAGGAGTAACTGCCAGTTTCGCCATGTTGGGGGATCTGAATATTGCAGAGCCAAGGGCCCTGATTGGATTCGCCGGTCCCCGGGTGATCGAACAGACCATCCGCCAGAAGCTCCCCGAGGGCTTCCAGCGGAGCGAATTTCTGCTGGAGCATGGGATGGTGGATGCTGTGCTCTCACGAAAAGATCTTCCCGACTTCATTGCCGATTGGCTGGTCTTTATGGGGAACGGAAAGTCAGTTTCAGGTTCCAAGTTCCAGGTTCCAGGTTAAAGCCAGAATTCAGAGACCCAATTCCAACCGGAACCTTGTACAGACAACAGACAACAGACCGGCTGAAATTCGATATTCAAAACTCAAAATTCAAAACAAATTCCAAATTCGAAACCTGAAACCTGGAACTTGAAACCTGGAACGCGCGCGAAGCGCGCAGGAGCCATGAACTACGCCCAGTGTCTGACCTATCTGGAAAAGCTTGGCGATGAAGTGATGACCATGAAGTTCGGATTGGAGACGATCCGAGCACTCCTTGAGACACTCGGCAATCCCCATTTGAAGTACCCTTCCGTTCTGATTGGTGGGACCAATGGGAAGGGCTCGGTCGCTCGCTTTCTCAACTCAGTTTGCACGGCCTGTGAGATTCGAAATGGACTCTATACCTCACCCCACCTCATACGGGTGGAAGAACGTTTTGTAGTGGATCAGGGTCCCATCGACTCCGAGAGGTTTGCTCACCATCTCACTCGTGTGGTTGATGCGATCGAGGGACTGGAGCGCTCCTTTCACCCCACCTACTTCGAGACCTTGACGGCTGTCGCTTTCCTCTACTTCCTGGAACAGAAAGTGGAACTGGCCATTTTGGAGGTGGGTATGGGAGGACGCTTGGACAGTACCCATGTGGTGGATCCTCTGCTGGCCATTCTGACTCCGGTGGGACTCGATCACCAAAGATTTCTAGGCGACACTATGGAAGAAGTGGCGTTTGAAAAGGCGGGCATTTTGGACCGCGCTAAATTCGCGCTGATGGCTCCTCAACGGTCTCAGGTACAGCGGGTCTTCCGGAGCGAGGCCTCCAAGAACAAGGTCGAGCTTCAGGAATTGGATTCCGGGGCAATTCAATGCTCGGAGTCTTCTGACGGGAAGTATGCTTTTCGCTTCCACGAGATGGAGTTCCAGCTTCCCCTTTACGGTCAACACCAGGTGGAAAATGCAGCTCTGGCCATACAGGCTGCCGAGGTCCTGGGCCAATCCGGTTTTTCGTTGTCCACCTCCTGTATGCGAAAAGGGATTGAAGAAACGTGTTGGATGGGAAGAATCCAGGTCTTCGGAACAGATCCCAGAATCGTTCTGGACGGAGCCCATAATTTAGATGCCGCTCATGCACTGGTGAAGTTTCTGGATCGCCATACTCAAGCTCCCCGCGCACTTCTGTTTGCCATGATGAGCGACAAAGACATTGCCTCGGTTTTGAAGATTCTGGAAGCGACCTTCGAGCGGTTCTACCTCACCCGCGTCAACTCCCGGCGGGCGGCAAGTATTGAGGAGCTCAAGAAGTTGTGTCCCTCAGGCATCGCGGTGGAAGATTCCTCTGCTGCTTACCGTCAAGCCCTGGCTTCCCCCGTTGCAACCGTGGTGGTAGCCGGATCCTTCTATCTTGTGGGGGAGATTCTTAGGAACCTGTCAAGGCAAGCCGGCAGCTAGCCCGGACAGGCTCCTAGTCAATCTCGAATAGCAGATCTCCCGTGTTCACCGTCTCTCCTTCACGGATGTTGCACCGGATCACCATGCCGGATTTGGGAGACTTGAGTTCATTTTGCATCTTCATGGCTTCAATAATAGCCAGACCCTGTCCCATCTTGACCTCTTCACCTTCATTCGCCAGAATGGCGATGACCTTTCCGGTCATCTGAGCCGTCAGGGATAGGGCCCGCTGTGATTCAGTGGGAACTGAGTCGCTGAGTCGTTTCTCTTTCGGTCGGCCGATCTGGACGGTGAAGGTTCGATTATTCCAGTCAATGAGTACCTCTTCCCTTTTCCTGGAAATCAGGACGTCTTCGATTTGCCCGTCAATTTCTAACGTCCAGTGGTCCTGAGCACGGCTGACGACGCGAACCGGTACGACCTGTTCTCCGTCCGGCCTGTGGATCTTGATTTCAAAATGGGATCCCGGTTCGGAACTCTTTTTCGTTTCGAGTTCGACGGCATAAGTCCGATTGTTGTAGCTGGCCTCGAGCTTCACCATGGGCAGTGTAGTGGAATCGTGCCCGGAATGGCTAAGCCTCCTTTTCTGGCGGCTTTGGTCGATAGCGAACGACCAGATCTTCAATATTGTCGTGCCAATGGATCTTCTGCACTTGAGCTCGTTGCTTCTCTTCCTGCTCCCAGGTCAGCGGACCTCGATAGCCGGTGATGTCCCAGCCGGAGACCATCAACGGTAGGACCAAGAGGGTCAGGATGACCCAACTAGTTTTTCTGGTGGCGATCAAAATGTCGCTCCCCTCTTGCCCCGAATTGTTCCAGATTCTCTTCCAGCAGGACGGCAGGATCGAGCACCAGACCGTCCTTAATGACCAGGTGAATCTCTTGGGTATTGGTAATGTCTTGCAGAGGATCAGCGTCAAGGATGACCAGGTCTGCGTATTTACCCGGTTCGACGGTGCCCAGTTCGTCTTCTTTGTTGAGAACCTTGGCGTTGTTCAGGGTAGTGGCTTGGAGCGCCGCCATAGGTGTTAAGCCGGCCTCCACAAAAAGCTCCATTTCTTGGTGTACACTCCAACCCGGAAGGGCTGCCCCAGGGGAATCCGTTCCGTTGATGAGGAGTCCACCGGCTTCATGAAACTTGTAAGTGGCCTCCTTCATCAGCTCCATGGTTTTTCTCCAATCCTGGCGCTCCTCCTCTGTGAAGCGTCCGAAGCGATCCGGTTCATCTTCAGGGATATACTTGAGATTGGGATCCGAATCCACTTCGGGAGTGTTGCGCTGGACAAAGTTGCGAACGAAGTTGATCAGTGTGGGAGCAAAGTAGACCTCTTCTTTGACCATCAACTGGATCAGCTCATCCATTGTCTCGGAATTCACGACCGAGTACATTCGACCATACCAGTAGCGGAAAATATGGGTGGAGTCGAATGGGTCGTAGTCGGCGGGCACCGGGACGGCTTTCTCCATGGCATCTTCCAGAACTCCCAGAGCGTGCTCGATTCCGTCGAGTCCCGCTTCCACGGCCAGGCGTGCCCCGGGAGCCCGATTTCCCCGCTTGGGTCCCGTGTGCCCATAAACAATTAATCCATTGGCGTGGGCGACCTCAACGATTTCCCGGAGTTCGTCCGTGGTGTAGCCGGTGACCTTGATTCCGTCGACTCCCGCTTCCACCAGCTTGGTCGCCATTTCTTTGGCGCTTCCCAGATTCATGGCCCGGACCGAGCCCGGGTTAATGCCCGGTCCGGAGACGAACAGTCTGGGTGCCAGAATATTTCCCACAGCAATCTCTTGCCGCAGCGTGAGGGTCCTTTCAATGGAGCTTCCCAGGTCCCGAACCGTGGTCACACCGTTGGCCAGATAGAGTCGATGGAGCCAGGGCATATCGTAATGAACATGAGCATCGATCAGGCCGGGGATGATGTATTTGCCGGCCGCGTCAATGACGCGCGCGCCTGCCGGGATGCTCAGTTCCCCCTGTTGGACGATGTCCTGAATGCGGCCCTCTTCAATCAGAATGCGGGTACCCGAAACGGCAGGGGCACCTGTCCCATCAATCAGCGTTCCCCCCTCGATGACGATAACCCCGGGAGTCGCTGACGACTGGGAGGTTTGCTCTGCCGGCCCACAACCGGGTGAGCAAAACAAGAGGACCAACAGGAAAAAACACAATAAGGAATTGTCCCTGATGGTATGCTGCATGCCCAACTCCTCCTGAACCACAGACCGCAGACCGGGTTACTACTGACTCTGAATTGTAAACCCTGGCCAGGATTATTCATAGGTTCTGGTAGTAAGCGCGGTAGGGGCGAGCCGGTGGCTGACGACGGAACGTAACGCGTCGAAAGCCACTGGCAGTCAGGGCGGACGGTTTCGCTCCTGCTGTCCCCTCCAGCTCACCATTTGTGGAAGGGATCGGAATGGTGTTGGGAGTTTCTCCAAAGATTGCGTTTGCCGTAAACCTGGGATTTGGGTTTCTGGGCTTCGTAAAAGTGGTTGAGTGCCGCAGCGATCAGGGGAACGGTGTCGCTTTCTCCCGACTCCTCTTCCAGACGTTGGATGAGTTGCTGCTCGTCAATGAAATGGGTGTGTAGGTCCGCTTCAATAAAGGCGGGATGAGAGAGAAGGACTTGGAAAAAAGGGATGGTGGTTCGTACCCCTCCGATTTTGTATTCACCCAGTGCTCTTTGCATGCGGAGGATGGCTTGTTGGCGATCTTCACCATAGGCGATGACCTTAGAGATGAGTGGATCATATTCCACCGGGATCGTGGAACCGGAACATACTCCGCTGTCGGTGCGGATGCCAGGCCCGGAGGGCTCAACGTAGGTGGTGAGGGTCCCCGGCGAAGGACAGAAATGAGTATAGGGATCTTCGGCGTAGATACGACATTCAATCGCTGTCCCCCGGGGGCGGATCTCTTCCTGTCTCCAGGCCAGTCTTGATCCTGCCGCAATCCGGATTTGTTCGCTTACCAGATCAATGCCGGTCACCAGCTCGGTAACCGGATGTTCCACTTGAAGGCGGGTGTTCATTTCCAGGAAATAAAATTTATGTTCCCCTGTTTCTGCGGACTCAACGATAAATTCGACCGTACCTGCATTGTAATAATCGGCTGTTTTGGCAACGGCCAAGGCCGCTTCTCCGATTTTTCTTAGAAACTCCTCGTCCTCCAGGGGCGAAGGGCTTTCTTCCACCAGTTTTTGATGGCGACGCTGGATGGAGCATTCCCTTTCGCCGAGGTGGATCACATTGCCCTTCAGATCACCGAGTACCTGAATCTCGATGTGACGAGGTTTCATCAAGTACTTTTCGATCAAGAGGGTCGAATCGTTAAAGGATGCCCGGGCCTCGCTGCCTGCTGTTTCATACAGGGAGGTGAGTTCCTCCTCGCTCGAGACCAGCCGCAAGCCCTTACCCCCGCCGCCGGCACTGGCCTTGAGCATGATGGGGTAGCCGATTTCAGAAGCCGCTTTCAACGCGTCTTCCCTGGATCGCAGAGGCCGTGTGGTACCGGGAACGATGGGCACACCTGCTTTCTGAACCGCCGCCCGGCTGGCGATTTTGCTGCCCATGAGCTTTATGGAAGCCGTCGAAGGACCGATGAATACCAATTTGGAGTCCTCACAGGCTTGAGCAAAGAGTTCGTTCTCAGACAGAAACCCATAGCCGGGGTGAATGGCCTCTGCCCCTGACTTGCGAGCCGCATCGATGATCTTTTCGACCACCAGGTAGCTTTCCAAAGAGGGAGAGGGTCCGATGAAATGCGCCTCATCGGAGAGTCTAACGTGCAGAGCTTCCCGGTCCGCCTCGGAAAAGACCACGACCGGGGAGATGCCGAGATCCCGACAGGCCCGAATGATCCGGACTGCGATCTCCCCGCGATTGGCGATAAGAAGTTTTTTAAACACCGAACCTTTCTTCATCGACTGTCAGCTGTCAGCTGTCAGCTCTTACAAGGGTATGTTCCCGTGCTTTTTGGGCGGATTGGTGTCGCGCTTGTTGGCGGTCATTTCCAGGGCACGGATCAATTTTGTTCGTGTCTGACGGGGCTCAATGATCTCGTCCACATAGCCTCGCTCCGCGGCAATATAAGGATTGGCGTATGTCTTTCGAAACTCTTCGACTTTTTCCTGCTTGAATTTTTCCGGATCAGAGCTTTCCTCAAGTTCTTTTCGGTACAAGATTTCGACGGCCCCTTGTGGCCCCATCACCGCAATTTCGGCCGTGGGAAAGGCATAATTCACGTCGGTGCGGAGGTGTTTGGAAGCCATGACACAGTAAGCTCCTCCATAGGCTTTGCGTGTGATGACGGTAATCTTGGGGACCGTCGCCTCGGCAAAGGCATAGAGAAGTTTGGCCCCGGATCGGATGATACCTCCATGCTCCTGTCTGATTCCGGGCAAAAACCCGGGCACGTCTTCGAAGGTGATCAGAGGAATGTTGAAACAGTCACAGAAGCGAACGAAGCGGGCCGCCTTCAGGGAAGAGTTGATGTCCAGGGTTCCGGCCAGAACAGCGGGTTGGTTGGCGACGATTCCCACTGGGAATCCATTCAATCGAGCGAATCCAACGACGATGTTCTCAGCAAATTTAGGCTGAACTTCAAAGAATTGATGCTCGTCCATAACCGAAACGATGAGCTCTTTGATGTCATAAGGTTGGTTGGGGTCGCTTGGGACCAGCTCGTCCAGCTGGGGATCGACTCGGTCGGGATCGTCCGCAGACTCTTGATAAGGGGGATCTTCCATATTGTTTGAGGGAAGGAAGGAGAGCAACTCACGAATTTGGCTCAGACATTCTTCCTCACTCTGGGCAGCAAAGTGAGCAACTCCGCTGATGGTGGTGTGGGTGGTTGCTCCTCCCAGTTCCGATTTGGTCACTTCCTCCTGGGTGACCGCCTTGAGGACGTCGGGTCCTGTAATAAACATGTAACTGGTTTTGTGTACCATAAATGTGAAGTCGGTAAGGGCAGGAGAATAGACCGCACCGCCAGCGCAGGGACCCATAATGGCGGAAATTTGTGGAATGACACCGCTGGCCAGGGTGTTGCGTAGGAAGATATCGGCATAGCCGGCCAGGCTGACCACCCCTTCCTGAATACGGGCTCCGCCACTGTCATTGAAGCCAATGACGGGAGCACCCATCTTCATAGCCAGGTCTTGGATCTTGCAGATCTTGGCAGCGTACGTCTCCGAGAGGCTGCCGCCAAAAACGGTGAAGTCCTGAGAAAAAAGATAGACCAGGCGGCCTTCAATTTTGCCGTAGCCGGTAATCACGCCGTCCCCTGGGATCTTTTTCTTCTCCATTCCCAGGTGAGTGCACCGATGCACGACGAACTTATCTATTTCCTCAAAGGTGTTTTCGTCGAGAAGTTGATGGATTCGTTCTCGAGCGGTCAGCTTACCCGCTTTGTGTTGACGCTCAATTCGCTCCTTGCCGCCGCCTTCTTCCGCCTCAAGGTGGCGACGTTGGAGCTCCTTGCGCTTGTCGTCAGCATCCATAGCCCATGTGGGTATCTTCAGCTGCTTACCAGTTGTTTCTGTTTTTCCCAGTCGGCCAGGAACTTTTCCAGTCCGATGTCGGTCAAGGGATGCTTGAGGAGTTGCTCCATGACCTTTAAAGGCATCGTGGCGATGTGGGCTCCCATCCGGGCCGTCTCCAGAATGTGTACCGGATGGCGAACCGAGGCCACTAAAACTTCGGTGGGAAACTCGTAGTTGTCGTAGATAGTCAGGATATCCGAGATCAGATCCATGCTATCGGTACCAATGTCGTCCAAGCGCCCTACAAAAGGGCTGACGATGGCTGCTCCGTTTTTAGCCGCCAGAAGTGCCTGTGTCGCACTGAAAATTAAGGTGACATTGACCGAAATGCCTTCTTGGGCGACCACGTGTAAAGCCTTCAGGCCTTCAGAGATCATCGGGATCTTGACCATGACGTTCTTATGGATCTTTGCCAATTGCCGTGCTTCCGAGATGATTTCATCGGATTGGGTTGACACCACCTCCAGGCTCACCGGACCATCGACCAGGTCCAAAATCTCCCTCGCCACTTCTTCCAGAGATCTTCCCTCTTTGGCGAGCAGGGAAGGATTCGTGGTAACGCCATCCACGAGTCCCAGAGACACCCCTTTACGAATTTCCTCAATATTGGCGGTGTCCAGAAAGAATTTCATAGTACCTCTCCTTTTTTATGTTTCATTGTACAGTAACACTTACCGGTTCAGACTTGGAACTTTCGTTTCCAACCTGGTCCACCGCACTGAGCTGATAGTAATAGGATTGACCTGGGACGACGGATTCATCCACGTATCGATTGATCGTAATCGATGAGGATGACCTTTTGAGATGGTTCACATCCGTGCCGGAATAGAGGAAGTATCCTTTAAGATCGGCTTCTTTATTTTCATTCCAGAAAATTTGGACCTTTCCCTCCAAAACAAAAGCAGTAATATTGTGAGGTGTTGCCGGGGGGAACTCATCACTGGGAATAATTTTCAGCGTATTACTGAATGGACTCAAGATTAAGGGGTTTGCATCCCGACTAATACTCTGCACGCGGTAAGACTGCACCTCTCCGAACTGAAATTCAAGGTCCGAATATTCTGCAGTGCTGACTCGATGTGTTGAGTTCATGAGATAGCCCACGATTTGAGGCGGCCGGGAGCCATCGATGTTCTCTGTTGGAGGGTCCCAGTTCACTACGATCCGGTCCTGGAGCACCTGATACCTGAGAGCAGTCGGCGGCCGTGCCGAAGGGAGAGGTATCGTTTGTACGAAGTTCGAAAAAAGGGAGCGACGGTTCTGGTTGTTGGCGAACCGAAGGCCGTAGATACAGGCCTGGTCTAAGCCGGGACTATCCTCGAATACGAACTGGGTTTCCTCATGGTAGGGCGAGAGTTGGTTGCGTTGTAAACGGGCCGTCGCTTCAGTCTCTTCAGTGAGGGAGGGGTTGCTTCCACACTGCCGGTAAATTTCCACCCGTTCAATCTCCCCAGGGGGAAGGGAGAACACGATCTGGAAGTGATCTCCGACTTGAACGATTTTCAGATCAGTGACCGTCTCCGGATAGCTAACCAGTGGAGGAAGCGGGTCCCCCACCTTGGCGCAGGAGGCCAGGGGAAGCAACAGACAACAGACAACAGACAGCAGACAACAGAGGCAGCTGACAACTGACAACTGACAACTAACAGCTGACAGCAAATCCTTAGTTGTGGCGCTGATTAAGGAAATTAACGGACGCATGCTCTATCGTCACCGGGAGGAAAGCCACTTAACCAACAAGAATGGGAATTATTCTTTACGGTTTGCCTTTTTCGGTCTGTTGTCAGTTGTCAACTGTCAGTTGTCAGCCTTTCACAGAATGTAGCGCGACAGATCTCGATCCTTGACGATGTTTGCCAACTTTTCCTTCACGTAGTTTGCGTCGATGATCACTTGTTTCTTGGGTAGATCAGGAGCATCGAAGGAGATGTCCTCCAGAAGTGCTTCCATGATCGTGTGTAACCGACGGGCACCGATGTTCTCAGTCGTCTCGTTGACGACGCTGGCAAAATGGGCAATTTCGTTGATGCCGGACTTCAGGAATTTCAAGCGCACGCCCTCTGTGGCCAGAAGATCCCGATATTGTTTGACCAAAGCATTCTGCGGCTCCTGAAGAATTCGAATAAAGTCCTCCTTGCCCAGCGAGTGCATCTCCACTCTGACGGGAAATCTCCCTTGCAGTTCGGGAATCATGTCGGAGGGCTTCGAGACATGGAAAGCACCAGCTGCGATAAACAGGATGTGATCGGTGCGAACCATTCCGTGGCGGGTACTCACGGTGGTTCCCTCAATGATGGGTAGGATGTCTCTTTGTACTCCCTCCCGGCTGATCTCGGGTCCTTGCCCCGTTTCTCTTCCGGCGATCTTGTCAATTTCGTCGATAAAAACGATGCCCGAGTTTTCCACCCGGTCCAGGGCCTCGCGGGTCACCTGTTCCATATCAATGAGTCTGGATTCCTCTTCCATAATGAGGCACTCGATGGCTTCCTCGACGGGCATTTTGCGCTTTCGTTTCCGTGTCCCCAGGATACCGGGCAACAAGTCTTTGATGTTGATGTCCATGTCCTCGATGCCTTGACCTGGGAGGATCTCGAAGGAGGGGAAGCCACGCTCTGGAACCTCTAACTCGACGTTTCTATGGTCTAACTTTCCCTCTCGAAGCTGACGGCGCAGTTTTTCACGAGTCTTGTTGAATGTGTCCAGTATTTGGGCACCCCGTTGTGGGGTGGTCTTCCGGCCCTTTGGAGCTT
>Ga0209997_10000993_pt1 | contig 10155 bp, 9 predicted proteins | sample CR04metaG_FD_182079 | JGI IMG/M metagenome (GOLD analysis project Ga0209997, IMG submission 182079) | Deep subsurface microbial communities from Mariana Trench to uncover new lineages of life (NeLLi) - CR04 metaG (SPAdes) (version 2) | ecosystem: Environmental > Aquatic > Marine > Ocean trench >...
TGCAGATGACGAAATGGCGCTCAATCATGCACGCGATGTCTACACGCGACGCAATGAAGGCGTCAGCATCTGGGTCGTGAAATCCAGCGAAATTATTGCGTCGGATCCGGCCGACTCCGCCGCGTTTTTTGAACCGGCGAAGGACAAGATCTACCGGCATCCTACATTTTATGAGATTCCGGAAGGTGTCGAGAATCTTTGACCATGGACAACGAACAGGCACTATTCAAGTATGTCGTAAGGCTTGGCGATAACGCGCTCGTTCTCGCGCAACGGCTTATCGAAATTGTCGCGGACGGACCGGAACTGGAGGAAGAACTGGCGAACGCCAATTTTTCCCTCGACTATCTCGGCCAGGCTCGCATGTTCTATTCCTATGCGGGTGAAATGGAAGGCGACGGCCGCAAGGAAGATGATTTTGCCTTCAGGCGCCCGGACCGGGAGTTCGAAAACGTATTGCTCGTTGAGCAGCCAAACGGTCATTTCGGCGATGTGATTGTTCGCTCAGTGCTGTTCGATGTGTTCTATCTGCTGCAGTTGGAAGCTTTGTCGGGATGCAGCGATCAACGTCTTGCCGAAATCTCACTCAAGATTGCAAGGGAAATCAGATATCACCTTCGCTATGGGTCCCAGTGGCTTATCCGGCTCGGCGACGGAACTGAGGAAAGTCATGGGCGTGTTCAGGATTCACTGGACGGGCTGTGGAGGTTTACCGGCGAACTTTTTGACGGCGATGAAACCGATGAAGTGGTACTCGCCAGGTTTTCAGGCCCGGATCTCGATAAACTGCAGGCCGCATGGACCAGCGCGGTTGCCGCCATTGTTGAGGAAGCAACCCTCGTTCTACCTGAGGATCAGTGGATGGCGGGCGGCGGGCGAGACGGCCGGCATTCTGAAGATTTCGGCTACCTGATCGCCGATATGCAGCATTTGCAACGCGCCTATCCCGGATTGGACTGGTAGGCAATCATGACCGCACAGCGTGCAGCTAACAAAAAGTATTCCGTTCAGCAGGTCTGGGAGTGCCTGGAAGCGGTGCCGGATCCTGAGATACCGGTTCTGAGCGTAGTCGACCTCGGCATCGTGCGACGAGTTACAGCTTTGAGCGACGGCGTGGAAGTGGAGGTCGCGCCAACCTATTCCGGTTGTCCGGCAACGGAAGTCATTGAGAAAAGTATTGTAGACAGCCTGCTGGATCGGGGCGTCGGCAATGTCGTCCTGAAGCGCGTGCTGTCTCCGCCCTGGACCACGGCGTGGATCACGGATGAGGGGCGCGAAAAATTGCGGGCTTATGGCATCGCGCCGCCCGCAGATGGTGCGAGCAAGCGCGCAATGCTGGGCAGCATGAAAACAATTGCCTGTCCGCGGTGCGGCGCGACAACGACTTCGCTTGTGAGTGAATTCGGCTCTACGCCATGTAAGGCGTCGTACAAGTGCGACGACTGCCTTGAACCTTTCGAATATTTCAAGTGCATCTGATCGCCCATGAGAAAGTTTCATGCATTGACCGTCTCTGAGCTGAGAAACGAGACCGCGGACTCAGTGCGACTATCGCTGCAGATACCAGATGACGTGCGGAGCGAATTCGAATTCCTGCCCGGACAACATCTGCCAATTCAAATCGAAATCGACGGAAAGCCGGTGCGGCGAACGTACAGCATTTGTTCAGCGCCCGGCGACGGGCCGCTGGAGATCGGTGTCCGCATCCAGCCTGATGGACGATTCTCCGGATTCGTTGCGGAGCATCTGCATGCCGGGGACGTCCTGCAAGTCATGCCGCCCTTCGGGCAGTTTCACGCCAGCATCGATCCTGCAAACGAGAAGACCTATCTTGCGTTTGCATCGGGAAGCGGAATCACGCCGATTATCTCGATCATGAAGGCAACGCTCGGGCAGGAGCCAGGCAGCCGCTTCCTGTTGTTCTATGGAAACCGCCGCCAGAATACAACCATGTTCATTGACGATCTTTATGCGCTCAAGAACAGATTTCCGGAACGCTTGCAGCTGTACTTTCTATTCACGCGCGAAGAACCGGAATACCCTATTTTCAGCGGCCGGCTGGATCACGAGAAAACCGGCGAACTGTACAGAATGTTTTGCAACGGACTCGAGCCCGACGAAGCATTTATCTGTGGCCCTGATACGATGATTGAGACCGTACGTACTGCGCTTCGCGAGCTGGGTATGGATGACGAAGTCATTCATGCTGAGCGTTTCGGTGCACCCAGGAAAAAACCGTTGGCGAGTCCTTCCGAGCCGGTAACGGCCGAACTGGATTTCAGCATCACCGTAATCATGGATGGTCACAAGAAGTCGTTTCAGATGTCATCCGAAGGCGGCAGTATCGTCGATGCCGCGGCGGAGAACGGTATCGAGCTGCCGTATTCGTGCAAGGCTGGCGTGTGTGCAACCTGTCGAACTCATGTGCGCGAAGGCGAAGTTCGTATGGATTCGAACTATGGACTCGAGCCCTGGGAGGTAGAGAAAGGCTATGTGCTCGCCTGTCAGTCCCATCCTGTCAGCGACAGGGTAACGCTGGATTACGATAAGACATGATGCACTGCGCCATTTTCCAGCATCAAACGTGGTTGTCCGGTAATATACGCAGCCATTGAGCTGTCGTTCTCAGGGCAGCTTCACCCAGGCAACGTTTCTTAAACGATTATTGCAGGATGCGCCGGAGAGCGTATGACCAAATCTGATTCATCTGCCAGTCCGGTCGGCTGCCCACCCGGGCGCCAGAACGCCTACAACCGGCAAGAATTACTTGCGTGCGCACATGCGGAGCTGTTCGATCCCGACAGTGCCAGGTTGCCGCTGCCCGACATGCTGATGATCGACCGGATTACATTGATCACGGGTACCGGCGGCGAATACGGCAAGGGCGAGGTTCACGCCGAGCTGGATATCAACCCGGATCTCTGGTTTTTCAAATGCCACTTCGAGGGCGACCCGGTCATGCCGGGGTGTCTCGGGCTTGATGCGCTCTGGCAGCTGGTCGGGTTCTTCCTTAGCTGGTCGGGGTCCAGCGGGCGCGGTCGTGCACTCGGCGCCGGCAAGGTCAAATTCCGCGGACAAGTGCTGCCTGCCGCAAAACTGGTAACGTACAAGCTGCAGATTAAGCGACTGATTACGCGGAGGCTTGTATTGGCCATCGCAGACGGAACCGTCGCGGTCGATGGGCGGGAAATTTATGTTGCGGAAGATCTGCGAGTCGGCTTGTTTATGTCAACTGACGATTTTTAAGGAGTCAATGTGCGCCGTGTCGTGATTTCAGGACTTGGAGTGATTTCGTGCCTGGGCAATTCTCAGTCGGAAGTACTCGACTCGCTGCGCGAGGGCCGTTCCGGAATCTCCTTTAACGAAGGGTTCGCGGAAAGGGGCCTGCGCAGCCAGGTCTGCGGTAGCGTCGAAATCGATACGGCCGAATTCATCGACCGCAAGGTTCGGCGATTCATGGGAGATGCTGCGGCATACTCTTATATTGCGATGCAGCAGGCTATCGATGATGCCGGGCTCGAAGAATCCGATGTATCAAATCCGCGCAGCGGCCTGATCGCGGCGTCCGGCGGCGCTTCAAGCGCCAATATTGTTATTAGCGCCGATACTTTGCGCGCAAAAGGAGTCCGCCGAATCGGCCCCTACATGGTTCCGCGCACGATGGGCAGCACCGTGTCGGCCTGTCTTGCGACGCCGTTTCATATTAAAGGTGTGAATTACTCGATTACCTCGGCGTGTGCGACCAGCGCACATTGCATTGGTGCAGCGATGGAGCAGATCCAGCTTGGCAAGCAGGACCTGGTGTTTGCCGGCGGCGGCGAGGAAGAGGACTGGACGCTGGCAAGCCTGTTCGACGCGATGGGCGCTTTATCATCAAAATACAATGATGCGCCGTCAACGGCGTCGAGGCCATATGACGTCAACCGTGATGGCTTCGTTATGGCGGCGGGCGCCGGCATGGTTGTCGTCGAAGACCTCGAACATGCACAGGCGCGTGGTGCAAAGATTTATGCCGAGCTGGTGGGATACGGGGCAACTTCGGATGGATTCGACATGGTTGCGCCATCCGGAGAAGGCGCAGTCCGCTGCATGCAGCTTGCCCGTTCGACGGTTGATGCACCGATTGACTACATCAATACGCACGGCACCAGTACTCCGGTTGGAGATACCAGGGAACTTGAAGCCATGCGAGAAGTGTTTGGCGATGACGTTCCGCGGTTCGCATCAACCAAATCGCTGTGCGGTCATTCGCTGGGTGCCACGGGGGTGCAGGAGTCGATTCATTGTTTGCTAATGCTGAAAAATGACTTTATCGCTCCGTCCATAAACGTCGCAGACCTCGATCCTGCTGCCGAGGCCATGCCGCTGGTTACCGGGAGAATCGACGGCGCCGGGATAAGGACTGCCATGACGAATAGTTTCGGGTTTGGCGGCACCAACGCAACCCTGATATATCAGAAATTCGACGATTGATTATAGTTCGCGGTCGAAGCCCAGTTCTCCCGCCATCTCATTTTTGTCATTTTGTCAGGTGCGAACTGACATATATTGCACTAAAGATCAATTTGCACCGACCCCAATAGCAAAAACGAAATGGGCGGGCAAATTGGGCTTTAGCCGCGAATTCATTGATATGGCAGGAAACAATTGAGAATGGAGATCATCGGCGAACACGCCTGCTTCGGAGGCAAAGTCGGCTTCTATCGGCACGCATCGGCAGTGAACAACTGCGATATGCAGTTTTCCGTCTTTCAGCCGCCGCAGGCGGCTGATGGTCCCGTCCCCATCGTCACATTTCTGTCCGGCCTGACCTGCACCGAAGAAACTTTCATGATCAAGAGCGGCGCAGAGCGCATTGCCGCCGAACTTGGACTGATGCTGGTCAACCCGGACACCAGTCCCCGCGGCGCTGGTGTGCCGGACGATCCGGACGGAGCGTATGACTTCGGGCTGGGCGCCGGCTTTTACCTGAACGCGACTGAAGCGCCGTGGAATCAGCACTTTCACATGTACGACTACGTGACCAGGGAATTACCAGAAATACTGTTTGCGAATTTTCCAGGCGATCACGACCGGCAGGGCATTACCGGTCACTCGATGGGTGGTCACGGCGCATTGACCGTGGGTCTGAAGAACCCGCATATATATAAGAGTATCTCCGCATTCGCACCGATCTGCAGTCCGATCAATTGTCCCTGGGGGCAGAAGGCGCTCGGCAATTATCTCGGAGCGGATCAGTCGACCTGGATCGAATACGACGCGACGGAACTTGTAAAAAGGCTGGATGCCATTCCCGAGCATGAAATCCTGATTGACCAGGGTATGGCGGACCAGTTTCTCGAGCAGGAATTGCATCCGCATTTATTCGAGGCGGCCTGCAAGGAGCATGGCGTGGCACTGGCATTGCGACGTCATGACGGGTATGACCACGGCTACTACTTCATCGCGACGTTCATGGAAAAGCATCTGCAGTATCACGCGAGTGTCCTGTACTTATAAGCATCGGTAGCCGGACCCTTTGCGAGGTGTCTTTGCCTGTATCTAATGCGCCAACGCGAAGCGGCGTGACAACAAAGTTTTCAGTCTAATCAAACCGTTGTGCACGTGACGGGCACGTCTCTCAAGTCCGCATAAACACCGGATAAACCATATTCCAAGTAATTGACCCATTCGCATACTCGGCCCCGGCTGCGGACATACTTAGCGGCCGAGCGCGACGATTCTTACCATTAATCAAGCGGGCCGGTAGATAGGTTTCATGATTTATCTGGGGGACTGCGCGCCCTTATTCCCGGGATGTGACAACAGAAACACTGTGTCAACGACGTGAGGTGCGATTCTGACGAACTTCACCCGCAGATTGGGTGAGCCCGACAGCATCCAGTAGCCGCGCAGCGCAAATCCGCGCAACCCGTTGTCCAGTAAGGGCTCGTACATATGGATTACACTGCGGCAGATGGCAATGTGAACGGTGTTTATCGACTTAACGCCCTGAACAATTGCGCATGCCAGACATCAAAAATCACGCGAGATTATCTCTGGCGCTGTACCAAGGAATTAGTGCAGTGAAAATTGATTACAGCTGTCTGGCCACGATATGCCTGGCCATTTTCACTGGTGCACCGGCGCATGCTCAGGAAAGTGCAGACAATAGTCTCGCGACCGCGCTCACATCCGGAGACGCCCATGTGAATTTGCGGTATCGATACGAATTTGTCGATCAGGATGGATTCTCTGAAAATGCCAATGCATCGACGATTTGATTGCGCCTGAATTATAAGACCGGCAACTGGGACAACTGGCCGGGATTTGTAGAGTTCGATCATGTTGGCGAGTTATTATTTAACGATTTCAACAGCTTAGGTGAAGGTCAATAAAAGGAATTTCACAGATGTATACCATGATTTCTCGGCCGAATCGGGTAGTGCCGACTACGGATCAGAGTTCGATATCGCCGCGGGTCGCAGCCGTGGTGATCGCTACGGAGTGCTGTTCAAAGCGGCATTTTATGACGCAAATCAGCATGCGGCCGGCACCAGCAAATTCTGGATAATGCTGACGGTAAATTACTGATCAGGCCATTTTCATGTGGCGTCCGACTGGATGCAGGCTGACGCCGACTGGATTCAGTCCGCTCCATCGTGCAAACATACGGCCCTTGTGCACCTGTCTTTGGGGAAGCATCGATGGCCGGACTGCTTGCCAGGGAACGAATCATTGCGCCTCCGGGCTACAACCGCTGGCGTGTGCCTGTTGCATCGGTTGCGATCCATCTCTGCATTGGTTCCGTCTACGCATGGAGCATCTATAACCCGCCGCTGACCAAAGTATTCGGCGTTGTAAGCAGTGCAGCGGATGACTGGAATCTCAGTGAAGTCGTCTGGATTTTCACGGTCGCTATCGTGTGCCTCGGTTTAACCGCCGCGGTCGCCGGTCGATGGCTGGAGAAAGTCGGACCCCGCCTGGTCGGCACCGTTGCCGCCTGTTGCTGGGGGGGTGGCTACATCGTCGGTGCGGCCGGCATCCTCACGCATCAACTGTGGCTGATATACCTGGGCTACGGCGTTATCGGCGGCTGTGGCCTCGGGCTTGGCTATGTATCGCCCGTCAGCACCCTGATTCGCTGGTTTCCGGACCGGCGCGGCATGGCCGCGGGCATGGCGATCATGGGTTTCGGCGGCGGCGCAATGATTGGTGCGCCGCTGAAAGAATACTTCCTGAAAATGTTCTATCGCGCTCCGGAGTACCTGGGTGCAACAGAGTCGGTTGAACTGATCACCGAGGCCGGCAGACGATTCGCCGATTTGTCCGGTGTCCTGCAGGAAGTGGTCGTGGTCAGTGCCGCAGATGTGCGCGGCATGACAGTGCCCGCGCCTGAAGGCGTCTATGTTGTTGGTACCGGCGCAAGTGGAGTCGCCGAGACTTTCGTGGCTATCGGTTTAATTTATCTGATTGTCATGTTGCTTGCCGCATTTTCGTATCGATTACCGGCACCGGGCTGGCAGCCGGCCGGTTGGGAACCGCCGGCGGAAGATGATCAGCAACACCTGATTACCACGCACGATGTCGATATCGACGAGGCATTAAAAACACCGCAGTTTTATCAGCTGTGGATCATGTTGTGTTTGAACGTGACTGCAGGTATCGGCGTACTGGGTGTGGCAAGAACAATGATTACCGAAATATTCGGCACGACGTTGCCGAATATCGTCACCGCGGCATTTGCAGGAACCTACGTCGTAATGATCAGTGTGTTCAACATGATCGGCCGTTTCCTCTGGGCTAGCAGTTCCGACTACATCGGCCGCCGCAATACTTACTGGATATTTTTCATTCTTGGGATTCTGCTTTATTTGTCGGTGCCATTCACGGCGCAGCAAGTCAGCGCCCATCCGGCGGTTGTCTGGCTGGTCTATTTCTATGCCGCAACCATGATCATCTTCACGATGTACGGCGGCGGTTTCGCAACCATTCCCGCGTATCTTGCGGACATATTCGGCACGAAATACGTGGGTGGAATCCACGGACGCCTGCTGACCGCCTGGAGCACGGCTGGCGTCCTCGGCCCGCTGGCAATCACGTCCTTACGTCAGACCTCAGTAAACCAGGCGATACAGGATTTGATGTCAAAAATCGACGCCAACGCATTTGCAGTACACTTCGGTGCGCCCGTTGAGCAACTGAATGTTCTTGTCGAACAAAAAACGGTCACGATCGCGAGTCTTATGGAAATCGCGCCGCCAGGTACCGTCGATCCGACGAGCGGTATTTACAATACGACGATGATCCTGATGGCCGCCTTACTCGCTATTGCACTCATCAGCAACGCATTCATGCGGCCTGTCGATCCGCGACATCATCTCCGGCCGTAGAGAATATTCGGGGTCAGCTCGGTAGGAGCGGCTTCAGCCGCGAATGTCTCGAACCCGGCTCGGGTCGCGTCGCGCCATCGGACTGGCCGGCAACGCGACTCATGAGAGCTGATTAACGCCATTGTCCGGTTTTATCGTGTCTTGCGCAGGTGATAATCGAACGCAGGCCCATCACCCCCGCCGTAGCGGTTATGAATCCAGACCAGCAACATGCCCTCGACATGACGGGCGTACCTCAATGGTCCGAGATCAATGGGTTCCAGTCCCATACCTTCAACCAGCTCGGCAACCGTCGCTTTTGCCTCGGCGCTGTCGCCGACCAGGGGAATGCTGACCGGGCCGCCGGACGAGTCAGGATCAACCATGGTTCGCCAGTTCAGGGTATTGAACGCTTTGACCACGTACGCGCCCGGCGCGGCGCCCTGGATGATCTCGGCGGTCGAGGAGTCGTAAACCAGTTCAAGGTAGCCCTCATCGTTGCGGTCAATCGCATTAGTCGGATCAATAATAATTTTGCCCGACAAGTCACCTAGTCCCTTCGTTATCGCCTCGACGGCAGTGCCCGGTACGGCCATCACAACAATGTCGGCGCCAATGACGGACTCTGCGGGCGTGGTCGCTGAGGCACCGTTGCCTGTGCGCTCGACAAGTGCGCGCACCTCATCTCGCGACGGGTCGCGCGAGCCATAAACAATGATATGGCCAAGGGCTGCGAACTCCGGTCCGAGGGCGCCGGCAACACTACCGGTGCCAATCACAGCAATGGTGTCTGCATAAACCGGCATGGATCCCAACAGTCCGGCGACCAGCAGCAGCACCGTGTAACTGACGGTTCGCTTGAGTAACATTTATTTGTGCACCTGGCTAACCTGGATGACTGGTTCAATATTGGTATAGTTTGGAATGTCGCCCATGATCGCTTCGGCATGAGGGTCGAAGGAAGATTGAAAATCTTCGACCGAATCGAAATAGAGATGCCCCATCGCAATGTAGGTGGGCGGCGAGTCCGGCGTGCCGCCACCGAGGCCACCCTCGATTGCCGTGTCTTTGCAGGCGTCGCCCAGCTTCTCACGAACCATCGGCATATGCTTGTTGCGGTAATAGTCCATGTCGAACGAGGCGCCTTCGTCGTTCGGGTACATAACGCTTACCTTGATCATTGAATAATTCCTTATGGTGATGCGCAGGAATTGATGATAATACGACGTTCTCGTCCTATAGTCTGAATCGCAGGAAATTCAGGGGGAATCCAATGTCGTTGAGTCCCAAATCGCCGCTGGCGATGGTTACCGTGTCGCTGCTTGCGTCCTTGTTTCTGGCGCCGACTCTGGTTGCACAGGAAGAACAGCTGCCGACACTCAGGGTAGACCGCATTCCCTCTGCACCCGCATTTTCAGGACAAACCAGGGCAGCCGCCGCCGAGGAATCGGAGTACAAAGTTGCTTCCATTGCATCAGGCTTGTCCGCGCCGTGGGCGATCGCGTTTCTGCCGGGCGGCGAGATCCTCATTAACGAATATGTCGGGAATATGCGAATTCTGGACGCAACCGGGCAATTGTCCGAGCCACTTGGCGGCTTGCCGGAAATGTCACACGAGGGCTGGGCCGGGTTGTTCGACGTAGCACTCGACCCTGAATTTGCTGAGAACCAGCTCGTCTACTTCTCGTTCACGGGCAAACCACAGGCACCCGATGGCAAGAATATTCCACGAGTGGGTCGCGGCCGTCTTGATCGGGCCAACCTGCAAATTGTGGATGTCGAAATCATCATCGACGGCGGTGGA
>Ga0209997_10000997_pt1 | contig 10147 bp, 12 predicted proteins | sample CR04metaG_FD_182079 | JGI IMG/M metagenome (GOLD analysis project Ga0209997, IMG submission 182079) | Deep subsurface microbial communities from Mariana Trench to uncover new lineages of life (NeLLi) - CR04 metaG (SPAdes) (version 2) | ecosystem: Environmental > Aquatic > Marine > Ocean trench...
CAGTTAGCAAGCTAAGTGAAGATGTTCCGTTTTTAGAAAAAGCATTGTCGTGTTATGAGGCTGATATTCACAAAGCGCAAGATACAGGGCATAAGTATTTTGTAAAACTAGTAGGGAACATGATAGTAGCAAAAAACGATCTGGAGACCATCAAAATAGCACTAGATAAAATAAAGCAGTATTCGGCATAATTTTACAATCCCTGAAGATACCAGTCCAAGTAGGGTGTTAATGCCTTACACTGTTTCTTCTTTTCAGCCTCATTATTTATCTCTAAAATCTTTTGGATTTTTCCCTGAAGATATTCTGAGATCAGTTGACTTTTGAATTTAGATTTTATCTGGTTTAGAATTTCAAGAATCTTCTCTGATGGAGTGTTCTCAAAATCATCCAGAGTCCGTTTAACTTGATCTTCTAAAGACATTAAATTCTTTGAAAAATTCATTATTATTGGGTAGAGAGAAGGGCGTCCTCATCGTCCCAGGTAAGACGGAATTTTCCTGTAACTCTAAACATCTTGAATTTTCCTCCTTGCTTAAAATTCAGTTTGTATGATTTGTGGGAAGTATCTTCTATTTCCAAAGTTACACCATCTTTGATTGTCTGAAAAACTAAAGGTTCATTTGAAATTTGTTTCCACTCTTCTTTAACAAAGTCCATATAGAATTTGGTGTACAATAATCCCATCAATTAGGGATAAATTGTACTCAAATAAATAATTAGATAAAATCCTATTTATCTAGTGAGTCCTTTGGCATGATAATTCCCAGATAACTCATAATTGTTGGAAAAATTATCTCGAAGTCCTTGTCGTGTCTTATCACCTCAAAGATTTGGTGAATTAGCTGCTGAATTGTTAGATGCTCATCTCTATACAATGTCTTTTTTGGATTTTTTGCTGAATCCAAAATAGTAAATCCATTGTCTGTCTGCAATAGATTTCTTAGAAGGGAGTTTGCAATTATTATCTTCTCATCTGCATCCTTATGTGTATAGTCTATCTCTAGTTTTTTGATTTGTAATTTTAAATCATGAAAAGAATTTATTGTACTCCGCTCAATGTGTCGTTGTGATTTTTGTTCATAGTTTTTAGTCGGATGATAAAACTTCATGTTTCCCCTGATATGGACTGTGATGATTTCTTTTTCAAGCAAAGAATCCCTTGTTTTCTCAAAGGTTGTTTTGGCCATAAATTCAGGTACAATTAGTTTTAGCACTGCATTATGATGCAAATCTGGATTGTTTTTAATACTCTCAAGTACAATCCGTTCACGCTCAAACACCTCTAGGTTAGGTTCATGATGACTCATTTTAACTAGGTCGACCTATTATAAGTAGGTCTGCTATTAATCAGTATCGTTAGGACAAAATATCAATTGGAGAATTTACTACGTGCGCCTTCTAAATGAGTAAAAAAGGGATCAAAATAATCATACCTCTCTTCTATTTCTGAAACCTCCCGTCAAACTCTATTAGACCAGATTCTATTTCATTAAGAATAGATAGAATCACTTGCAACCATCTAGAAATAGTAAATTCGATCGTACAAAAATTTGACATCAAAGAGAAATTTGGCTACACATAACTCATTATTTGAAAATATGGAGAGAAAATGTAGTGGAAAAGGATCTTACTATTGCAAAACTGAAAGAAAGTCTTGAAAAAGACTATGGTGATTTTGGTAGGACTCAGTATGTGATTGAGAAACTGCAAAAAGAATTGCCATTTCCAAACTCAGATTATCTGTACATTGAGAGAATGATTAAACTTTGCGAGCCAATAATTGAAGAACGAAATACTGAAGTGGTTTCAGAGATTGGTTCATCTTCTAATTTGGTAAAATGTCACCTCTGTGATTTGCAGATTAAACTTGATGAAAAGTCAGTCAAGAAGAATAATTTCTGGTTTCATGAGAAATGTTTTGAAAAAAGTCCCATTGCAGAAACAGAAGTTTCTCAAAAGATTAAACCATCACCAAAAGCAGTAAGACAACATGTCATAATTAAATCAAAGTCATTACTTCCTCAAATGGTATTTTCAGGAGGGTTATTAGTATCACTTGTTGGAACCACTTATTTTTTAGCTGGAGATTGGATAGCTGCTATAGTAGGTATTTGGGGTAGTGTAGTATACTTTGCAATATTTGAATCACGTATTATTCCAAAGAAAAAACTAGATGCATATATTGTAAAAACAGGAATACCAGGATTTGATTCAACATTATCAGTTGGTCTTAAAAAGAATAGTTCGGTTGTAGTCTCAGGTCCTCCAGGTAGTGGCAAGACAACATTTGGTTTGCAATTTATTTATTCTGGTGCAAAAGAGTTTGATGAGCCAGGTGTTTACATTTCTTTGTCTCAGAGCATTGATGAGATAAAAAAGGACTGCAGAACATTTGGATGGGACATTGATAACTTGGTTGCAAAAGAAAAAATCCTGATGATTGACTTAAGGCCATTTAAGATTAAGGATGAAGTAATTGGAAGAGATGATTCGCTTTATCGCGGAGAGGAGATACCATTTATGCATTTGACGAAATTTATTCTAAACAGTATCAAGAAGATAAAGGCAAAAAGAATTGTAATTGACTCTATTTCGATCCTTGGAATGCAGTATTTGGATAAGTTCTACATGAGGCAAGGACTGCAGGGGATGATTCAGTCACTTGAGAACTATAATGTAACATCGCTTTTGATTTCAGAGTTTTCAGAAAACAGCGAGGTTCCACTAGAATGGTTTGTAACATCAGGAATAATTCAGCTAGACAATCAAATCATTGACAAGAAGATGAGACGAACAATCAAGATTACAAAATTGCGTGGAATAGAGCACAGTGAACAGGTTCATTCATTAGAATTAGGAAGTAATGGTCTGTATGTGTTTGACTAGGATTCAGAAGATTTTATTTCATCTAGTTTCTTTGTGACAGCTTTGGTTACTTCTTCTTCTAGTTTTGTTTGCTCTTCTTGAAGCTCTTTTTTCATGCGTTTTTCCCAGTAATCTGTGACCAATGAATTCACTTTATATTCAGATCGGTTAGAAATAAGTTCTTCGAAAATTTTGAGGCTAGGAAATCATTTTCGAAGAACTGCATTTGTGTTCATTAATTGCAACACACATGTGAGATTACTCATCTTGAATCTTTACTGAAAAATACGCCTCTAAGAAATCGTCCATCAGTATTAAATACAAATTTTTCAAGACAAAACACCTAACACATTCCATGGGATTAGATGAGAGATCATCAAAATCCCATGAATTGTTTTTAGATACCAAAAATTTCATAAATTCATTTGTTGTAATGTATATCATGCAAGAAACAATTGAATCCTTGTTAAAGAACGGACAAACATCGCTGAATCTTGGAAATCCAAAAGATGCAATGGTATTTTATGATAAAGTTCTTGCACAAAACTCGCAACAAATTGAGGCATTGTTAAAAAAGGGTCACATCTTGGGAAAACTTGCAAGATACGAGCAAGCAATCATCCATTATGACAATGTTTTATCACAGGACATTGGAAATATTTTGGCATTACTCAACAAAGGTTTGGCGCAACATTGCATTGGAGAATATAATGCTGCAATAGAGTGTTTTGATAGGGTTTTGTTAGTAAAGCCAAAAAATACTACTGCACTTTACAACAAGGCCTCATCACTAGTGAAATCAAATAGAATCAAAGAAGGACTAAAAATTTTATCGGATGTCATTATAATCGATTTTTCATATAATGCTAAAGCTAGATTTGATATTGATTTTGAAGAGATAAGGAAATTAAATGAATTTAAAGAAATTATAAACAAATAATTTTGTAATTTTAAAATCTATATGTTGATTGATTAATTTCAATTTCTGAAAACTCTTAATTCGTAGAATTATGATAATTCTTCAAAGGAATTTTTATAACAATTTGGGTTTGCTTTGAGTTGGTCTTCCACAATTTTTTTTGAAAATTTATGTACTGTGATCATATGTTTTGGAATATCATCACATTTTTTTTACAGGTTCTGCACAAGTACTTCATATCTCATTCCCAGAATATTCTATTTTTAATCTTTGTCAATAAACTCACTCACATTTGGTGGGTCTGGAGCTAATCCTTTTCTCTTTCTAATATCAGATATTGCTGCTTGAAACAATGATTTTGGAACCTCAGTCCATGCCTTAAATGATGTATTCCATGTTGCACGTCCTGCAGTCTGGCCTCTCATCGCTTCAGATAAAGTAAATGTTTCAGAAGCTGGAATCTCACCTATAATGATACTTGCTGCACCTTTTTGTGACATATCAAGGACTTTGCCACGTTTGCCAGTAATGACAGTTGAAACGTTTCCAACCAAGTCAGTTGGAACACGAACCTCAATAGCTAAAGTTGGCTCTAAAACGGTAGTGCCTGCAGTTAACAATGCACCCATACATGCTCTACGAGAGGCAGGACCTAGTTGGGATAGACCTCTATGTGCAGTATCTTCGTGTGGAACAAAGTGAGTAAAGATAAACTTACAACCCCTCATCTGTTCTCTGCAGAGAGGACCCTCTTTCATTACATCCTCAAAACCAGTGTTAATAGAATCAGTTGACTCTTGGACAAACTGGACACCTTTTGTTCCGTTAATCAAAATATTTCCACGTGAATCAAGTTTCATAATTCTCTTAATTGTGTCAGTATTCCATCCTGCACCTTTTAGTAATTCTGCAACTACCTTCTTGTCTTTCATGTCACTGATTTCACCAGTTCGAAGCATTTGTGCAATCTCTGGCTCTAGCGGCTCTACTTTCATGAAGATCTTATTATGTCTGTTAGGAGACTTTGCCATAATTGGTTTGCATGTGCCAGTTACAGTCTCTCTGTAGTTAATCAAAGGCTCAGATGTTATAATCTCTAACTTGGTATCTTGGATACGATGGACGGCAACATCAAGATGCAATACGCCCATTCCTGATATAATAGTCTCACCGCTTTCCTGATCAATTTTCACGATTAGGTTAGGATCTTCAATTGTAAGTTGTCTGAGTATATCTACTAGTTTAGGCAGATCTTTGGGATGTTTTGGCTCAATTGCAATTTGAACTACGGGTTCTGAAACATATTTCACTCCTTCAAACATTTGGATATCTTTGATAGAAGATAGAGTATTTCCGGCTCTACATTCAGTTAATCCCAATAATGCGGGTATGTTTCCCGCTCCAAGTTCTCCTACTTGTTCTCTTTGATTCCCCATGAAAAAGTTTACAGATTGAATTCTTCCTTCTCTTTTCTCATCAATTATGTTAATAGTTTGCCCATCTTTGATTGTACCAGAAAATAATCTGCCTATTGCAATAGGCCCTGCTGCAGCATCTAATACCATGTTTACAACCATCATAATTGTAGGACCGTCATCACTGCAAGCAAGTAATGCCTTTCCAATATCAGAATCCAAATCTCCTTTCCAAATTTTTGGGATTCTGTATTTGACTGCCTCAGGTGGTGATGGATGATGTTTTACAACCATACCAAGTATGGCCTCAGCCAAAGGAGCTTTTTCTACAAGTTCTGAAACTTTATCATTTTCATATGCATCAATGACATCTTTGAATGTAAGTCCTTTCTCCTTCATCAAGTCAACGTTGATTGCCCATCTGTCCTTTGCAGAACCAAATGTAACGCTTGAATCCTGAATTGACACTTTCCATTTTTCTTTGTATTCAGGTTCTCCATATGTTTCAATTAGTTGGTTAAAGTTAAAAACAACATCGGCTAGTTGTTGCTGCATCTTCTCAGGAGTCAATCGGAGTTCTTTGATGAGTCTGTCGACTTTGTTGATAAACAAAACTGGTTTTACTCTCTCTTCAAGTGCCATCCTAGTTACAGTCTCAGTTTGGGTCATAATGCCTTCTACTGCATCACATACTACAACTGCACCGTCAATTGCCCTGAGGCTACGAATTACCCTTCCACTAAAGTCTACATGTCCAGGAGTATCAATCATGTTAATGACATATTCTTTGTCTTTTTGAGTAAAGTGTAAAGTAACATTTGCCTGATAAATTGTGATTCCTCTTGATTGCTCCTCTTTATCAAAGTCCATTGCTAATGCCTTACCTACAGTAGATGGAGCAATAATTCCAGAGTATGCCAATAGACTATCACTCATGGTAGTCTTTCCGTGATCAACGTGAGCAATTACACCAAAATTACGGATTTGATCCTTGTTCTTGATGATTTTAAGAACCTCAGCAGTTGACTTGTATTTTACCATATTCGCAAACCCTGATAATCAGCTATTAAATCTTAGCCTTACAAAAGATCAATAGATCATTTGGTTGCTAACATTACGAATTTTTTTTGCTGAAACAAAATGGCAATCTTTTTTTCTTTTCTTTTTTGCTTCAAAAAGTACAAGAAACTGAGAGAAGAATGTACAGTATACCATCTGAGATATTTTCGCTGATGGTACATTAGGATGAATTAGATTAATACCAATTTTTTTGAGATTTCTTCCAAGCATTTTGTTGTGAGCATTTTTTTCCTCAAAGATTATGACAGTATCACCTTTCTGAGCTGAAAATAACTCCAAATGAGAGAACTGTTCTATTTTAGAATAGTGAGCATCGTAACCCAGAATCTCATAAAACTTTGCAGCACAGTACATTGTCAATGGAAATGTAAACAAATTTCCAAGAATAAAGATTCTTTTTGATACTTTGACTTTTTTTGCATCGGTTTTTGCTTTTGAAAATAGTTCAGAGTTTTTTGGAATTGATATTTTCTTTACCAAAGAGATGCATGTCAAAGCACTTTCCAAAAATGAGATACTTCCGGCAGTAAAGACAGCATTGTTTGGAGCAGTAAGAAGAATAGTTTCACCAGAGGCCTTTGCCAGTCTGCTTTTAGGCTTTGATGTAATGGCAGTGGTTCTTTTTGCAATCTTTGCAACCTTGATATTTGTAATTGTGTTTCCAGATATCGAGACAAAATAGACATGTTTTGATTTGACCAATTGTTTGTTCTTGTACAGTTCTAATGGATCCATTGCCTTTACCATTCCACCTGAAAATGATTCAGCGAGCATTGAAGAGGCAAAAGAATCACCACTTCCTGAAAAGATAGCATCTTTTTGCTGATTGTAAGATAGTGGTTTTTGTTTTCTAAATGATTTTAAAAAATCCAATTCAAGTTCAATGTCTTTTTCATATGCCTCAATAGTATTCATAATATCAAATGATTTTAGACATATATTAGAAAAACGATTAGGACAGGTTTTGGTTTTTATTACGACCATTCAGCAAACAGTCATGGAAATTTCTGTAGGACACACTCCTGATTCAGATGATGCATTCATGTTTTATGGAATGTTTACAGACAAAGTGCCATCTCTGGACTTCAAAGTAAATCATGTAATTGAAGACATTGAGAAGCTAAACCGCAAGGCAACTGATCCGCAGCTTGACGTTACTGCAGTTTCAGTTCATGCATGTGCATACATTCCAGGATACACAATCTTGAGAAGCGGTGGAAGTTTTGGAATCGGTTATGGCCCCATAGTTACTGCAAAACAACAGATGTCAATTGACGAGATAAAAAAATGTAAAATTGCAATTCCAGGAAAGATGACATCAGCATTTTTATTGCTCCAATTGATGATTGGCAAATTTGAGTTTGTTGAGATGAATTTCAATGACATTCCTAAAGCTGTCAAAAGTGGTAAGGTGGATGCAGGACTTGTAATTCATGAAACCCAGCTATCATACGAGCAAGAAGGAAATGTCAAGATTTTTGATGTTGGGGAATGGTGGGACAAGACAACAAACGGACTGCCAGTACCGCTGGGAATCAACGTAATGAAATCAGAGCTGGGCATGGAGACAATCTGCAAATTTGACAAGCATCTTCAGGCATCAATAGAGTTTGGGTTAGAGCATCCAGAAGACGCACTAGAATATGCGATGCAATATTCTAGAGGAAAGCCACGTGATTTGATTAAAAAGTTTGTGAAGATGTATGTAAACGAGATAACTGTCAATATGGGAGATTCTGGGGAGGAATCAATTAGAAAGCTCTTTGAGATGGCAAAAGAAAAGAATCTGGTTCCAGACTTTGAACTAAGTATTGCCACCAAGTAATTATAGAACAAAAAAATTTTACAAATCATGGGAGATGGAATTGGTGGCCCTGTAATGGGAATTCTAACAAACAATGCTTTTCAGTTAGTTGTAAGCCATGTAAGAAAAGACAACAAAGAAGAATATGGGAAAACTGAGAAGATAATTATTGCAAAGATAGACAATCCGGAAGATCCACAATATTCAGAAACCACGCGAGAGCAGTTAGAACGTGTACTAAAGGGAAAGTTTGTATCATGCAATGTCCAATATAGAGATTCAAAAACTGATGCGCTTGTTTGCAATATCTTTGTTCAAAAACCTCCTGAAGGATTCTAGGCTCTTTTTGTTTTCCAAAAAAATCATGTTCTAACATAGAATTTTTACTAACCTAAAAAGACTGTTTTTGAAATCTCAGAGATTTTATTAAATCACACATGAATTTTAAGATTCTAAATAGAAAATACATTTGGTTCTTATTATGGGAAAACTGCCCGGAACCATGTCAGAAGAACGAAAAATGTATCCAATCAAATGTTCTGATTGTGGAACCGATGCAGAGGTACCTTTTGAACCAGCAGCAGACAGACCAGTATATTGCAAAGAATGTTTAACAAAACATAGATCTGGACCAAGATCTTAAGCTAAATTTGTTTAGAATTTATTAATCTAAATATTTTTTCTTCTTTTTTTAATTCTTACTATTCACAAAAAATAATTCAAAACTCTGAGAGTTAAAAATTTAGAAATATAAGAAAACTATAGAAAAGACATGGATAATGAACTGAAAAAAACTATCTCAATAAAGATAAAAAAATTAGATATGTTTCCAAACCACTTTTTTGGAATTGCTGAGATAAACAGAGAAAACTACAAGATTAACATTCAAGGTCAGAGTGTGTTTAGAGAAAAATTAATCAAACTGCCAATAAAATTTAAAGATGAAAAGGCACTATTACGCCTAAGTGGTATTAATGATACGTTTTTTGAAGATATTGTAAAATACGAAGGGGAATCAGAATGGATAGAAATTGATTCGGATGGAATTTTGTATTATTTAGCAGATCACCAAGACCAAATTAATACCATAGATATTCTAAGTAGATTCTAAATTCTTGTTGGGTTGTTAAAACAGTAACATCAAAATTATCATTTTGATATTTGCACTGCTTTTAATCCCTTGTATCGATTTCTTATGGTAACTTCTGTAACACCTGCAGCTTCTGCAAGGTCTCGTTGAGTGATAGATACTCCATTTTGAACACATGACAAATATAATGCAGTTGCTGCAAGACCCATTGGATCCTTCCCAGCTGATTCTTTACGTTCTTGTGCCTCTTTGAGCACTTTGATTGCATATCGTTTTGTTTTTTCTGAAATCTCTAGTTTGCTTGAAATTCGCGCAATACATTGAATTGAATCTACAACAGGCATCTTTAGCTCTAATTCATGATGCAATAATCTATAACATCTCGCAATATCTTTTCGTTTAACATTAGCAGCATCAGCAACATCTTTTAGTGTTCTAGGTGTTTCAGTGTCTCTGCAGGCAGCATAAAGGGATGCAGCAATCATTGCAGAAATGGATCTTCCACGAACTAATTTTTTCTCCAATGCCTTTCTGTAAAGATAAGCCGCTTTTTCGAGAACATTTGCAGAAATTGCAACCTTGTCTTTTAGCTTATTTAATTCACTGAGTGCTTGTCTCAAATTTCTATCAACAGGTTGGTGGACTTGACTTCTACTGTCCCAAGTTCTGAGTCTTTCAATGGTGCTTTTCATAGAGGCTGTTAGTGGTTTTCCAGTTGCGTCTCTATTTTGAGGATTGATAACTGTAGATAGCCCCATATCATGTATCGTAAGTGATGACGGTGCACCAGTTCTTGCTGGATCTGAACCTCCATCTTTTTGAAATGATCTCCATTCTGGACCAGATGATTCTACTTTTTCAGAAATCACAAAACCACACTTTTCACAAAATTGTTCTCCTGTATCTTCATCAGTCAATAAAGAGTTTTTTCCACAACGTTGACAAGTAGAATTTGATTTGAAAGTTACCAT
>Ga0209997_10000998_pt1 | contig 10139 bp, 14 predicted proteins | sample CR04metaG_FD_182079 | JGI IMG/M metagenome (GOLD analysis project Ga0209997, IMG submission 182079) | Deep subsurface microbial communities from Mariana Trench to uncover new lineages of life (NeLLi) - CR04 metaG (SPAdes) (version 2) | ecosystem: Environmental > Aquatic > Marine > Ocean trench...
CATAGTTGAAAAACTCTATGTTTGAATTTTTTATTAATCCAACTGAAACTCCTGGAATTTTGGATTTTTTAACATGTTTTTTAATAATGTCTTCTGCTTCCAATTTTTAATACCTTTTAGAATTTTTCAATTTTACTTTCTTGTCTATATGCAATAATGAAACATATTCCGCCACATATTACTACGATTGCAAGAAGAGCAATAAATCCTCCAATTGGTTCTATAAAAGAATCCCATGAGTAATCTACTACTTTGAACGTATTAAAGCAAACGAATTCATTGACGTTAAAGTATTAATGACTGACAAAGTTTTTTTAATAATATGCAAGCAATCATTTTGGCAGGCGGTAGAGGCAAGAGGCTAAAACCAATAACTGATTATGTACCGAAGTCATTAATTCCGCTAGATAACATTCCCATCATTGAATGGCAGATTCGTTATTTGAAAAAATTTGCCGTGAAGACAATCATCATTTGCACAGGCTATAAAACAGAACAAATTGAAAATTATCTTAAAATAAAAAATAATTTTGGAATCGAAATAATATTTTCAAAAGAAAAAAATCCTTTAGGTACTGGAGGAGCAATCAAACAAGCAGTACGCCATATTAAAGAAAAATCATTTTTTGTTTTAAATGGAGACGTTATAACTAATATTGATATTAGAAAACTGCAAAAAAAAGAAAATTCTATTGCAACAATTACTTTGAAAACAAGATTTGGAGTGATAAGCATTAAAGATGATAAAGTATCAAAATTTAGTGAGAAAAAAGAAATCATGGATCATTGGATGAACGCAGGTCTTTATCATTTAACAAAGAATTTAGTGAAAGATTTACCAAAAAAAGGTGATATAGAAAAAACTACATTTCCCAATTATGCAAAAAAAGGAAAATTAAATCTCCATAAGTTCAGAAACATGTTTTGGCATTCTATTGATTCGCATAAAGATATTGAAGAGTGTACATCCGAAATAAAATCTAAAAAATTCATAAAATTCGTAGCAAAATAATTTTATATTAATTAAATCTAAAAAATATAAAAAAATTGATGGGGGTTATTGTGGGATTTCAGATTTATACAGCGTCACTAAAACATAGGCTATTTCATCTATAAATGAAAAATCTTCAGTTGTTGCAGTATAGTCACTTGTATGCTTCCAAAAGGGATGATCAGACGCATCAGATTGGTATGCCATTTGCTCATGTTTTCTTAATAATAAGATAATATCCAAACTCAATCAAATTTCACTTTTAGCTTAAGGGATAGATTTTTCTGGACTATGTGATTCTAGTTAGTTAATGAGACTAGGGTATAGTTTAGGTTCAGCATTATCAATTGATCAAGTGATTAATTGCGCATCTACACTAGCTAGTCATAATCCAGATACAGTGTGGATTCCAGAAACATGGGGCATGGAAAATTTTTCTATGTTAAGTGCTGTATCTAATAAACTCAAAAAACCAAGAATTGGCTCGTCAATAATTAACATCTATTCTCGAAGTCCCACGTTAATTGCTATGGGAGCAGCTACCGTAGATACAATTTCAAACGGAAGACTCGTGTTAGGATTAGGAACTAGTAGCGTTCCAATTGTGGAAGAATTTCATGGCTATAATTTTGAAACCCCATTGACTCGAATGACTGAATATGTACAAATTATAAAAAAAGCACTATCTGGAGAAAAAATAGATTTTAATGGAAAGATTTTTTCGTTAAAGAATTTTTCGTTATTAATCAAACCTCCAAGAAAAAATATTCCAATATATCTGGCCGCCATAAATCAGCAGATGGTAGATCTTTGCTGGCAAATAGCAGATGGAGTAATATTTTACTTAAGGCCATTAACAGAACTTGAAGACACCATTAAAAAGATGCAATCAAGACGCGAAATTGATGTTTCGTGTCAATTAATTACTTGCATGTCTAATGATGTGGATAAAGCAATAGAACGTGTAAAAAAAACTCTGGCGTTTTATATTTCAGTTGGAGCGATTTATAGAAAATTTTTAGCAAAAAATGGATTTGAAAATGAAACTAAAAATGTGTATGAGGAATATCAAAAATCTGGGTTGAAGTCCAATCATGAGCTAGTTCCAGAATCGATGTTAGAGCAACTTTGTGTTTATGGAACACCTGATGAGTGTATAAAAAAATTAAAACAGTTTCATAAAGCAGGAGTAAGTCTGCCCATAATACAATTTAATCCATTAGGCGATATAGCAGAATCCTTTAATTTGTTAACGTCTACATTTTCAAAGATCGAAAATGAATAATGTAGCTATCACAGGATATGGAAATACAAAATTTTCCACAGAAGAAATTCCTATAGAATCTTTAATGCTTGAAGCAACAAAATCATTATTTGATCAAAATTCAAATCTAAATCAAAAAGACATTGATGCTGTCTTAGTAGCTACTAATGATAATTCAAAATATTTAGCGTCTATTCTGTCCGAGCTTGCAGGAATTCAACCTAAAGCAGCTCATACTGTTGAGAGTCTTTGTAATTCAGGAACTAATGGCATAGTATCTGCATATTCGTATATTGCTTCAGGTCTTGGCAATGTAGCACTAGTAGTAGGCGTTGAAAGACGGAATAGTCCAGGTCAAATTTTAGAATGGGATAAATCTCGTGGAGAATATAAGCATCCAATCTTTTGGGGTTCAATTTTTACAAAATCCCATAAAAGAAAATTTAGTACAACCGAAGAAGAATTAGCTATAGTTTCAGCAAAAAATCATAAAAATGCACGCGATAATCCTTTTGCATATTCTAACAAAGTTTATTCTATTGATGAATTAATGAACTCAAAAATTTTAACAGAAGATCTTAGAGTTTCAGATTGCTCAAGACCATGTAGTGGAGCATCTGCCGTATTACTTTGCTCAGAAAAAGTTGCTTCAAAGATTTCTGAAACTCCAGTATGGATAAAAGGAATTGGTCAAAAAACATTATCAGCAGGATTTACAAAGAGCCAAGATTTTTCTAGCATGACTTCAACTATCGAAGCTTCAAAAATTGCCTTTGAAATGGCAAAGATGAATGCTGAGGATGTTGATGTAGCTGAGATTCATGATGCTTTTACAGTTTGTGAACTTATGGCAATTGAAGATCTTGGATTAGTTGAAAAAGGTCAAGGAGCACAATTTGTTAAAACACTTTATGAAACTGAAGATCGGAAAATTAATCCAAGAGGGGGTTTAATTGGAGCAGGTCATCCATTAGGTGCAACTGGAATTGCTCAAGTTATTGAAACAACTCAGCAATTACAAGGAAAGGCAGAAAAAAGGCAGATTGAAAATGCACGTATAGGATTAATTCATAACATGTCTGCAGCAGCTACCTCATCTACTGTTTTGTTGTTAGAATCATGAATATTTTTGAATCAGAATTAAAAAAAGGTAATTTTATGATTCCTGAATGTCCTAAATGTAATGATGTGGTTTGGCCACCATCGGATTATTGCAGTCATTGTTTTGGCAAAATAAAATGGAGAAAATCAGACGGAGTTGGAAAAATTCTAGAGTTTTCTAAAAACAAAGATGCTTTTTTTTGTTTAGTTGAATTTGAAAAAAAAATCAGGGTATTAGGTACACTAAAAATAAATTCTAAAACTCCCAAAATTCAAAAAAAGGTAAAACTCGAAAGTTGTAGTATGAACGGAAAAAACTATAATTTTACTCTAGTTTTAATTTGATGTAACATTCTTAATTGAATCCCTTGCTTTTTCATGATTGTTTCTAATATGAAGTGCCAATTTTGTTGGATTTTTAGGGAATTGTTCACCACAAGAGCTACAAACAAAAATATCAGACCCCCAAGACATCGAATTTTCTTTAAAATTACCATTAAATAATGATTCGAATTATTTCATTTCACATTCAATTATACCACAAAAACTATCCATTACCTTACAAGACTCTTTGGTAATGGTATAATGACCAACTGTTCTATATGATAAAAATATAGGAAAAGGTGTTGTCAGCCAAGATACGAACTATTTCTAAGAATATCTATTCTACTCGATCAATTAACTTCAAAAAACAATATCAAAGAATTACAAGTCATAACAAAAAAAATCAAAAAATTGCAAGAACGAGGAGACAACGTGGTTACAATTGGGAAAATACTCTTGTAAAAAGATTTAACTCATTGTCGGATTGGAGGGCATTTAGACTTGGCTCTCCTAGTGTTGCACTACCTGATGTATTAGTAGTTAGTAATAGTAATAGTACGATTTTCACTATAGAAGCCAAGTCGGGAACTGGAACTACACTTCAAGTACCTTTTGATCAGATTATCAGATGTCTTAATTGGACAAATCATTTTGAGCTCTATAAAACAAGAAAGGTGATTTTAGCTTTCAAATTTTTATCCAAAAAGAGAGTAAGTGTTGGAAAATATGAAAATAGACAGCTAAGAGAATTTTACAAAGTTTGGGATAATTCTAAAAAAATTGTAGATTGTGTATGCACGTATGATGGAAAAACATATGCTTTAATTGGTGGAAAACGCAAAAAACTATTTTTAAAAGACTATGAGATGCCTTTTAAATCAAAACACCGAATCGTCTTTAATAAAAAAATCTTGTAAAGGGGTTTAGTAAATTAGATTATTTTTTTAAAAATCATTTTATACGATTACTCGTTTAGAGTGACATGGGAGAGATTGCCACTAATGGAGATATTAGCATGGGTGAAAATGATTGGGGTATGATTTCAAAGAACCCACCAATGTATGAATCTGGGGTAGACAATGCAATAATAGAAGTTACAGATACCGAAAACAAGATTCACAAAATCACATTCAAAAAAGGAGGAGTTCTAAATCTTGGACGAGAAGGCAATACACTATACCTTGCCTGGGATGATTCTGACACAGTCTAAATTTTAAAACTAGATCATTTCAAATCTCAAAGTGATTTTGCGAAATTGGCATATGTAATAAATAAAATTAAGTAATTATTGGGTTGGAAAATCGAATCATTCTTTAGTAATTAACAACTATTGAGTATTAATGGGATTTGAAGAATTTGTTGATGAGAGAATTCTTGTAAGTCATGATGCCTTTGGAAAAAAAGCAATGAAAATTAAGATACTTGAAGTTTCAGATGAAACTTCTCCTGGACAATGGAAATTTGGAAATAGAGTTAAAATAAATAAAATATTAGTGACTATAAAGCATTTAGAAACACAGCAAGTTGAGGAAGGTGAATTTGATATTCAAAGTATTGAAAAAGAGCTAATTGAAAAACGTCATTATTCATCTACCAATAGATGGGTGCCTACTACAGAGATTAAAAATGGATATGTGGTAAATTCAAGGCATATTTCGTTAATTAGTGATGCTTCAGCTCTTGAGTATATTGTATTTTAAAAAACTCGACAATATTTTTTAAGTTAGGTGAGCTCAAGAGCAGTAATATTTGGAGAAAAAACCTATAAGCTAGAAAATAAAAATTTCATTTATGAGTACTAAAGAGATCGAAGTGAATGGAACTGGCTTTAGAGTTATTCTTACAGATCAAATCGTTAACCAAGTAAATAACCTAAAGTCATTATACAGTGCAAATTATGATGATCCTGAAAGTTTTGAACAAGTAGGCGCTGAAACCTCCAGCATCATAAATGAAATAGCTGATGCTGTAGAACCTAGACCATCAGATAATGATCTTCATGAGTTAATCGAAGAAATTATGAAAGTTGTTGATGACAAGGCTGCTGCAATTCAAAAAGAGCTGAAAACAAAAGTAACAAGTTCCAGAAAAAAAAACTCTTCCAAAAAAGAGAGTAAAAAACCTAAAACAAAAAAGTAATCTGATATGAGTATATTATCATTAAAAAATCAATAATTTTCCTTATATTCTGTTTTAGCATAATCTAATTATGAATAAAAGTTGTGAGTGTGGTATTTGTGGTCATTATACTGAAGAAGAATGTATTAAAAATGAATGTAAATGCTGTAGTAATTTCCATATTAGGTCTGGACCAAAATCTAAAAAAGATTAGTAATTTTGCTAAATGGTTACGATAGAAAGTGTAGAAGAGCTTAGAAAAATAAAAAAATCTAACTTTGGATTTGTAATAATTATTTCAGAATCAATGTCAATAATTCATTCAACAAATTGTAAATTAATTTCTGAAAATGATTTTTTACAAAATAATATAATTCAAACACATCATTGGTTCTCCACACATTTATTAGCTGAAAAGGAATTAGGAGATCTCAAATCGTGTAAATTTTGTAATCCGTGAATTATTTGATATTGTTAGAATTAAAACAGCTGCATTTTTTTGCTATATGTCTCACACATCCAACAAGCCTATGATCGTTGCAGCCACAAATTACACATTTTTTCTTTTTTTCGTCCAATTATGGAGATATATTATAATTTCTCCATTATAGAGTCTACTTTTTCGATTAATTTTTTATCAGTGAGGGATTTCAAAATCAAATAGCGAATATTCTTTAATCTATGAGAATCATTAGAATATAATTTTGACATTGTTTCAATCTCTCTTTCAAATGAATAATTTTCTAAATAAAATCTTGCGGCAGAAAATAATTGCACATATTTATCAGAACGATTGTCAATCAAATTGAGTTTGTTAACAATTACTTGGAATAATCCATTTATTTTTGCCAATTCTTTTTTTATAATTTCTAGATCTCCAGAATTATCTTTTAATTCTTCAATGATTTTTATAGAATCTTTAATTTGAGATAAAAGTCCATTCAGATAATTTTCAAAATCACTCAAAGTTAATTCATAAATAAAAAGAGACAATCTAAAAGTTTGTAATTTTGCGAACAAAAATTGGCAAGTTTAATAAAATTAGGAATTAAAATATTTTAAATTTAAATTACAACATATTATCCTATCAACGTTGCAAGAAAACGCATATCTAAAATGTATAAATCCTAAATGCGGTTTAGAGTATTCTATTAAATCTGGAACTTTAGAGTGTGAAAAAGGACATCTGCTAGATGCCAAATATAGAAAAGTTCCTTCTAGAGCGCTAAAAGAGCTATTTTATAGCAGACGAAATCCTCAAGGGAGTATATTCAATGAAAGTGGAGTATGGCGCTTTCGGGAATTATTAAATTTTTGTCAAATTGATACTGGGGATTTAAACGAATGCTCGAATCATTTAGTATCATTAGATGGTGCAGAAGGGAGACAATCAAAACCATATCATATGACAAAGGTAGCAAATTTTGTCGGGATGCCAAATGATAATTTGGTACTTCAACCAGAAGGTTACAACCCAAGTGGATCATTCAAAGACAATGGGATGGCAACAGCTGTAACTCATGCAAAACTTATTGGTGCAAAAAAAATTGTTTGTGCATCAACTGGAAATACATCTGCTGCTGCTGGCATGTATGCAGCTAATGAAAATATTGAATGTGATGTATACATTCCTTCTGGACAAATTGCACCAGGAAAATTAAGTCAAGCATATCAATTTGGTACACAGATTATTGAAGTTGATGGAAATTTTGATGATGCGTTTGCTAAATCATTAGATGACGCAAAAAAGTTTGGAGGATATACTGTTAATTCAATTAATCCATTTAGAATAGAAGGCCAAAAAACTATTCCGTATAGAGCCTTAGAAAGTCTAAACTGGGAAACACCTGATTGGATAGTTTATCCAGGCGGAGCACTTGGCAATACATCAAGTTGTGGAAAAAGTTTAATGGAATTATATGAATGGGGATGGATTAAAAAAATTCCTCGAATAGCAGTGATAAATGCTGAAGGTGCAAATACAGTTTATGAATTGTATAATGGGAAATTTGAAGATACTGAATTACGATGGAATAAAGGCAATCCAGATACAGATTTGGTTATAAGGTATTATTCTTATTTAGACGGAAAAAAAATACGTCCAAAAACGAAAGCAACTGCGATTCAAATTGGTCGACCTGTAAACTTGCTAAAAGGATTAAGGGCACTAGAATTTACCAATGGGGTTGTTGCCCAAGTTTCAGATTCTGAAATGCTTGATGGAATGTCGATTGTTGGGCTTAATGGATTTGATTGTGAAATGGCTTCAGGTGCAGTTCCAGCAGGAATTAAAAAATTAATTCGTGAAGAAATTATAAAAAAGGATGATGTAGTAATTGGGATATTAACTGGAAGACAAAAAGACGCAATGCTGCCTGTAGAATATCATAACAATCCTAACAATAAATTCGCCATTCCGCCTAAGAGTTAGTTTTACTTTGTAGATTGTATACTATTTTTATGAATATGTTCTAATTTTCTTGTACGAATCCTTAAAAGGTAATCTGACTATATAGTATCAGTCACAAGATGTGGTGGTTTCTAGTTTAAGATGGATGATCAAATATGGTGTACATGTAGGATTATAGGAGATAAAAATGGTTGAGGTTTGGATTGAGATATTCATATTAGCAGTTCTAATCGTCTTATCAGGATTTTTTAGTGGATTAGAAGTTGCATTAGTAGGAGTTAGTAAATCTAAAGTACTTCAATTATTAAATAAAAAAGCTAAGGGAGCAAAAGCACTACACAAACTAAAATCTAATCCAAGTTGGATGATGTCAAGTGTTAATCTTGGAAATAATCTTGTTAATGTAGCGGCATCTGCTCTTGCTACAAGTCTTGCAATCAGAACATTTGGAAACGATGGTCTAGGAATCGCAATAGGAGTAATGACATTTATGATTTTAGTTTTTGGTGAAATTTCTCCAAAAACTTATTGTAATGCAAATGCTACAAAAATCTCCTTAAGATTTGCACCAATATTACTTGGATTTAGTTATGTTCTATATCCAATTGTAAAATTATTTGAAATTATTACTAGAGGAATTGTCAGACTAGCAGGAAGTAGCTATATGCCTCCACCAATTACCGAAGAGGAAATTAAAAATGTAATTGATTTAGGGATGGCTGAAAATGCTATAGAGAAAGAAGAACATGAAATGATTCATGGAGCTTTAGAATTTGATGATATTGTAATTCGTACAGTCATGACACCAAGAACTAAGATGTTTAGTTTACCTGCCAAAATGATATTATTTGATGCATTACCACAAATTAATCTTCATGGTCATTCTAGAATTCCAATTTATGGAACGAGTAAAGACGATATTGTAGGTTTTGTTCATGTAAGAGATGTTCTAAAAGAATTAGAAAAAGACAACAAAAAAATAAGTTTAGAACGAATTGCACGTAAACCTGTATTTGCTTCTCAAGAAAAAATGGTAAGCGGCTTACTCAAAGAAATGAAAGGAAGAAAAACTCACATGGCTATAGTAATTGATGAACATGGAGGCGTAGAAGGTCTAGTTACATTAGAAGACTTGATTGAGGAAATTGTAGGAGAAATTGAAGATGAATCAGATTATGCACGCCCAGTTGAGTATTATAAAATTGATCAGCATACAATAATCACTAATGGAGATATTGAAATTGATAAGATTAATCAAATTTTTAAAACAAATGTACCTGAGGGAGATGATTATGCTTCATTAAACGGTTTACTTCATGAAAAATTACAAGATATTCCCAAGGAAGGAGATAAAATCGAAATTGACTCACTTAGAATTATAGTAGAAAAAGTAACTAAAAATAAACCAGAGAAAATTAGAATCGAAAAAATAAATTAATTATTTTTTGTCAAAATGTTCTTCGAGTAATTTTTTCTTTTCTCCCATATGAAATAATTCTTCCGTATGCTTTAAGGCCTCATCATATGCTTTTTCAAATAGCAAGGCTTGCATTAGAAGATGATTTTCTGGTATAACTATTCCTGTTTGATCATCAGAATACATCATTTTGATAGTATCGCCAACAGATTCAAGCATGTTTGCATGAATGTGAATCATGTTAGTATCTTTGAAACTAAATTTGATAGAATCTGCATAATCTCTTACTTCTTTTGTTCCTTTAGCAGTATGTAATATTGCAACCCCATATTCATTTTTGAAAATATCTAGAAATTCAGATAAATCTGGTGGAGAATCTTTGAAACGTATATCAAGGATATGCAAATGCATTTGTCTAGTAGGGACTTTAATTGCACGTAAAAATAATGGCGTATCTTTTCCCATATAGCTTTTTACATCGTCACCTTGATGTGGATTCTCTGACCATTCAATA
>Ga0209997_10001001_pt1 | contig 10126 bp, 7 predicted proteins | sample CR04metaG_FD_182079 | JGI IMG/M metagenome (GOLD analysis project Ga0209997, IMG submission 182079) | Deep subsurface microbial communities from Mariana Trench to uncover new lineages of life (NeLLi) - CR04 metaG (SPAdes) (version 2) | ecosystem: Environmental > Aquatic > Marine > Ocean trench >...
TTATCTACTGGTATTTGTGTCTTAATTACAGGAAACCTAAGTTAATAATAATATTTACAAAAATAATTTAAAATCTTTAAGTGTGGACAATAACCACATGACTAAAAAAGATATTTAAGATTTAAACTAAAAGCAAAATTACTCCGAGCCAAAAAGCCTAAGTTTTTATATGGTTTGAGGCCGATGGGGTGTTGCCGGAAACAGCAATGCCTCCCGTATTTGAAAAGGAATAAAAGTGAAATTTGTAACGAATAAACTGCAAACATCAGCAAATACCGAGACCCTTCTGGTAGATCCATTTGGCAGAGAGATGAATTATCTGCGTTTGGGAGTCACAGACCGTTGTAACCTGCGCTGTCAATATTGTATGCCCGCTGAAGGGATACCTTTAAATGGTCGTGATCATATTCTCCACTTTGAAGAGATGGAACAACTTATTCAGATATTTCAGGACCTAGGTGTAAATAAGTTGCGGATTACCGGTGGGGAACCATTTGTACGAAAAGGACTATTGGAATTTTTAAAAAGAGTGAATAAATTTGAGGGGATAAATTCAATTAATATTACAACCAATGCAGTTTTTATTGGAGATATTATCTCCGATCTGGAACAATTAAAAATTGGCAGTTTAAATATAAGCCTGGATTCTTTACAAAAAGATAGATTTTTTAAGATTACCCGCAGGGATGAATTTGAGATTGTAATGGAGAATATTGATAAGGCTCTAAAATCTACAATACCTGTAAAACTAAATATGGTTGTTTTAGCCGGGATAAATGATGATGAGATTCTTTCATTTACCCGCCTTGCGAAAGACAATCTCGTCGAGGTACGCTTTATTGAGCAAATGCCTTTTAGTGGAGGACCGGCTTCGGAAAGTATAATAAGTGCTAATCAAATTCTTAATATAGTACGACAGCAATACCCGTTACTTTATGAGCAGAATTTACCAAATTCCACCGCACGTGTTTTTTATAATCCTGGTTATAAAGGCTGCATAGGAATTATCGCCGGTTATTCACGTACCTTTTGCTCATCCTGCACAAGGTTAAGGATAACGCCGGAGGGCATGCTAAAAACCTGTTTGTATGACCATGGAGCAGTTAATTTAAAAGAGATGCTGCGCTCAGGTAAAACAGATCTGCAAATAAAAGATGCAATCATTATGGCAGTGCAAAACCGGGCAAAAGATGGTTTTGAATCACAAGAGAGATCCAGCCAAGATTACAACGTATCAATGGCTCAGATCGGGGGTTAAAAACGAATAAGCTTAAAAACAGATTTGTTATATCAAATAGTATTGGAAATTCGGCTATAGTTTTATTAGGTGGATTTCCTATGTGTCACGGTGCAGGTGGAAAATTAATTCTATAATATATTTATTTAAACAATTAAGAAAACAATGAAAGTAAAAATATTATTCTTCGGCATTTTAAGTGAAGCTGTTGGAAAACAAGAAATGACACTTACTAATATTAGCGACTCAGATACTTTACAAAGTCATTTAATATCTCTCATTCCCGGCTTAAAGGATTACACATTTAGACTGGCAGTAAACCAGGAGTTTATCGAAAGTAATCGTACATTAAAAGATGGCGATGTTGTAGCTATGATGCCGCCGTTTGCCGGCGGGTAATATTTACAATTTAATAGTATGTTAAAATTTTAATAGCAAGGTTTTCTCAAAAAATATTACACTTGAATTTGCTTATGCTATAATGAAAAGCGAATAATGTTATCTAAAGAAGAAAATATTTACTATAGCCGCCATTTACTCTTACAGGAAATTGGTGAGCAGGGACAGTTAAGATTAAAAAACGCAAGTGTGCTGGTAGTCGGCGCAGGTGGATTGGGTTGTCCCGTCCTTTCATACTTAACAGGTGCTGGAGTAGGACATATTGGTGTTCTTGATGCCGACCTTGTAGAAAAAACAAACCTTCACAGACAGTTCCTTTTTGGCACATCAAAAATCGGTCAACCAAAAACAGATGCAGTTATAAACCATTTACAGGATTTAAATCCACATATTTATTTTACAGAACATTTTTTACGATTAATACCTAAAAACGCAATTGATATAATTAAAAACTATGAAATTGTTGTTGATGCCACAGATAATTTTCCCTCTCGTTATCTCATTAATGATGCGTGCGTTATACTGGACAAGCCTTTTGTGTCTGGGTCGATAGATCGGTTCCAAGGACAAATAAGTGTTTTTAATTATCCAGATAGTGAGGGAACAAATGGCCCAACCTATCGATGTCTATTCCCCCTACCACCATCCCCGGAAACAGCACCGGATTGCTCTCAAAACGGTGTGCTTGGTGTTCTGCCGGGCATAATTGGCAACTTACAAGCAAGTGAAGTTATTAAAATGATTACAGGAACAGGCAATATACTTAGCGGGAAAGTGCTTGTGGTAGATACATTAAGATCATCATTTTATTCCATTGCAATAAAGCGTAATGAGCATGCTGTGGAACAGGCAATGAAATTAAAGGAAAATATAATCAATTTTGATTATGATGATTTTTGTCAGTCAACGTTATCTGAAAGCATAAAACAAATAAGCTCACAGGAATTAAGTAAGAAACTAATTTCACGAGATACTATTCAATTAATTGATATTAGAGAAAACGACTGCCTTGATTATATTGAAGGGAGCGTTAGCATTCCTATGTCGCGGTTAGATAAAAATATAAGTCATATTAAAAAGGATATACCCGTAGTAATTTATTGTGATCTTGGAATTAATAGTTTAATAACCACAAAAATTTTAACTGACCTGGGATTTGATAATGTATTAAACCTGACAGGCGGAATTGAAGCCTGGAAGAATTTAAACGAAAACAAAAAGTGAATGATATGCCGGAAAAAAGTTATTTTATAGAGGGCTCCATAAAACCACAATTTATTGCCGAACAAATTGCCAGGCATAATACTAACCACAATATTGGAGCGCATTCTATTTTTCTCGGCCAGGTTCGTGCCGATGAAATAGATAATAAAAAAGTAACAGGAATAGAGTATTCTGCATATGAAGATATGGCGGATAAAGAGATTGCCAAAGTTCGTGAAAACGCATTTGCGAAATGGCCGCTATCCTGTCTGCATATCTATCATAGCAACGGTCATGTAAAAACGGGTGAGATATCGTTGTTTATATTTGTGTCAGCCGGTCATCGAACGGAATGCCTGGAAGCCGTTCACCAAATTGTTGAAGATATAAAACATAAGGTTCCCATCTGGAAAAAAGAGATAATGGAAGATGGTTCTGGGCGTTGGGTTGAATAGTTATAATTTATAAAAGAGATCTTCGACTCCCTCTCGCCCACACGTAAAAAAGGATATGTGTTATATATAATCAAAGAAAAATTGGAAAAACCATAAGAACGTAGATTGAAAAAAATTATTGAAGCGTTAATTTCTGGCAGGAAGAATCTATAATAAAACAAATGGACAGTGACTCTATTCAGAATTACTGTCATTTAATCAAGTTCGCTTTATTTTACTATTCTTCCCAATGTCCTCTTTGATAAGCCGGTTCAAGCTCTAGCCTGGTTCCCTTTTTGTTTTTCAGCTTATTCAACATCACCCTCAAATCGTTAATTGCATAAAGTGCAGAGGGCAATGCCAGCAAGGTTAAGATTGTTCCGAAAATTAGTCCGAACGCAACAGAAACAGCCATGGGTATTAGGAACTGACCTTGCTCACTTCTTAAAAATATTATTGGCGCTAACCCTGCAGCAGTAGTAATTGTTGTAAGCACTATCGGTCTGAACCTTGCCATCCCGGCTTCGAGCAATGCATCCGGAACATTCATACCGGATTTTAAAAGATTATTATACTTATCAACAAGTACAACGGAATCATTTATTATAATCCCCGCCAACGCAACAAGACCGAGAAACGATAGTATTGAGACAGGGATACCTATAATATAATGTCCCATTACTGCGCCGATAACACCGAGCGGGATTAAACTCATAATCATTAATGTCTGCATATAAGATTTTAAGAGAAACATAAGTATGGTGAACATTACCACTAAAGCAATAGCCATTGAAAATATCATTGAGTTAACCATCTTGCCAACTTCTTCCGACTGTCCACCAAAGTTCCTTGAAACTCCATCTACCTGTGAAAGAACCGATGGAATAACTGAAGCTTCAAGCTCCTGCAAAACAACCGACTGATCATTTTTTGTAAAATCCATATTTGCCCTAACCGTTACTGATCTTTCACCTTCTTCATGTCTAATTCTTCTTAACCCTCTTTCTATTCTATAAGTAGCCACTGCTTTAAAGGGCACATATTCACCCATCGGTGTCCGTACTTTTAAGTTTTCAATTTGACTAATTGAAACTCGTTCATCTTTTGTAAATCTTACCCATACCTTCACCTCGTCTCTGCCTTTTTGAAGACGCATAACTTCCTGTCCATAAAAACCTTGTCTCAATTGTGTTGTGAGATCTCTTAGTGTAAATCCTAATGCTTTTCCAGTTGGTTTCAGTTCAACAATAAACTCATTATTACCAAGTGGTGTGTCATCTCTAATATCTTTAACACCATCAATCTTTTTTAACTCTTCTTTTAAAAGATCTTTTGCTTTTAGCAGCTGACCGTAATCTGTGCTTGAAAACCTTACTGATATGGGAGTGCCGCCAAAATTCCACCCACCTACACTTATGTTTTCAGCCTCAGGTACTGCGCCTATATAATCTCCGAGTGCTTGTGAGAATTCACCGATCGAGTAATCTCTATCGGCAGATGAGGGTAAAACAAAAAAGATATTAAGTGTTCCGCCGTTCATCCATGAAGTAAAATTTTCAATTGGATTTGTTTTTCCTTCATCCTCCCATTCTTTAGCAAAGAGAATCGCTTTATCAATTAATCTATATCTTATTTCATTCGATACCTCTGCAGAAGTGCCTGCCGGCATTTCAACTTGTATTCTGGCATAAGGCGGTTCGATATCAGGGAAGAATTGTGCCCGAACATGGGAACCCTGAAATAATCCTGCAATAATTAAAACTACAGCAAAAATACCAGCTACTACTGTCCACCTGTTTTTTAGACTAAATGAAATGGCGGGTTTGTAAATTTTTTCTAAAACAAAATTAGTTGCTTTATCCAGATTTGTTCTTACTCTTCCAAAAATACTCTCATTTGAATTTGTTTGCTGCAGTGCCTTTGAGTGTGCAATATGTGCGGGAAGAATTATAAGTGCTTCAACTAACGAAAACACTAATGATACGATAACTACCGCGGCAATTTGCCAAACATGCTTTCCTAACATACCATAAAAGAAAAAGTAAGGAGTAAATGCAACCATAGTAGTAATAATAGAAATAACGACGGGTTTCATTACCTCTTTTGTACCGTCAATCGCGGCTCGGTATGGCGTTTTACCATACTTCTGCCATTGTGTATAAATGCTTTCTCCTATTATTATTCCGTCGTCAACGAGTATTCCTATAACTAATATTATTCCAAACAAACTCATTTCATTTATCGTTATACCAAGCGCCCATAGAACGAAGAACATTCCAAGTAATGAAATAGGAATACCTAATGCTACCCAGAAAGAAAGTCGCGTATTTAAAAATACACCAAGCAGAACCAACACAAGCACCAATCCTATTAATCCATTCTGCGTCATCAGATTTATTCTTTCTTCCAGCTCATCGGTTTCTTTAATAAAAGTTTTAAACTCAACAAGTCCTGCATACTTCTGTTCATACTCTCTTGCTAAGTTTTCCGCAATTTCCACTATCTCAACAACATCTTCATTATTGTTGTACATAACATTAAATCCAACCGATCGTCTTCCGTTATATTCGGAATAAAATCTGTTTTCCGGCCATTGTTCCTGAACTGAGCAAATATCTTTAAGAAGAATTTTTCTTCCGTCTATTGAAGAAATCACCTCTATCATTTCAAGGTCAACCGCTTCATATTTTTTATTGTACGTTCTAATAAGAATTTCTTCCTGATCGGTTAATACGGAGCCGGAAGATAAGTTTAAATTGGAATTACGTATTGCCTGCGAAATATCATTTATTGTTAACTTATATCTTATCAGGTCATTTGGGGATACCTCAATTGAAATCTCTCTTACCGGAAGGCCCCACCACCGTATGTTAGATATTTTTCCTGTCTTTAAAAGGTCATCCCTGAATTCTTCTACCACTTTTTTAAGTGTATATAAATCTTCTGGTCCGTAAATGCTGAACATTATACCACGGTTCCACATTGATTGCTGAGAAACAACAGGTTTTTCTGCCCCAACCGGATAAGAATTAATAGAATTAACAGAGTTCTTAATCTCCTGAATAGCTTTGTTCATGTCATAGCCGTCGGAGATCTCAACGTTCACACTTCCCCAATTATCAGCGGAGGTGGAAGTGATCTTTTCTATTCCTTCCATTCCCCGCAAACTCTCTTCAATCTTTACCACTATTCCTTCTTCAACTTCAATTGCAGAAGCGCCTGGATAAGGCACATCAATGTTTACCTCCTCAATTTCGAATTTTGGATTAATTCTTTTATTCAGGTTAGATAGAGCAAAAATTCCGGCGATACAAATAACTATCATCAACCAATTTGTGATTGCTGAATGCTTAATAAAATATTGAATAAACCTTGACGCCATTTTAGTTTCCTATGTAAAAATCATTTAATAATTATTCTGACTGTGCGAGCTTGCCTTCTTCTTCTATCTCCGGGAGCTCATCGTTTAATTTTAATGTTTCGTTGGAAGATTTTATTCCCATTCCGATTAGCGGCTTTTGTAGTATAGTTGTTACAAGCTTCATATTATCGGAAACAGTATTTTTGATAATTGCCACATCACCCTGGATAGTTATAACATCAACTTTTTGCTTTGCCAATTTTCCATCTTCCATTGTAGGCACAAACTGTTCGTTATCAATAACATATCTCGGAATCTGGGCAACATCATAAAGCTTTTTGCCATTAATTATTAGTGAAACATAATTGCCCGGCAGAAAATACGGATTAAGGCTATTATTGCTGAACGTAACATATACGTTTAATGTCTGCGAATTTCTGTTAAGGTTTGTTTCTTTCCTGTAAATCTTCCCATATAAAATGTCATCTTCATTTTTGTCCGAATAAATTTTTACGGTCGGCGCTTTAGAAAAATTAATAAGATTAACCTCATCAACTAAAAGCGGAACAACAATCTCGACATTTTTTGCATCGCTTAAATAAAATAATTGCTGTCCTTTCGCAACAAAACTTCCCTCAATAATTCCCTGGGATTTTAGATAACCGCTGAATGGAGCAACTATTTTATACTTTGAAAGAAGTATTTCCTGATTCTTAACAGCATAATATCTACTGAATATTTCTCTTCCGCTAAGCTTGATTTTTTCCTGTGAATTTGATATTTCGGGCAGTTCCGGTGTTGGTTTATGAATATCTAAATTGATGAAGTAATTATACCATTTGTCGTACGATTCAGCATCTTCAATTTTAATATCGGGAAGAACAAAAGCTATTGCATTCATAAAGCTCGAGCGTAATGTGAAGAGGGTGTTTTCTACTTCGCGAGAATCAACTTCTAATATTGTTTCGCCTTTGCCAACAAAAGTCCCATCCTTTAAATCATTTTTTGCAAGAAGCACAACGCCGGTTGCTTCCGATACAAAATTTAGTGTGCGCTGAGATTGAATCACACCATTGCCTTCAATCTCTAATACCATATCACCAAAGTTAACCGATTCAGTTTCAACAAGTCGCACTTCTGGTGGAACCTCTCTGTGTTTGCTGTGTTTCTCAGTTGAACCGAGACTCGACATTACTAAAAACCCAATAAGGACAACCCCCGCAGTTGATGCAATTTTTATCCATGCTGATTTACTTAAGTTTCTCATATCGCTACCCATCAGTGTGTTGTTATTTTCAAAGTTTAGACGATTAGTTTAGAGCAAACGTTACAAAAACAGTTTAATTTTGCTCTGTTTATGGAAGAAAGATATGAATTACTGTAATAAAAAGGCATTAAAATGTGTTGGATGGAAGATAAAGATTATGAATTGATTAATTAAGTGGGCTAACTAGTGCTCATTATATTTAATCAATCAATATAATACAAACTTTTACCTGAGATTTATAATTTGTTTGTATCTAAAACAATCTGTTGTATGGTCATTTACCATTCCGGTTGCCTGCATATGGGCATAAATTATTGTTGTACCAACAAATTTAAATCCTCGTTTTTTAAGGTCTTTGCTTATTTCGTCGGAAAGTTTTGTAGAGGCAGGAATGTCCCTCAATTTTTTATGCTTGTTTATTATCGGCTTGTTATTAACAAAGCCCCATATATATTTATTAAAAGTTCCGAATTGTTTTCTTACTTCAATAAACGCCGTTGCATTTGTAACTGCGGACTCTATCTTTAATTTATTTCTAATTATTTCTGCATCATCCATCAGAGAATTTATCTTGCCTTTGTTGTAGCTGGCAACCTTGTTAAAATCAAAGTTATCGAATGCTTTACGGAAGTTCTCTCTTTTATTAAGAATGGTATTCCAGCTTAATCCTGCCTGAAATCCCTCAAGCAAAAGAAATTCGAAAAGTTTTCTATCATTGTGAACAGGTACTCCCCATTCTTTGTCATGATATTTTATCATCAAAGGGTTATCGGTCGGCCATGCGCAGCAAGCTTTTATTTTCTTTTCCAAAAAATTCTTTCTACAATAAATGATATTAACTTTACAAGAAGTTCAAGAAATTTGAATCTAACAAAAATAACACACTAAATTTCATGTATATAATAATAAAAAGCAGTATAATACTTTTCTATTATCAAGATTATTGTATATATAATCTAACCTATTATAGCTCAATTAATTACGTAACGAATCGAAACAGAATGATTGATAATCTTCTTTTGATTGATTAACTTCTTTTTATATAATAACTTAATTACGTACATTATTTAAAGATTTGTCTTTTGCTGCTAATCTTTGATCAACTTTATGCAAGAAAACCTGTCCTCGCTATTTCTTAGCAAGTTTTTCGGAACTGAATTTGAAAAATAATGGGCGTTCTAATTCATTAAATGTTCAATAAACTTTGTAAGTTATTATCTTATAATGTTTTAGCTTGTGAGATTGTTCGTTTATAAAAACATCTTCAAAACACAATTTATAAAGCAGGCTAATTAATATTGTCTAATATAATTATGTAAATTCAGATAACAATATGCAACCAAGACATTTTAGAAAACAAAAAAAAACAAACTCCGGATTAGGATATTGGTTAAAATACAGATTCGCTACAGATTTTGATCAGAACATACAGGCAATGGTTTATTTTGGAGCCGCCTTCTTGGTTATTATTGTTGGTCTTAGAGGGCTTGGCGACCTTAGCGAGGTTTCATTCATCCCACATTTTTTACTTGATTCTAATGGAAAAATAGATGCCAATTTAGTTATGGTTGGATTGATAGTTGAGTTCCTGATGCTGAGTTTATTAGCAGCAGTGTCATTTTTTTCACCCGTCGAAAAAAGGACAGACTTACAAACAAGTATTGAAAACCTTTCTATATCGGTTGAAAAACTATCGGAAACTATTCCATCAGAATTAGCACAAAAACTAATAACCAGCGCAGAGGAAACAACAGCAGCAACTGAAAAACTTTTATCTGAAGAAATTGAAATACTTAATAACTTCAGATCAAATCTTGATGAAAGAATAATACAAATAGACCAGGATATAATCCTTGTAAGACAAAATATAGCGCAGGGGATCATTGATTTCACAGCACCAATGGAAGAAATAGTTAAAAAGGAACAGGAAACACTTAACTCATATAACAACCTAATTGAAGGTCTTATAGAAGGAACAAAGGAGACACTTAACAATGTTTCTCAGAGCATATCAAATGAAGTTAAAAAAACATTTGCTTCTTCCGCGGCAGTTATGACACGGCAGGAGAAAATGATAGTTAAATTTTATGGTATTAACTCACAACTACTATCCGAGGCACAGGAAAATTTTAAAAAGTTTATTTTAAACTATTCTGAAATGGTTGAAAAGGAATCACAGAGATTGGAATGGTTAAGTACAAAACAGCTTCGACCGGAAGAGTTTA
>Ga0209997_10001002_pt1 | contig 10119 bp, 9 predicted proteins | sample CR04metaG_FD_182079 | JGI IMG/M metagenome (GOLD analysis project Ga0209997, IMG submission 182079) | Deep subsurface microbial communities from Mariana Trench to uncover new lineages of life (NeLLi) - CR04 metaG (SPAdes) (version 2) | ecosystem: Environmental > Aquatic > Marine > Ocean trench >...
AAAACGTCCCAGTACTCGGACGCCGGCAGACACTCCTCGAGATAGCGTGCAGCAGAGGTCGCATGCGATTTGTCTTTGCCCGGGACGATTAGCGTCGGAATATTCAGGCGCATCAGGTCCTCTGGCTCCGCGCCCGGGGCAGTGTCCCTGTCGATGAGCATTCGTGGCAGGCTTGCCACGATCTGCTTGTAATCCTCGACATTCATCGCAGCATATTGCGCAGCGAAGTCGGGATCGCTGCGAATCACGGGTGCCCATGGGCCAATGCGTGGATCTTTCCCGAAGCCCATATCACTTGTTTTCGCAGCCTCGACAACACCCGCAAGACCCTCCTGTTCCACCAAAGCCAGGTGCTGGGCGAAACGTCCGTGTCCCTTGATGCGAAAGTGTGCGCCGCCAACGGGCCAGTAAAGGACCATGCTCAACGTTGCTTCTGGATATTTCACGGCGAAAGCGGTCACCGGACAGCAACCCATGCAGCCTCCCAGCAGGTGCGCCTTGTCAATACCAAGATGATCGAGCAAGCCTTTACCCTGGGCCACGTAATGATTCCACGTGATTTTCTCCACGCGGCCGCCCGAACTCCCCGTCTCCCGACGGTCGAATATGATGCAACGGTATTTTGCCGGCAGATGCTCCAGCAGCTTGATTCGCGCGTAAACGCCGAGCGTCGACCACTTATCGAGTGTTGCGTCGAAACCGCCTGGAGAAAACATCAGGACCGGCGGCCCATCGCCGACGACTTCGTAATGCGTTTTGATCCCGTCTATGATTGCTGACGACATAAGCGTGGTCTCCTACTTCTTGACAGGAATGCCGCCTTTGATCTGGCGAGCGGCACGCACGTCTTCACTGTAGGCTGTGATCGCATCGAGTGTGATACGGGCCACGTTTGCGTAGGTCTCGATTTCTTCATCGAGGTGTTTGGCGCCATAACCGATAGCGGCATGCGCCATGCGTACGCGACCGTCCAGCCAAGGCCCGCCGCCGAAGCCACCGATTACAGGGATCGAGACGGCGGCGACCACCTCCGGCCCGACGACGGGTCCCGAATTGGTGAAATCGAGCAATGCGGCGCCGGCATCCTCAAGCATTTTGGCCTCGACAATCAGACGATCCTTCATATCTGGGGACACTTCCGCGCCGGCCGTCGAAAGAGCGGAATAGTCGATACCGTACTGTGGTGCGGTTTGCGGCGTAATCCCGAATTGTGCCCAAACGGGGATGTCGGCATCCGTCAACGCTGTGACTGCGTCAGGATAATCGGCGGCCCCGTCCAACTTGATCATGTCGACATCGGCCTCATTCACCAGACGGATACCAGCACTCACTGCGGCCTCAGTTCCCTCTTGCAGCGGTCCGTATGGAAAATCGCAGCTCACCAGCGCGCGCTCTGTGCCACGGGCCACCGCCTGGGCGATGGTTACCATCTGATCCATCGTAACTTCGAATAGGTCAGGATGCCCCCAGAGGTTAATTCCCACCGAGTCGCCGACGGATACGATTTCCACCCCGGCTCGATCGATGATCCGAGCCATTTGGTAGTCCCAAACGACCACGCCCACGATCTTTTTCCCATCGCGCTTCATTTGTTGAAGCTGTGGTATATCTACCTTATCGGCAATTGGGACTACCCCACTTCAGTGGCGAGTTTTAGGCTTGTGCCTCAACTTCGGAAAGTATCTGTCGTCAAAACAAGATTTCCGCATTAGAATTGTTGTATGGCCGGCTTGCAGTCGGCGCCAAATGATAGCAAAAAATTCGAGGCTAACCCGTTGCTGACAAAAGAAAAGAATGACCTGTTGACTCAGACCGGGCCGGGTACACCTATGGGTGATCTGTTCCGTTGCTATTGGCATCCGGCGCTGCTTGCGGAGGAATTGCCGGGGCCCGACTGCCCGCCGGTGCGCGTGCAAATGTTGTCTGAGCGGCTGATCGCATTTCGAGATTCTGAAAACCGCCTTGGCCTGATGAACGAATTCTGCGCTCATCGTGGCGTGTCACTCTGGTTTGGCCGCAACGAAGAAGGCGGGCTGCGCTGCTCTTACCATGGCTGGAAATACGACGTGACCGGTCAATGTATAGACGTACCCTCAGATCCACCGGAGCGCAACTCCTGCAAGAAGATCAAACTGAAAGCCTATTCGCTGGTTGAGAAAGGCGGCATTTTCTGGGCCTATATGGGAGATCCGGCCAAGCAACCGCCATTGCCGGAATACGAAATTTGTACGGTGAAACCGGAGCAGCGTTTTCTTTCGAAGCGCCTGCAGGAATGTAACTGGTTGCAGGCCATGGAAGGTGGCATAGATTCAAGTCATGTTTCGTTTTTGCACAGCGGTAATCTGAACACCGATCCGTTGTTCAAGGGGTCGGCCGGAAACAAATACAACATTGCCGACAAAAGGCCGGTGTTCGAGGTGGTCGACAATCCGGGTGGATTGTTCATCGGCGCCCGGCGCAACGCGGAAGATCAGCAATACTACTGGCGAATAACGCCCTGGTTGATGCCGAGCTTCACCATGGTGCCGCCCCGTGGCAATCATCCGGTACATGGGCATTTCTGGATTCCCATTGACGATGAGCGCTGCTGGACGTGGAGTTTTGACTACACGGGTGCGCGTGATCTGACGAAGAGCGAGCGTGAGTCAATGGAAGATGGTCAGGGCGTGCACTGTAAATATGTGCCCGGCACCTATATCCCGCTAGCCAACAAGAGTAATGACTACCTGATGGATCGCGAAGCGCAGAAATCGGGGCTGGCATACAGTGGTATCCACGGCATTGCGATGCAGGACGCATCACTGCAGGAAAGCATGGGACCGATCTGTGACCGATCCAAGGAAATGCTGATGCCGACAGATAAAGGCATCATGATGGCGCGTCGTAAACTGTTCAAAGCCGTAACCAACTTGCAGGAAAAAGGTGAAATGCCGCCTGGACTCGACCCGGAAACGCACAAAGTTCGATCGGCCTCAGTGCTCTTGCCGAGAGACCAGGCTTACGAAGATGTTGCGCAAGAGCACTTGCGTGCAAGCCCTGGAACCCCCCATGCATCGGTATAGCGATTTGTCCTTATGGGGCCGGCTGCCGTCTGCTTTTTCGAAGCCAGACGACAGCTCCTCCCAGCAAACCCAGCGCGAGAACACTTCCGGCCAACAACGGAAATTGTAGGATTTGAGGCGACGCCACCGTCGGATGTTGCGCACCCTGCGTCGAGGGCGCTGCTTGCGAGTCATGATTTCGCCGAGCACCTGACTGTTCTTCAACAGTAATAAATTCACCTGTTTCCGGATCGAAGACTAAATAGACTGCGGTGTTTAAATCCTCGTCACCCGCCCACACCGGATTCGCCGGCAACAGAGCCGCGAGACAAAACGGAATCAGGCACGTGACCAACCGTGTACGTTTACTCATGTGGCATCATCATCAGGTCGCAGCCCTAGTGGTCCAACCCGACCAGCAGCTCAATTGCCCCCGGCTCCGGCCAAAAAAGGCGGGATTGTTGGAGCTTTCTGCCACCGCCAGATAGCAGTAGGCGTATTCATCTCGACGGTCCAATCGGCAGTGTCGGTGTTGAAGCGAAATGTGTTGCCCCTCAATTGCCTGGCTTCAAACGATACCTTGCCACCAATGAAGGTCATTATGGAGGTCAATTTGTCTAGCTCCTCCGCCGGACCCGCCATGTAATCCCCGTTCAGGATGACAATGTCAGCCAATTTTCCAGGTTCAATGGATCCAATCGCGTTTTCTTTCCACAGCGGGTAGGCGCCATACCTCGTCATCATCAGAAGAAGCGTCATTCGATCAGGAACTGCCTCCTCCGGCACTCCCCAGGTCTCACCATTAATCTTCCTCGTCAGCCACATCACCCCGTCCTCAAAGGGTGAGGACCTGAGTTCACCCTGAATTCCATACTCGCTGATAACCGTATTCACGCCGGCTTTTAACATGCTGGCAACCGGTGCGTTCATGGCCAGAAACTCCTCGCCATAGCCTTCTAAAATCACCTTGGTCGGTGTATCGGCCGCATCGCACGAGAAAGTGTGGTTAAGACGAGCAGCGATCTGAATCTGCTCCTGCGTCACCGTGTGACAATGATCGCTTTGAATTCTTAGGGCGCGAATCCGTTCATCTGACATAGCTGCTCGATAGGTCTGGAACAACAGTTCCAGCGCTCCGTCACCGGAAACATGCCAGCCGGGGATTCCGGTGATCCGGCCCTCGGCCGCGAGTCCGGCTAGCGTTGTCAGGTGTTCTGTCCTCCTGGCCCTGTTTGGTGCGGTGTTGATCTCCGTTATGGCTTCAATAAAAAGGCCCGGTGGCGAAGGAGGACATTGCTCACGGCTCTTGATCGAGTCATCCGCCGGCATCGAGGTACACCAGCCGACGCCACCCGCGTCAATCCCTCCCACGCTGCTTCCGATACTCCACAAGAAATCTGATCCATACCCGGTCCAGTCGCCGATGCGTCGATAAGTCTCTTTGATCCGGTCATTGAATGGTTGCATCCATCGATGGCCCCACGCCATCCTGATTGGCATGAGATCGTTTCGATCGAGGTGAGATGAGGCGCTGAATCCGCCCTCACACTGAAGGTGGCTCTTGTGCGTGGTCACTCCGATCTGAGCATTTGCCTGCATCACCTCGAAATAGCCCTGGATATACTTGTCAAAGGTGGCGGCGTCCTGCCCGCCTATGAGGTCAATGGCAATGCAGCGCGAAAAATCCGTATACTCTCCCGACCAGCCGATTTCCCGGCCCCTCATCCAGTAGGCCTCGGGTAGCTCGTTACCGTAATACTTTTCTATCGCTTTTATTGCGTGAGTATTGAGCACAGATCCGCCACGTGTGCTCACGAACACCGGGTGATTCGGGGCGTAGCGATCGAGGCTGGCTCGGGTAATACGGGTTCCGAATGCCTTCACGGCCAAGTCGGCAGGAGCGAGCCTGATTCGCACCCACTTGCCGCGGGTAATCTGCCGGACCCGAGCCGCGATGGCTTGCTCCAGAGTATCGGCCAGTTGTTTGCTGGACTCGCCGCGCAGGCGGATCACGAGCAACTCAGGTATGGAGCTGATAACCCAGGAGAACCCAGTTGAAGTCTCGTAAATGTGATTGTGGGTGTCGATGAGGCCGGGAATTACGGAGTTGCCCTTGGCGTTGATGACTTCTGTCCAGCCGGCAACAAGCTTTCTGATTTCTGCATTGCTGCCCACTGCCATAATTTTGTCGCCCTGGATCGCAATCGCCTCCTTGATACTCACCTCGTCCGGGTCGTCAGAATCGGCAGTAATGACTTTTCCGTTGATGATTACGGTCTCCGCAAATGGGGATGTCCCCGCATAAGCACCGCAGCTCAAAACACCTGTTAATAGGAAAATCAGTGGCTTGTTTATCCACCACGAAGAAAGCCTGCTGCCATCGATCATCATCATGATCTCCCCTTAGTCTTTTGGAAAAAGCCGTAAACCACACGCGCTGGTTTGCTTCTTATCGCGATGTTAGCAAATGGCGTCTGGTTCATCTGCCAGGCGATCCGACACAGCTATCTGTTTGTCGTCAGCCCAAAGGCAATCGTAGTCTAACTCCGTTGACTCACATTACTGAAAGCTAAAGAGCAAAAAACCGTTGTGCTGTTCGAAGGTCGCGACCGCGGCGCCGGCCGGCAATATCGGGCTCAGGTCGATGCCCAGCAAATGCCCCCGATAGACTTCCCGCTGAACATCCGGATCGTTGGGATCGATCGGCATGCCGTCAATAAAGATCGCCTCGATGCGATATTGCACGCCGACGGGTCCCGTTCGCTCGAGCTGGCCGACAGTAAGAAGATCATAGGCGTCTCGCGCGGACCTCAGCCGGGCGGAGAAGTTGATGTGATCAGCCCTCAAGTAGAAGCGCGCATCTTCGATGAACGGGAAATCGTCTCCGCCAACCAGGACGTTCAGGATATCTTCCTCCAAGCGCCAGGAGCTCCCACCGGCATCGACTTTCTGCAATACGTTTTCGAGGCCCTGCTCCGCAATTTTGCGTGCCGCCCAATTGAAGTACAGGACGAACGTGCTACCGCGCATCGTTTCCCAATCCTCGGCGATGCGGTACGCGATGTAAGGTTCCGCAAACGGCGACACCAGACCTTCAGGCACTTTGGACAAGCGCCGTTCTCTTGCCTCGGCCGCTTTCTTAAACGGAATCAGCAATTCTCCGTAGCGACGCAGCGAGCGCTCCTTGTCCCGAAGTTGTTGGTAGGATTCCGCGAGATGGGCCAATGCGTCCAGGTCCTCGGCCAAGCGCTTCTGTAATGACTCCATGCTTGCCAGGACATCTATCGGGTCCTGCGCGCCGGCCCACAACGCGCCCAGAGCGCTGCCCGCGTAAACATCGTAGAATCTGATCCGCCGCACGGCAGCGTCTGCCTGCACGTCGTGCTCAGCACGCGCCCGTTGGACTTCGGGTTCCAGCGCAGCAATCCGTTCCGCTACACTGGCGAGTTGCTGTCGCAGCATTCGCGTACTGGCGGTCGGCTCGTTGATGTCTTTAACGAAGTAAGCAAATATTCCGGATATGTGAGCACACGCCGGTCGAATCTGCAGCTGACAGCCAAGCAATATGGCCAACGCGACCGACAGCACATGGGATCGGTTCATCGATCGCCTGTCCCTATCGCTCTGTGACTGGCAAGGCCGCCCCCGACGAGAGCAAGCACTGGCCCGGTGAGGAGCACGACGCCGATGACCAGACCGGGCGACTTCAATTGGCCGGCCATGAACGGCACGAGCGAAGCTATCGCCTGTTGAATGACCTCGCCGAGGTACAAAAACACCGCCCCCGCCAGCACGGATGAAAACAGGCCAAGCAGAAACGCTTCGATCAGGAACTGCGCTCTGATGCCCCATGGCCCTACGCCGACCCAGCGTTGAATCTGCATCTCCACCTCACGGTTGAGAACCGCAAGGTGCATTGTCGTCAAACTCATCAGGAAGGCCGCTAGCAAGAACCCAGCGATCAATAGGGTACCGCCGCGCTGCAGGCCGTTTGAAATCTGATACAGCACACGTGCAAACCCCTGGCCCCAGATGACCTCGCCGACCCCCTCCAACGAACGGATGTGCGCGACCACCGGCTCGGCTTTGTCGGGATCGACCAGCTCGACGGACAGACTATCGGCAAAGGCATCGGCGGGCAGTGCACTCATCAATGTTTCCAGGCCGAAAACGGGCACCAATTGCTGGTACACCAATTCGCCGTCGAGCAGCTCGACGGCTTCGATGCCCGGCAAAGGTTCGAGCAATGGGAGGAGGGACCGCGCCGCCGTCCCTGCGGCCGGAAAGACACGCACATGAACCTGGCGCTCCAGCAGGCTCGCGATTTGCGCGAGGTTGACGTTAAGCCACAAAAATCCACCGAGCATCAACAAGGTAAGGGTCAACAGGACCACCGTGGCAAGGCTGGCCCAGATATTTCGCGCAATACCTTGACGAGCGTCCCGCAGACGGTAAAACACAGGCCACAGATTCACGGTGCACTCGCCTCCTGGTGCGCCCAGTACCCGCCGGTTGTGTCGCTGACGATGCGTCCATCCTGTAAGCGAATCACTCGTCTGTTCAAGCGGTTCACTACCTCCACAGCATGCGTGGCAAACAGCACCGTGGCTTTGCGCTCACGGTGAACGCGATCGAGAATCTCCAGGACACGGTCGGTGTTCTCCGGATCGAGATCTCCAGTCGGCTCATCCGCCACGATCAGCTTGGGCTGATTGATCAGCGCGCGTCCGACCGCCACCCGCTGCTGTTCACCACCCGACAACTCGCTCGGAAGCCTGTGAGCTTTGTCCCGCAAGCCGATAAGCTCAAGTATCTCCTCAGTCCTTCGCCGAACCTCGGCTGGCGGTATGCCAAGAACCTCGGCCCCGTAGGCGATGTTCTCAAACGCGGCTTTTCTCTCCAGCAGCCGATAGGTCTGGAAGATGATCCCCATCGAGCGCCGCAGCCTGCTGCCCGGAACCTTGGCGACATCATGTCCGTCGATGATCACCCGTCCCTCGTCGGCAAGTTCTTCTTTGTAAAGAAGCTTCAACAGGGTTGTCTTTCCCATCCCCGACGCCCCGACCAGGAATGCCCATTCTCCGGACGCCACCGTCAATGAGATATTCTCGAGGGCGGCGAGGCCCGCTAATCGGTACTTTCTGGAAACGTTGTCGAGAATGACCTCGATGACTCAACTCCCTCCCACAACGATCTCCAGCCTAAGGACTGCGTCGCCGCCGGAAAAACAACAAAAGACCCAAACCCAGAGCGGCTGCGACCAGCCCGTACAACAAGTTGCGATTTGTCGTTAGCTGCGACCCGGTTCTGTCCTCCCGTGCTCCCAGGTTGCTACCGAGGACCGCCGCCGCTATCGGCTCCGCCTCCAGATAGGTCCAAAGGATGAGGTCACCCTGTTCGCGTATGAATGACCGTCTCACCGTGCGGCCGTCCCATTGCACCAGGTCGATCGGGCCGTTCGCGACGCGTCCATGGGCATACATTGGAAGTGACATGGCACCGATCGTAATCATATACGTGTTGCCCCCGTCGGGGTTACTCTGCGACTCCACCCGGGCGACGTGTCCGGCAGGGCCCATTCGCACGCCCCGCCCTGCGAGCAGCACCTCGCCGGCGGATGTGGTCAGATGCGTGGCGATATAGCTTGCCGCCTCCCCTTTGGTCGGTGTCGCCGCCGGCCGATCAGGCGTCAGCTGCCCGCGAAAAAACATATCGCTGATTTCTTCGTAGGTCGCCTGTCCGTCGGTCGATTCGACCAGTCCTTGCTGCAGCGCCGCAGCAGCAAGTGCATCGGTGTCAGGGGTCTCCCCCCCCACACCCAGGTTCTCCGCGAGCGCCGCCCAGGTCGCCAAATCAAAGCGCGAAAATGGCGCATCGGGCTCAAAGACCGGCGTTTCCGGAATAATCCCGGCGCCCACCAACACCACAATATCGAAGCGTGCATCGGCATACTCGATATCTGGAAACTGGCTGGCCTCATTTTTAATGTGCGCAGCGACGATGCGGACGGTAAGCGAGCCCAGTACCGCGACGGTGATGAGCGCAAGAGCATGAAAAAACCGCGAGGGAGTCTGCATCCCAGTTCACTCGAGCCTATGGCGAGCGGAAACCTCTAACGGTTCACCTTCCAGATACGTCCATAGGGCAATCCCGTCCAGTTCGCGGATTAATGACCGCCTGACCGTCCGGCCTTGCCACCTGGCCAGGTCGACGGGGCCGTTGCCGACTCGCGCATGGACATATATCGGCAGCGACGTCGCGCCGATCGTGATGACATAGGTGCTGCCGCCATCCGGATTACTCCGCGACTCCACCCGGACAACCTCTCCGACCGGGCCAAATCGCAGGCCGCGTCTTTCGAGCAGCGTCGCGCCGGCCGCTGTGGACAGTTGTGCGGCGATATAGCTCGCCGCTTGCCCCCCGGTCGGTGTCGCCGCCGGCCGATCGACAGTCAGCTGCCCACGAAACAACAAATCGTTGATTTCTGCGTAGGTCGCCTGTCCCTCGATCGATTCGACGAGTCCATGCTGCAGCGCGGCAGCAGCAAGTGCGTCGATGTCAGGGGTCTCGCCGCCTTCACCCAGATCCGCGGCAAGCGCCGCCCAGGACGCCAGATCGAACCTGGAAAACGGCGCATCGGGCTCGAAGTCCGGCGTCTCGGGCATGATTTCGGCAACCACCAGCAACATGATGTCGCCCCCCAATCCGGAAGCCCCCACGTCCGGCCCCTGGCTGGCCTCATTCGTGATATGAGCAGAGGCATTGCAGAATGTGAACGAAGCCACCATCGCCACGCCAACAAACATTAACCGGCGATCAATTTTCATCGAAAGTCACCCTTCCTTTCCGGTGTAGAGTTTCAGCACGGCTGCTTCAGCCGCTGCCCTGACTGCCGGATCTTCGTCTTCGCCCAAATCGCGCAGACCCGGCACTGCCTGGCGTGCAACGGCACCAATCTCGCCCAGGGCGCTCGCGACTGCCATTCTGACAGCGGCATGGTCGTCGTGCAGCCGTTTGATCAATGCGGTCACGGTTTCTTCGGGAATCTCGTTCCCGAACTGGCCGAGGGCAAGCGCGG
>Ga0209997_10001005_pt1 | contig 10114 bp, 8 predicted proteins | sample CR04metaG_FD_182079 | JGI IMG/M metagenome (GOLD analysis project Ga0209997, IMG submission 182079) | Deep subsurface microbial communities from Mariana Trench to uncover new lineages of life (NeLLi) - CR04 metaG (SPAdes) (version 2) | ecosystem: Environmental > Aquatic > Marine > Ocean trench >...
CTGTGGACGGGATGTTTTTGGCCGCAAATAAAGCGCAGCGCCAGATCACTCCCTTGTCACGCGCACGGTACAAGACATAACGTCCGCGCCGGTTTCGCGGGCGGCTTCGATCAGCGCTTCGGTCTCAAAGCGCAGGCGGGAGGCCCAGGCCGAGGATTTCGCCAGAATCACGAGCTGGCCATCGTCGCGAATGTTGGCTGCGGCGATGCTGGTCGCGTGATCCGCGGGTAGAGCCTTCTGCAACACCTGTAGCAACGCGTCCATGTTACGGGCGTGCTGAACTATATCGCCTAAGTCCCCGTTGTCATTAGCGTTTAATAGATTTTTAAGGCGTTTTATGGGCATGAAAGTGTGACGCAGTTGGCACTCATGGAGCCCCCAAAGTGACAAAAATCGCGGTTCGGGAGGCTTTTTCTTGTATTAAAAACAGACATTATGCATATTGTTTATCTCGATAAGGGCAAACCCGTCGAAAGGCGGAGGCGCAAATCCACCGGTCTAAGGGATTCGATCCTACGACAGCGGGGCTACCAAAGTGAATAATGACAGCAGGAACAGAATAACAAGAGGTTGCCGGCATTCGGCACAGCCCTGTAAGTCGATGGCCGGAAAGATCATCAGCAACGACAGAGCGCAGACACTTTCGAGGTTTTCTCGATGAATGTAGTCATTTTTGGCAAGAGCTTTGGCAAGCCCAGGCAAATTAACCTGTCGGGCGCGCACGCATGGGCCGCCGCCATTGCATTTTCGCTCATCGTCTCGGTGACAGGATTTACGGGCGGTTACTGGTACTCATCGATAACGGGTTCGGGTGTCAGTCAGACAGCGGTCGCCGAATTGATCGACGAACTGCAACAGCAGCGCAGCAATATCGACACGATTCGTCATACAAGTGAGGATACGCTCGACGCGCTCGCGATACGCATTGCACAAATGAATGCAAGGATTATTCGCCTTGATGCACTCGGTCGTCGCCTCACTGGAATGGCCGACCTTGAAGATGGCGAATTCGATTTCGACTCCATGCCGGCTGTTGGCGGACCAGAAGAGCCGGTCGCAACAGGATCCAATGTTGCCGTGCCGGAAGTCGTGAATGCGATGCAGTTGCTCGACTACCAACTTGATAATCGCGAAGCACAACTTGGCGTGCTCGAAGCCGTGTTGATGCATCAGAATCTCAATAAGCGGGTTTATCCGCAAGGGCGGCCCGTCGGCTCGGGCTGGATCTCATCGTACTTCGGCAAGCGCACCGATCCGTTCACGGGCAAACTCGCCAACCACACCGGGATCGATTTTGCCGGCAAACTTGGTGCAGACGTTTTGGTGGTTGCGGACGGCGTTGTGACCTGGTCGGCAGATCGATACGGGTACGGCATCATGGTTGAGGTGAACCACGGCAATGGCTACTCAACCCGATACGCGCATAATTCGGAAAACCTGGTCAAGGTTGGTGATGAAGTCAAAAAAGGGCAAACGGTTGCGCTGATGGGCGAGACCGGTCGCGCTACCGGACCGAACCTGCACTTCGAGGTGCTCAAAAATGGCCGTCGCGTCAATCCGGTAAATTTCATCCGCGAATCCACCAAGTAGGCCATCCGGCCGAATCGTTAATTCCGGGCATATTGATTTCCCGGAAATCACCCTTAAATCGCGAGTTTCGATAGAATAGCGGGCTTTGCGCGCCAATCTGTTGCAGGAGCCCCCGTGGCCAATTTCTTGACTCGTATTTTCGGTAGTCGCAATCAGCGGCTGTTACGCGAATACTCAAAAACCGTCAGTAAGGTCAATTCGTTTGAGGAGGGCCTGCAGGCGCTTGACGACGCCGCAATGCGCGGCAAGACCGACGAGTTCAAAAAACGCTACAACGATGGTGAGTCACTTGAAGACCTTTTGCCGGAGGTGTTCGCCGTGGCCCGCGAAGCCGCGGTACGAACGCTTGGGATGCGACCGTTCGACGTTCAGCTCATCGGTGGGATGGTGCTTCACGATGGCAATATCGCCGAAATGCGCACGGGTGAAGGCAAGACTCTCGTGGCGACCTTGCCCGCCTATCTGAATGCCATCAGCAGCGACGGCGTCCACATCGTCACAGTGAACGAATACCTCGCCCAGCGCGACGCAGACTGGATGCGTCCCGTGTACGAATTTCTCGGACTGACGGTCGGTGTGTCCAAGAGTGGACAGACGCAGGAAGAGAAGCGTGCGGCTTACGATAGCGATATCACGTACGCGACCAACAATGAGCTGGGCTTCGACTATTTGCGCGATAACCTGGCTTTCTCACTAGCGGATAAGGCGCAGCGTGGTCTAAATTTCGCGATCGTCGATGAAGTGGACTCCATTCTCATTGATGAGGCACGCACGCCGCTGATCATTTCCGGGCCGGCTGAATCCAGTACGGACTTGTACGGACAGATCAATAAGTTGATTCCAAAACTCGAGCAGCACATTGAGACGGATGCGGCGACTAACTACGACATCGGTGCGCGGCAGGTCACGCTGGTTGACGAAAAAGGTGCCGCAGTAACACTCGCGGGAGACGATGGCGAAAAAAGCGAGGTCATGAGCCTCGACGACGCTGTCGATATCGCCGAATCTCATTCGGCCGATGTTATTGCCGTCGATGAGACCGGCAAGATCGTCGCTTGCAAGCTGGTCAAGCGAGGCGATTTCATCACTGATGAAAAAGCCAAGCAGGCACACATGACCGAGGACGGTCACCAGAAAGTCGAATCGCTGATGGTACAGGCGGGCCTGATTGAAGAAAACGAGAGCCTTTATGATGCGGGTAACATTCGCCTGTTACATCACCTCAACGCGGCACTCAGGGCGCATGCGATTTACCATCGCGACGTCGAATACATAGTCAAAGACGGCGAAGTTGTGATTGTGGACGAATTCACAGGGCGCACGATGCCCGGAAGGCGTTGGTCCGATGGTCTGCACCAGGCAATTGAGGCCAAGGAGGGCGTGGCGATCCGGCAGGAGAATCAGACCGTCGCGTCGATTACATTTCAGAACTTCTTTCGCCTGTACGACAACCTGTCGGGCATGACGGGTACGGCTGATACCGAGGCCTTCGAATTCCAGCAGATTTACGGTCTCGAAGTGGTCGTCATACCGACGCATCGTGACATGGTTCGTGATGACGCACCGGATCTCGTCTACCTGACGCAAGATGACAAGTTTGAGGCGATCATTGAGGATATCTGCGATTGCCGTGAGCGTGGCCAGCCCGTGCTGGTCGGCACGACCTCGATCGAGACCTCGGAGTTGTTGTCGTCACTGCTCAAGAAACGCAAGATCGACCATGAGGTCCTGAACGCGAAGCAGCATGAGCGCGAAGCCATAGTGGTTCAGCAGGCGGGCCGACCTGGTGCGATCACCATCGCCACTAATATGGCGGGTCGCGGTACGGATATCGTTCTTGGCGGCAATCTGGAGGCCGAGCTTGCACAGGCGGCCGAGGCGGCCGAGGGGGCTGATGCAGAGAGTATCCGCAATGACTGGGACCAACGCCACGCCGTCGTTCTCGAGTCCGGGGGCTTGCATATCGTAGGTACCGAACGGCACGAGTCACGTCGTATCGATAACCAACTTCGGGGTCGCTCGGGGCGGCAAGGCGACGCCGGTTCGTCAAGGTTTTACCTCTCCATGGAAGATACGCTGATGCGCATCTTCGGCGATCCCGAGCGCACCAAATCCTTGCTGGCGCGTGCCGGCATGCGCGAGGGCGAAGCGATTGAAAGCAAATTGCTGTCGCGGCAAATCGAGCGAGCGCAGCGCAAGGTCGAGGCGCATAACTTCGATATTCGAAAAAACCTGCTCGAGTATGACGATGTCGCGAATGATCAACGCAAGGTCGTTTACCATCAGCGCTCCGAGCTAATGGCTGCGGACGAAATTGAAGATTCGGTCGCTGCGATTCGCGACGAGGTTGTCGATTCGATCGTTCGTCAGTACATCCCGTCCGGTAGCCTCGAGGAGCAATGGGATCCCGAAGGCCTGAGCCAGGCGCTGGAGTCCGAATTCGGCCTGCAGGTGGATGTTGCGAAATGGATTCGCGAGGACAAGACGCTGAATGATGATGCGATTCTCGAGAGTTGTATCGAAAAAGCCGATCAGGCCTACAAGGAAAGGGAAGGCACGATTGGCAGCGAGCTGATGCGCAATGTCGAAAAACAGGTCATGTTGCGCCAACTGGACCATCACTGGAAAGAGCACCTGACCGGAATGGATCACTTGCGACAGGGCATCGGCTTGCGATCATACGCACAAAAAAACCCCAAGCAGGAGTACAAGCGCGAGGCGTTTGAGATGTTCGGTGCGATGCTTGACCAGATCAAACACGACACGACGAGCATCTTGTCCCGTATTCGCATTCAGGGCGAGCAGGAGCTCGACGACAAGGCTGAGCGGCAGCGTGCCGCCGCAGCCATGAAGTTCCAGCATGCGCAGGCGACGGCGCTGGGCGCTGGCCAGCCCCAAGAGCCGGGGCAGCCACCGCAGAAAGGCGCTGCAGCAACTCCACAAAGGGAACCTGTAACACCGTTCAAGCGCGACGGCCGCAAGATCGGCCGTAATGAGCCCTGTCCGTGTGGTTCCGGCAAGAAATTCAAGCAATGCCACGGCAAGCTTGCCTAGCCAAGGTATCCGCGATGCAATGTTTTCATGTCGCTGCGGGCATATTGCGAAACGAGGGCGGGCAGGTATTGATCACCGAGCGCACCGAAGCAGGTCCCTTCTACGGTCTATGGGAATTTCCAGGTGGCAAGATCCATGCAGGCGAGGCGGCAATGGTCGCGCTCAAACGTGAACTCCTCGAAGAATTGGGAATCGAGGTGACGGCAGTCGAGCCATTCATGAACCTGACCCATGAGTACCCTGACCGAACTGTAGATCTTGAATTTTTCGTCGTCCCAGCATGGCGGGGTGAACCTACTGGCCTCGAGGGTCAGTCTCTGCGCTGGGTCGACATCTCCGACCTCAAACCTGACGAACTACTGCCAGCCGACGCACCCATTGTTGAGTTACTGCAGACTCAATAGGTCGGCAGTCCGAACATCCGTTACACGGCCTTCGAACCTGGGGTATTTCATATCCTCATGGCTCGCTGCGCTGCGCTTTACTTCGGATGTTGAAACACCCCACGCCCGAAAGCCCTACGATCTACGTAAAGGCCGCGGGCGGGATCTTATTTTCCGGAAATAAAGCGCAGCGCAGCGAGCCATTCCGGAAAGTAAGATGCCACTCGCAGGCCTGTGCATCGATGTTCGAACCACCGGTCGTGTGTTGTTGGTTGTGTCTCGTTGGTCGTGTATCGGGCTAGCAGATACTCAGCTGGAAGGGCACATCGTGGCTGGTCTGAAGGGCCCGGCTGTCCACAGTCGACCACTCCAGGAATCGCACTGTGACACGATGCTGGCTGCCGCTGATCTCGGGATACAGTGCGTTGTCCTCGAGCAGATTGACCCTGAGGAGTCGGCAGTGTGCGTCTTTCTGCACGTTGTGCTGGTACATGCCGTTCACGGCTAGCTTGTCCAAAGGCTGAGCGCTCTCGCGAATCAGCCAGAGTACCTCGGTGACCGCATCGCACAGTGGCCGAATCGCACCGATCCACAACGCCATGTCTTCGCCACGCCTTGCATGGGATTGTCGCAACCAGTGGCTGTATTCGGGAAGGTCAAACTCGCAGGTGCCGCCGGGAATTGCACTGCGGTTCTTAATGCCATTCAGGAAGTCGGAATTTTTGATCGGCTGCAGAAAGGATGTGCCAATTCCGCCCAACTCCGCACGGCTGTCAACGAGATTACGCATCAGTGACTCGAGTCGTTTCTTGTCAACTCCGGGTTGAGTCTGGAAGCGCTGCAGAATAGTCAGCTGCTGATCGAGCTCCTTGTGCACTTCACTGCGCACATCTCCGCGGGACAAAATTGCCAGGACTTCAAGCAGGCTCGAAATCGTTGCACGGGTAGCCCAGTCGCTTTCCAGCTCGCCGTTGTACAACATTTGCTGGTAGAGAAATTCCAGGCGCATGAACGTACGCATCCGTTCGGACACGGGTTGTTCGTAATACTCACGATCACTGGGGGCCGTTTGTCTGGCTATGTCGCCTGCGGGTTTCGCCATTGGGCTATTTTGCGCCACACCTAGTCGTCAGGCAAATGCGCCAGCCTAAGGTAGGTGTCGTGCAATGCAGAAACCTGCGATGACGTCGCCTCGATACTCGTATCGTTATGAATGACGTCGTCGGCGATGGCGAGGCGTTCGTCGCGACTTGCTTGCGTCGCGAGGATACGACGCGCCTGGTCCTCGGTTTCGGCGTCTCGGGCCAGCAGTCGTTCAATTTGCGTCTCCTCGTCGCAGTCGACGACCAATATGCGATCGACGTAGTCTCTGAGCGGGGATTCGGTGAGCAAGGGCACGACAATCAGTTGATAATCACCGCCAGACGCATTGGCCTGTTGGACCGTTTCCTGCCGGATACGTGGGTGCAAAATGGCTTCAAGGCGTCGTCTCGCGTCATTGTCGGCGAATATCTGCTGTCGCATTGCAGCTCGGTTGAGTATGCCGTCCTCAAACACAGCGTCACCGAAAGCATCGCGGATTTCGGCCAGCGCGGGTTGACCCGGAAGCACGACTTCACGAGCAATGATGTCGGTGTCTATGACGGGTACGCCCAGACCAGAGAAGAGCTCGGCGACCGTCGATTTGCCGCTCGCGATTCCGCCGGTCAAACCGATGCGCAGCGGTGTGTGGCTTTTCTTGCGTTGGGCAGCTATCACTTACAGGAAATTATCGAGGTACGCGTTCTTGATGGATTCGCCGTACAGCATCGTGATCCAGCCCGCTGCTGCCAGGTAAGGCCCGTACGGGATCGGCAGTTGCCGGTCCCGTCCACGCAGCACGATCAAGCCAATGCCGAAGGCCGCCCCTACGATCGCCGACATCAGAATGATCGTGGGTACGGCCTGCCAGCCCAGCCAGGCACCCAGGGCGGCCAGCAATTTGAAATCACCGTAGCCCATGCCTTCCTTGCCGGTGGCCATCTTGAACAGCTTGTAGACGCTCCATAGGCTCAGGTAGCCGACCATCGCACCAATGATGCTGTCCTGAGGCGAGATAAACAGGGCCTCTGCACCCGCCGACGGATGAAAAACGCTCATTCCCAAGCCGATCCAGACGAGCGGGATGACGATGGAGTCGGGGATGAGTTGGTGGTCGTAGTCGATCATGCTGACTGCCACGAGGGCACAGGTCATGCCAATGGCGAACAGTGCCTCCCAGCCGAAGCCGAACCGCCATGCACAAACAGCAGCGAGTGTCGCCGTCAACAGCTCGACCAGCGGATAACGGGCCGAGATTTTCTGTTTGCAGTTGGCACATCGGGCGCCGAGCAGCAAATAACTCAGCACCGGAATGTTGTGCCAAGAACTAATTTTGATGCCGCACGATGGGCAACGCGAGCTTGGAAAGATGATGTTGAATACACCTTCGGGGAACTCGGGTAGCTCAACGCTCTTGATCTCTTCACACTGCTCGTGCCACTCACGTTGCATCATGATCGGCAGACGATAGATGATCACATTGAGAAAACTGCCAAACAACAACGCGAATGCAAATGCGACGGCGGTAAATACCCCGGTTGACTGGGACAATAATTCAGTCATCCTGTTCCTCCGTCGGTTTCGTGACTGACCCAATAGAAAACGGCGTCCGGAGTTTCCTCCGAACGCCGTTCCAATGCAAACGTGCGCCTGGCCTTGTCTAAATAACAGCACCCATTTTGAAAATCGGCAAGTACATAGCGATAACCAGGCCACCGACGAGTACGCCGAGAATCGCCATGATCATCGGCTCAAGCAAGCTCGATAAATTATCGACCGCGTTGTCGACATCTTCTTCGTAGAAGTCGGCGACCTTGGCAGACATAGCGTCGAGAGAGCCGGACTCCTCACCAACGGCGATCATCTGAATGACCATGTTTGGAAAAAGGTCCACGTTCTCCATGGCCTGCTGCAGTCGTTGACCCGTCGATACTTCGTCTCGTATCTTCAGAACGCCGATTTCATAAACGATGTTTCCGGTTGCGCCAGCGACCGATTCGAGTGCTTCAACCAGCGGTACGCCGGCGGCGAACATCGTTGCCAACGTGCGGGCATAGCGTGCGATCGCTGCTTTTTGCAGAATCGGGCCAATGATGGGCATCTTCAATGACATGCGGTCCAGAAAATGACGCATTGGCCGCGACCGCTTCTGGAAATACAAAAACGATGCAATCGCGGTGCCGATCACGATTGCAATGTAGACGCCTTTGGCGCGTACGAAGACCGAAAGATCGATAACCTTGCGCGTAAAGGTCGGAAGATCGGCGCCGAATCCCTGGAACAAATCTTCGAATGCCGGAATAACGAAAATCAGCAGAATTGTCGTCACGACCAATGCAACGACGAGTACGGCGGCGGGGTAGGTCAGCGCTTTTTTGATTTTCTTTTTCAGTGCTTCAGTTTTCTCTTTGTACGTTGCGATTTTGTCGAGCAGGGTCTCGAGTGCACCAGCTTGCTCTCCAGCATCAACAAGGTTGACTACAAGGTCGTCAAAATACAATGGATGCTTGGCGAGTGAATCGGATAGCGAGGTCCCGCCTTCGACTTCGGTCTTGACGGCCATGATGAGCTTCTGCATGGCTGCATTTTCGTGGCCGGCGCCGACAATTTCGAATGATTGAACCAGCGGGATGCCTGCTGAAAGCATGGTTGACAGCTGACGCATGAAAATTGCGATATCGCCTGGCGTGATCGTGCCGCCGCCAAACAGGCCCTTGCTCTGTTTCTTGATACGGGTTGGCACAACGCCCTGGCGGCGCAAATCGGCACGTACGGCAGCCTCGTTGATCGCCATCGCCTTGCCTTTGACTTTCTGACCCTTTCTGTCTGTCCCTTGCCAGACAAAGGGCATCTTGCTCATTGCCGCTGATTCAGCCATTTCTCTCGTCCATTAATGAGGTCGCATGCTACTCAATTGTAACCCGGTTGATTTCCTCAAGGCTCGTAACCCCGTCCTTGACTTTGTTCAAACCGGCGCGACGTAAATCGATAACCCCTTCAATAGACGCCTGATCGGCGATCTGCATGGCGTTGCCACCTTCCATTATTATTCTGCCCATCGTTTCGGAAACTTCCATCACCTGGAAGATGCCGACCCGGCCTTTGTAACCGTCGTTGCAGGACTTGCATCCCTTGGGTCCGAATATGGTAATGCCGCTGTCGAAATCCTCTGCTTCGAAGCCTTCTTTTTCCAGCGCTTCGCGTGGAACGTCCCTGGTTTCCTTGCAGTTGCCGCAGAGTTTTCTGGCGAGTCGCTGCGCGATGATCAAGCTGACGGAGGTCGCGATGGCATAGGGCTTTACGCCCATGTCCACAAGCCGCGTCAGTGTTCTTGGCGCATCATTGGTGTGCAGTGTCGACAGGACCAGGTGACCGGTCTGCGCCGCTTTGATCGCAATCTCAGCGGTTTCGAGGTCACGTATCTCACCAACCATGATGATGTCCGGATCTTGCCGCAGGAACGCTTTAAGCGCCGATGCAAACGTAAGTCCAACTTTCGGATTTACATTGACCTGGTTAACGCCCGGCAGATTTATTTCACACGGATCTTCAGCCGTCGAAATGTTGCGGTCTTCGGTATTGAGAATGTTCAATCCGGTGTACAGTGAGACTGTCTTACCAGAACCGGTCGGTCCGGTGACAAGAATCATGCCGTACGGCTTCATGAGGTGCTTCTCGTACAATTCTTTCTGCTTCGGTTCGTACCCAAGTACGTCAATGCCAAGCTGTGCGGCCGCGGAGTCAAGAATACGCAGCACAACTTTTTCGCCATGCAGCGTCGGGCAAGTATTGACACGAAAATCAATCGCTCGATTCTTCGACAGCCGCATTTTCATGCGGCCGTCCTGCGGTACACGCCGCTCGGCGATATCCAATCGGGACATCACTTTTAGCCGGGCACAAACTTTGGTCGCTAATGCAACAGGAGGTTGTGCGACCTCGGATAACACGCCGTCAAGTCGTGTTCGCACCCGAAAATATTTTTCGTACGGCTCGAAATGAACATC
>Ga0209997_10001007_pt1 | contig 10096 bp, 14 predicted proteins | sample CR04metaG_FD_182079 | JGI IMG/M metagenome (GOLD analysis project Ga0209997, IMG submission 182079) | Deep subsurface microbial communities from Mariana Trench to uncover new lineages of life (NeLLi) - CR04 metaG (SPAdes) (version 2) | ecosystem: Environmental > Aquatic > Marine > Ocean trench...
AACTTTACTTCATTGAGTAAAGTTGAGGATTCTTCATTTAATTGACTAAAGTCAAATCTTGCCTTTGTGAGTGTAGCAGAATCTAATACTATACTACCTAAATGGACAGACAGTTCAGATAGTTTTTGACTACAATTTGGAATAATATCAAATAATTGTGCACTAACGGTTCTAATCATTGGGATGATTGCTGGAAGAATTTCAGGAATACTGTTTACATCAGATATTCTTTTGATTCTTTTTTTTATTTGAGAGAGGGTTTCCAAAGAAAAGGATATAATTCGTTCTAGTTCAATTGCTTTAAGATGAGTGGTATTAGTTTCATCAAAATCAGTAACTAAAGATTTATTTGATTTTTTCAAGTCACGTCTTTTTTTCTTAAGAATATCAACAATCTCATCTAATAGATTTTCAGAATATTCTAATCTAGGAATAAGTGTAACTGAATAAGATGTGTTTGCATATTCTAATGTGCAAACATTGCATTTAACGACCATACCATTTAGTTGATCTAGATTTTGTATTTGAGAGCATTGTAACAATTTGTGTTGTAACCACAGTTACACCTACCTGCAGATACAATTTTGGTTTTTTTTGAGTACTTGTTTAAAGGAATTTAGCTCTCAATTATACCTAATAACAAGTCAAGTAAAATCATGGTAAATGAGCATGCATTAACAGTAAGTTTAGAAGAATTTGGATTAAGCAAATATGAAGCGCAGGCATATGTATCACTAATTGCAAAAGGAACAATCACTGCAAGTGAGTTGGCATACTATTCTGAGATTCCACGAACTAAAATTTATCCAACATTACTAAAACTAGAAAAAAAGAAACTAACAATAATTTCAAAGAGTAAACCAATAATGTGTACAGCAATCTCACCTGAGGACGCATTTGATGGAATCATTCATGAACAAATCAACAAAGTAAATGCAATGAACACATTGGTTTCAAATTTGAAGAAAGCCAGTGAAGAAAGTAGAAAATCAAGAGGGTCTGAAGAAAAAAGATACTTTCAACTTGCTGCAAATAATGTCTTGGCTCAACTCCAAATTATGATTGAAGGTTCAAAATCATCAATTAAGATTATGGTAGACCAATGGGGTTTTGGGCTATTAGCTGAATGCAAGGAACAGTTACTATCAGTTTTACGTCGAAATCTAGATGTCAAAGTACTGGTGCTACCCACACAAATTTGCTCTGAATCATATAGAGCAATTCCTGATGGAGTAGAAATTAGAGCATCAGAGATTACTCAAAATTGTTTTATTTTTGATGAAACTGAATTGTTATTGGTAAATAACACTAATGGAAAAGGGGCAATTTTTTCATCAACTGAAATTCTTGGAATTAATCAAGAAAAAATATTTTCGAATATCTGGAAGAATGCATTAAAAACTAAAGCTCTTGCAGACATGACAAAATCAGAAGCAGCAGAGATTTACAAAATAATCAAAACTGTTAATGAAACTGGTTTGATGTATATTCTAAATTCTACAATGATATCAAAAAAACCTGAATTTGATATGTTCAAACTATTGGAAGAAAATGGAATTCCTTTAAAGTCAAAATCACTTGATGAGGTCATAGAGATAATGGATGCAATAATGCAGATAACATGCTCAGGACACGTAAACTTTGAGGCAGGCACCAAAAACATCACAATTGAGTCAAAACTAAACAGCGGTCATTCTCTACCTTGGGTCTCTATTTTGGATGGATGCCTCCAAAAACAAGGTTACAAAACCAGAACTATTTATCAAAACAATCCAAACAAAGGCGAAAAAATTCATATCAAGATAAGTTAAAACTAAAGTCTATTTTTCATACTCTTGATTAATTAATTCAATGGTTTTAGAATCTAATTTATCAAAATACTTTTTCAATTCTTCCTCATCTAATTCTTCATCATGAAATAACATTCTATTTTAAAATTAGAATTTCAATATTCATTGGTAGTAGATAACAAACATGTACTAAATGCTCAAAATCTAACGATTTTAGCAAAAAAGAATTTCATGAAAAAACTAAAATCAGCCAAAACACGCACAATAGTCTTGATTGAAGAAAAACTGGAATCCATGGGAATAAAGCTTCCAAATCCTCCAACACCAGCAGGATCATATGTTCCTGTAGTTAGGACAGGAAATTTGCTCTACATTTCGGGACAAATTCCAATGGATGATGGCAAAGTAATCTTTACTGGAAAGGTTTCAGATAATAATTTGGAAATTGCTCAAAAATCTGCAAGAATGTGTGCAATTAACATTTTAGCACAAATAAAAAGAGAAGTAGGGGATTTGGATAAAGTTTCCAAAATAGTTAGATTATCAGGATTTGTAAATTCTGTTTCAGAGTTTTCACAACAACCCAAAGTCATCAATTCAGCTTCTGATTTGTTTTTTGAGATATTTGGTGAGAAAGGAAAGCACTCCAGAATTGCAGTTGGAGTAGCTAGCTTGCCATTAGATTCTATGACAGAAATTGACGCAATTATTGAAATTTCAGATTAAAAGATTTGGAAATGCTCTTAAATAGATTTTTTGATAATTATTTTTATGACTCAGATGTGTCGTGGATTATGTGAGCGTCTAAAATCAACCTCATTTACAAACAATCTACGTTACAAAATTGGTCAAAAATGGTGTTCGCTGTGTGCGTTGTTTTTCTTTACTGAAGAAAATGCATGTCCCTGCTGTAAAACCAGATTAAGAACAAAAGCAAGGAGTAAAAAACATGAATTGCCAAGAATGTAACCATGAAAAAGGAAAATGTCAATGTTATTGTTGCTGCTCAATTTCACAGATAGGATGTCTTTATTGTATTCTTCCAGTTTTAGGATATAGACAGATTAAGAAGATCATTAGAAAAATGAGAGATAAGAATAAACCTAAATGATTTAAAAAAATACAACATTACATGTACGATTTAGAAAAAATAGAATCAAAAAAATATATTTCACTTGAAACATATAGAAAAAATAATCAACCAGTCAGAACCCCCGTTTGGTTTGTCATTAAAGATAATTTGATTTATGTTGTTACTCGGGATCAAACAGGAAAAGTGAAACGTCTTAGAAATAATCTGCAAGTAAAATTTGCATTATGTACAATTAAAGGAAAAGTTACAGGTGAGTGGGTATCAGGTACTGCCAAAATTTTAGCAGAAGAAGAAGCAAAAGATGCAGTAAAGTGGAGAGACAAAAAGTATGGATTTATGGCTAAAATTGCCAAGTTTCTAAGTAAAGGTAAAGGCGAGCTTTTAGCATTCTCAATTAAGGTAGATTAAGCAATTTTTTGTAACTTTATCTCTTGTTTTAGTTTGTATGCAGTCAATCCTGCAAATCCAAAGATAATTGCAAGACCAGCATAAGCCAAAACTTGACTATATTCAATTAATACTGCAGTTGCGCCGACTCCAACAACACTTGGAAGTAAAGATAATACATATAGAAACCAACCACAGCAACCTAGTGGTACTAGAGAGAAAAATGAAAAAAAGGATGTAGTAACAACACTACCTGAATTTCCACTTAATGCTTTTTTCTTTACGTTTAGTTTGCATCCTAACAATTTGCTTTTTGAAGATAAGAAAACTTGCAAGCCAATTCCAATTCCCATTCCAAATATAACTATGGAATTTATTTGAAATGCAGCACTAATGGCATCTAGTGGTTCCAATGCAGGTGTTGTAATCACAACCACTGACAGATACACAACTATGGTAATAATTCCAACAAGTGTTCCTTTTTGAATTGGTTTCATCTATTCATCACCATAAACTAGAGTTTGAGGATGAAATGCAAACCATTCAAACCAAAATCCAGGCTCAATAGGCATTCGCTCTAATTGTTTTCCTTCATACTCGCCGGATATCGATAATCCATCATAATTCCATTCAGAATTTGTCTGAGAATCAAAAATTTTTCCATCCATATACTCAAAGTCTAAAACCACACCATTAATGGTTCGCTCAAAAGCACGAGAGTTTTCAGAATACAATGAAATTAACATCACAGGAGTTTCTCCAATGGAGTCATTGATGATAATATTTAATTCAATGTCATTTTGTTTGTATGCTTTGTAGATGTTATTTTGATTAAATCCAATGATAATTTCTTTTGGATGCATTCGGTCATCGCTGTGTTCTACTGGAAAGAAGATTCGTGGTTCTGTGTAATAATTTCCGTAAGGATCAGTTGAATACGAACGAATGTATCCTGTATCAGTTGTCATTACTAAGGTATTAGGATGAAGTGTTTTCCAATCACCCCAAGTAATGACATCAAATGGAATCAAATTCAGTTTGTATCCACTTAATTCACCTTTAACAGCTATTCCAAGTGCTTGACTCCAATAAGATTCTGTGAGTCTATCATACATCAACAAGTTACTATTGTATAATTTTCCAGAAGTTCCAAATTCCACTTCTTGCCCATCAATGACTCTCTCAAAAACCTGATTGGTATAACACAATGGACAATAAGTAACAGCAATTGGCGTTCTACCCAGATTGTCATTGACTATTTCATGCCAGACCAAAATAAAGATAGGATAAGCTTTTACTTCTCCATTAATTTCTACTCCGACGACAGTATCAGAATCAGACATAAAGTAAGAGCCTTGAACATTTGTAAATACAGGATTATCAATTGATGGAATTCCATCCTTGGGTGGTCCGCCACTTTTGATCTTATCAAGCGGGATGAGATGCTTGACGCCATTTGTCTCCATCATAGTGAGTTCTGTAGACTCAAAGTCAATTGCAACAGATTCAATTTGATTAGAAATAGTAATTTCAGGAGTAGATTCGCTTTGGAATGAAACAGCTAAAACTGCAAGTGCAGCACCAATTACAATTACAGATGCAATAATCTTTCGATTCAATATTGAATGATTTTAGTTCGCAAAATATTAAAAAATTGTTCCAACTTCATTTTGGATTTGGACAAATCCTTTTAACGAGTCTCAAAAATGTCAGAAAGAATGTCAATTTCATATCTAACTAATAAAATCATCAGATTCTTGCAGTGATTACTTTATTTTTTTATTTAATTCTGTAATGAATTTTTTTATTTTTGGTTTTGGAATTATGCATCCACATGCCTTATCATGTCCACCACCAGAACCGCCAAGGTCAGTTGCTAAAATATTGACAATCTTGCCCAAGTGAACTTTACAATTCTTAGAACCTCTAATTGAAACAGCATAGATTCCATGATCAACTCTTTCTTTGTATGCGACACCAACATCTTTTCCAGATAATCCCATCACAAAATTAACAGCGCCACTTGCACCAGCATCTAGAATTTCCATATAACCAAGATTTGTCATAATTTTCATTCCTTTCTTTACTTTGCCAATCATACGAGAGAGTTTTTCGACTTGGATTTGAGCAAATTCAAAAGTATTTGGGATGTCATGTGGAAATTTAGAGTCTGCCAATTCTTCTACTAAATACAATAAATAATCGGGTTCATTTTGATGTCCAACAATATTGTAAGTAAGTACTGTGGCATTAATTAGTGCAAATTGTCTATCATAAATTTGGAGTAATTTGGACCCAATTGGTCTATCTTCCATATAATCAGTAATAGCTGCACATGTTGCAACAAATGAAGCATGATCATTGAGTTTGGATTTGAATGCGGTATAAACCTGAACGGCAGTACATTCATTGATATCATGAATAATTTTTACTTTGATTTTCTTCAGTGATTTTAGTACAGTAGGATCAATGTCGTGATGATCAATGTAAGTAACTGCAATTTTGTTTTTTCTAAGAGTTGTCATAATGTCTACAAATTCATCTTGTGTCTTTTTGCTTAGTCCCAGATCACAAATGTACAAAGATTTTAGTTTTTTATCTAAAACCACTTGTTGTATTGCTTCCATTTGATCAGGATAGTCAACAAGAATTGCATCCCCACCAAAGGCTTGTCTAATTAAAGCAGCAGAGCTGATTCCATCAGTATCCTCCTTATGAGAAATACAAATAACTTTTGTTCGTTGTGTCTTGACAGTTTTTTTGGTTGTAGATTTTTTGGTGCTAGATTTTTTAGTTGAAAGTTTTTTTACAGTTTTTTTACTTGTTGATTTCTTGGTTTTAGATACAGGCAATATGATTGAAAAATTAGTCCCTCATTTAAATGAAGAATGAAAAATTAAGATTTTCTAAAAGACTTTTTGATGCTTTGATTAATCAAAGAACTAGAATCAAGATAGACATCATAAAATGATAATCCTTCCATCTGGGTTTGATGATCAATTTCTTGAATTTTTTTTAGATCCTCTGGGGATGCGTCAAGTACCAAGTCATCTATTTTTTGCAAGTGTCTACGCTCTGCTGGAGACATTAATTTTTGATTAAAAATTATCATTTATGATCAAAAGTTGGCATATTAGACTAATTACTAAACTTCATAGACATAATTTTGGCGAAAATATAATAGAAGATTTTTGGGTATGCTCAGTATGGAGACTAAAAACATTGGCTTGCGAGGAATTGAGATTGCAGATACCAAAATCTCAAATATTGATGGAGAAAAAGGCAAGCTCATTTACCGTGGATACGACATTTTCGATCTTGCAAAAAATTCAACCTTTGAGGAAACAGCATATTTACTGATTTACGATAGTCTTCCAAACAAACACCAACTAAATGAATTCAATGCAAAATTGATTGAGGCAAGATCCATTCCAAAGCAAATGCAAAAGAACATGGGAAATTGGAGAAAAGATGCCGACCCAATGGATATGCTTCAGGCATTTGTTGCTGCACTTGCAGGATATTTTGATGAAGAATTTTCAAATAAAGAGGCTAGCCACGATAGAGCAATTAACATCATTGCCAAAGTCCCCACTATCATTGCGACTTGGCAGAGAATTAGAAATGGATTAGAGATTATAGATCCTGATCCTTCTCTAAATCATGCTGCAAATTTTCTATACATGATGTCTGGTGAAAAACCAGCCCCCGAAGTTGAGAAAATCTTTGATGTGTGTTTAATTCTTCATGCTGACCACACTTTCAATGCATCAACATTTACAGCAAGACAAGTTGCATCAACAAGGGCACACATGTTTTCAGCAACTAGTGCTGCAATTGGTGCATTAAGTGGCGAATTACATGGAGGAGCCAATACAGAAGTTATGAAAATGTTGATAGAGATTGGTGAAATAGAAAAAGTTCAACCATGGATTAAAGAAAAAATGAAAAAAGGTGATAGAATCATGGGAATGGGACATGCCGTTTACAAAACATATGACCCCCGGGCACAAGTTCTAAAAGAATTATCAAGAAAACTTGCAGAAGAAACTAAAGAACCATGGTTTGCTTTGACAGAAAAAGTTGAAACCACAACCATTGCTGAGATGAAATTGCAGAAAGGCAGAGACATTTATCCAAATGTAGATTTGTACAGTGCTTCAATCTACTACATGTTAAAAATTCCAGTAGACCTCAATACACCAATCTTTGCAATTTCAAGAGTTGTGGGATGGTCAGCTCATATCATTGAAGAAAAATTTGCAGAAGCTGCACCAAAACCAGCACTGTATAGACCAAAAGCGGCCTATGTTGGAAAGTATTGCGGTCCAGAAGGGTGTGAATACAAAACACTAGACTTGAGAAAATAATTTTTAATTTCTTGTATTAAGCCACTCTTTTGCTTTAGTGTTTACATCATGTTTGTACAACACTTCAAAAACCATATCATAAAATGTAATGCCTTTTTTCTGCGCCTGACCATCAAGCCACCTTATTCCATCTGCTAATTCTGGATCATACTCAGAGAATTCCACTAGTTCATCTACCATTTTTGAGAAGAATGCGTGTGATTCAAGCATGAATACACCTTTCAATCTATGATCATAAATGGCGTATTCAAAATATATAGACAAAAGACCCCTTTTTGGTTGACAATTGTACCATGTATTTTATTCAGATGGGGATGAAAAGAAAATTTCATGGGTTATTCAAACTAAGGATTCAACAGTTAAGCAAAATAGGGAACATGCAGATATCTACAAGGATAAAGTGACAAGTTTACAATCAAAGTATATTGCACTACATGTTGGCTTGTTTTGGGGGATTGGAATCTTAATTATAAAAAATGAAGACGTTATCAAAATAAAATTAGATGAAAAAATAATGTATGATCATTTCATTTCCAATTCAAAAATAGAAGATGAGTTTATAGAAAAACGAATGCGATTCATTAGACAGTTAATAGAGCAGAAAAAATTAAAAATAGAATTTGAAATAATTGATAAAGATAATAATTTAGCTAGGAAAAGTATCAATGCAAAGGAGCTTAAGACCAAAAACGGGTAGTTACTTGGTGACAGCTCATTTGCGATGCTAATTTTATTACGTGTCAGATTCATAAAAGAAGGAGTTGTTCAACATCATTGACAACTGTCAATGTTCGATTAGAGTGATCATATAAAATTTTCAATTGATTTCTAAAATTTGTGCAAATATTTGAAAAATATCAAAAAACTGAGGTTTTAGAAATAAAATAAACATCAAAAAAACAAGGAAATAGATGGAAAAATTCTAAATGCTTGTAAAATTTAAGTTATGAACGTAATAGTAACGATTAGATTTATTTAGCATATAGCAAGTCAGGTATCAATTATGGTAAGTATAGACAAAGCTGCAATTGTATTAACAATGGCAATTGTAGCTATAGCGTTAGGATTTACTGCCACAGGGGGTACAATCCAAGATGCCGGTCCTACGGTCTCTACTCCAACTGTTTCAACTGAAACTTCAGAGTCAGAAACACCATCAAGCTTTGGTGCAGATTTGGCTGCAAAAGTTAGGGAGGAAGCAGGAAACCCATTGAAATCGGGCTGGGAGAGAACCACATCGATGTTAGACCCAGGTGTTGGACATGAGACACACCAAATAGCAATACTTTTGGCACCAAGTGACAAAGTATATTCAGGCACATTAAGTTATGATGCATCTGAATCAATTCAACTTGTTACATTACATGGTCCATTAGCAGATGGTGAAGACAAAGGACAAGCAATTTGGACTCCAGACGGTGTAACAAAGTTTGCATTAACATTTGTTGATCCAAATAACGCAAAAGGCGAATGGCAATTTGCCGGAAATGCTTTAGCAGTACACACAATGAATACAGAACCATTCATAGTTGATTACAAAATCGACTATACAGAAAAACGAATGTCTGATACGGTAGTGACTAGTACAGCCATGTCAATACCAGATCCAGGTATGGGTCATGAATCACATCACATTGCAATACTACTTGCACCATCAAGTGATGTATATTCAGGAATTATTTCATACTCTGCTTCTGAAAATATTCAACTAGTTACACTTCGAGGACCAGTTGGTGCTGATGAAAAGCCAGCAATGACTTGGACACCAGATGGTGAAACTATCTTTGAATTGACATTTGTTGATCCAGATAATGCAATGGGTTCATGGGAATTCTCAGGTAATGCTTTAGCTGTTCACACAATGTTCACAAACCAATTTACTGTCAGTTATTCTATAAGTGCAACTGCAACTGCAGGAGAAACTGTAGAACTTGAAGAAGAAGTCATGATGGAAGAAGAAGAAGAAGTCATGATGGAAGAACCACAAACAGTCCATGTTGAAATTCCAGTAGGAACTGCAGTTCCAGGATGTGAAGAGACTAATTCATGTTTCTCACCAGCAGATATCACAATTAATGCTGGAGATACAGTACATTGGATGAATGTAGACACAGGTGCTCATACAGCAACTAGTGGAAGCGCAGCAGAAGGCCCATCAGGAGTATTTGATAGTGATCTACTCATGGCTGATGGAACTTATTCATTCACCTTTGAAGAGGCAGGTATCTATGACTACTTCTGTAGAATTCATCCATGGATGACTGGTACTGTAACAGTGAACTAACCAAACTTTTTCCTTTTTTCTTATTTTATCCGATTTTTTTGAATAGTTCTATTATATGCAACTCCAAATCGATGGGTTTCATCTCGTGCATGCTGTAAAATTTTCAAAGATGATTTGTTTTTAGGAATTAGAACAGGACTCTTCTTCTTTGGTACAAAGACTTCTTCATTTT
>Ga0209997_10001008_pt1 | contig 10096 bp, 9 predicted proteins | sample CR04metaG_FD_182079 | JGI IMG/M metagenome (GOLD analysis project Ga0209997, IMG submission 182079) | Deep subsurface microbial communities from Mariana Trench to uncover new lineages of life (NeLLi) - CR04 metaG (SPAdes) (version 2) | ecosystem: Environmental > Aquatic > Marine > Ocean trench >...
AAACCGTGGAGGAAGCTTTCCAGTTGCAGGGTTATCAGACCGACGGCAAAGGCATCGGTAGTGTCCGTGAAGTGACCATCTACATCACCAAACTGGAACTCCGGTTACGGCGGACTAAAGCTGAAGGCCCCGACGGCCAACGCCAAATCCAGGTGCGTTTTCGGTCTAAAATGAAAGTGGCCGCCAAAAACCAGGGTATGACTTTCGGCAAAGATTATGAGTTTTTCATCAAAAAGTCTTATGACACCCTTCCCAGCAAACAGGACAACGAAAAAATACTAAACTACGGCCTCACCCAGTTGCTGCACCAGATAGTGAACGATCCCAAACTAAACCGCTTCTTAACCGGGTGACGGGAACACTCCCGCACCACCCCGGACAACCCTGAAAGAACAGGCTGGGTCTCCCCGCTCCAAACCCGAGTGGACATGTCCTGGGTTCTGGAAGACAACCGGGCGATCACCCGCCCCATCGAACGGACCGGGGGCGTCCTTACGAACAGCATCGACTCTATGAACGAAACCTCACCCATTGACGGATCCACGGTGCTGGTGACCGGAGCCACCGGGTTCATCGGCAGTCATCTGGCGGATGCGTTGCTCGCGCGCGGATGCCGGGTGCATTGCCTGGTCCGCCAAACCAGCAATCTGCAGTGGCTCGACACCTCCCGCGTCGCCCTGCACACGGGAGACCTCCAGCGTCCGGAAACGGTCCACGACTGTCTCAGCGAGGTGGATTATATCTTTCACTGCGCCGGAGTCACCCGCGCCAAAAGCCGCGAAGCGTATCTTCAGAACAATGCCCGGGCCTGCATTCCCTTTTACCAAACCTGCGTAGAGCACGGAAAGCAGGTGAAAGCGGTGGTTCATCTCAGCAGTCTGGCGGCGGTCGGCCCCACGCCCCCCGAGCAAAAAGTCGATGAAAACACGCCCTGCCAGCCGCTCACCTATTACGGTAAATCCAAACTGGTTGGAGAGGAAATCGCTTTGGGGTATGCCTCGGAGCTTCCCATGGTGGTGCTCCGCCCGCCGGTGGTGTATGGCGAACGGGAGGTCAATTTCCTTACTTATTTAAAAGCCATCCGATGGGGCTTCGCCATTAAAATCGGGGCCCAGCCTCGGAGGCTGTCTCTCATTTACGTCAAGGACCTGGTCGACGCCATGATTCGGGCGGCCGCCACACCGGACCCGGATCGCAACGTGTTTTTTATCACCGATGGCGATGTGTATTCCTGGGAGGACGTGGCCCAGGCCGCGATGACGGCGCTGGGGGTCCGGGCGCGTACCCTGATCATTCCGGTTTCGTTGATGGGGTGTGCCGCCCTGCTATCGGAGTTTTTCTCCAAAATGGCCAACCACACCCCGCTATTCGACCGGCAACGCATGATCGATCTCCGCCAGAGCTCATGGACCGCCTCTTCCGACCGGTTTTTCAATCATTATTCCTTTCATCCCCGGTTCGACCTGAGCCGGGGGTTGAAGCAGACCTGCGTCTGGTATAAAGAACAGGGGTGGCTCTGAATGGCTCCTCAGAACCCGACCCATCAAATCCGTAAGGACTTGAAGGAACCTATCGTGCGGTATGCGCAGGAACCGGCCGCCCGGCCGCTGGTCTGCGCCTTCAAGCAAACCCCCGTCACCCCGAACCAGATCACGCCCTGTCCGCCATCGGGCCCGCGTTAACCTGTTCAGCCTCGGGGAGGACCTGACCCCGATTCGGGGGGATTATTTTCGAAATATCCCTTATTCTGGATAGTGTGGATGGAGAGCTCGCCCGAGCCAAGGCATGGCCAGCGAGTGGGGGCGCATCGTCGATGGAATCGGCGACGATGTATCCGGCATGGCGATACTTATCGGACGATCGGGATACCCGAATCTCGGGGAGAGCTGATGGTGCTGACCGCCCTCATTTTTTTAAGAGGAATTACCTTTGACTACTTCAAGGAATACATGATGGGCCGGGTCACCTACGGTTACGACGGGCCCGGGCCGGACCTGATTTTTTTCTCATCGCCCTGTTTCCCTGTTTTGCCGTTTTGGAACATTCGATCCGCTGGCTCTCCGGGTTCATGCTCGCGCAGATGCTGGTAACGTTTATTTTTCATCATCAAATAATTAACCATGAAAAAGATTCTTAACTGGTGCTACCGCCATATCACTTCCAAAAAGCCCGGGCTGCTTCTGGTGTGCGCGGCCCTGTTGACGCTGGTCTCCCTGTGGGTGGCTTCGGGATTGACCTACAACCCGCGGCTGGACAATCTCCTGCCGCTGGACCTGCCGCTGGTCAAGGAATTCAACCGGGTCATCGACAAAACGGGAAACACCGGGCCGCTGGTGGTCGTCCTGGAAGGCTTGCAACGGAAAGAAGTGCCGGAAGTCATTGACGATTTAACCGAACGGTTCCGCCAGGTGAACGATGTTTATTTTGTCGACTCCCGCCTGCCGGTGAAATTTTTAAAAAACCGGCAACTGCTGTTCGCCACCCAAAGCGACCTGAAGGAGCTCGAGAAAGTGGTCGCAGGCGCCATCGAACATGGCCGGAGTTCATTGACCGGATTCTTTGGAGCGGTTCAGGATACCTACAATCCTTCCCAGCTTCAGGATTTGTCCGGCAAGTATAAAATTTTTGAGCCCATGCAACCGTACTACAGCGGTAAAAGCGGGAAGAAGTATTACATCTTCATTCAACCGCGCGGAACGGCTTCCAATACCGGTTTCACCAAGAACTTTGTGCGGGATGTCAAAAGCCAAATCGATCAATCCGGAATTCAAAAGAAGTTTCCCAGCCTGAAGATCCAACTCACCGGCTCCATGATCACCCGGTTGGAGGAAAACCGGATCATCTTCAGCGATCTCAAGCGGTCCGCGATGGTGGCGGTGATTCTGGTGATTTTCATCCTCGCCGTGTACACCAAGTCGTTTCTGTCCATTGCCCTGTTGTTGATCCCATTGGTCACCTCTCTCAGCATGACGTTTGCGCTCACGCGCCTCATCATCGGCCACGTCAACATCATTTCCGGATTTCTGATCGCGATCCTGACCGGGCTGGGCATCAATTACGGAATCCATTTATACGTCCGGTTCAAGCAGGAACTGCGAAAAGGCAAGACCAGCCCGGAAGCGGCGGAACTGGTCGCCACCCAGGTCGGCCGTTCCGGCTTCACGGCCATGACCACCACCATCAGCGTATTTTCTCTGATGATATTTTCGGATTTCCGGGGGTTCTCCGAGTTCGGCACGATCGCCACCATCGGGATCATCTGCTCTTTCCTCAGTTATTTCTTTCTGCTCCCCGCACTGATTTTATGCGGCGACCAAATCCATTGGCTGCGGAAACCCCGGCCCCGGTTATTTTACCTGAGAGTTTCCGATATTTACAGCCGGACCCCCTTCTTTCCGGCGGCGATGTTTGTTCTGCTTCTGGTGTTCAGCCTGTTCCTTCTGCCCGATATCGAATTCGAACACGATTTCAGAAAACTCCGGGGCCATTCTCCCGCCGCTGACATTGAAGCGGAAACCACGAAGGACTTCGGATTCGCCTTTTCGCCGACGGTGATCATGACTCCCAATAAGGGGGACCTGTTTCAGATCCACCAGGCTCTGCAAGCGATCAAGGAAAAATACGGAGACCAATCCACTATCGGTATCCATCACTCCCTGAACCTGTTCAGCCTCAGGGAATATGAAAGCAAAAAGGAAATTTTGGACCGCATCCGGGACAAACTGATCAAGGACCGCGACATCCTCGAGATTTCCATGGGAACGCGCCGGTATGGCATGCTCCGGCGATTGGTGGAAACCGGTCCGTTCGATGAAAAACAGATCCCCGACAACCTGATGAAGGGTTTTATGGCGGAGGATCAATACCTGGTCCTGGTCTTTTCTCCGGCCGACAAAAGCTTTTTTGACGTGAGAAATATTTATCAACTCCAAAAGGAGATCCATGAGCTGAAAGCCAAACTGGCGGAAAGCCGGATCACGGTATCCGTATTAAACGAAAACCTGTTGGCCGCCGCTATTCTGGACCTGGTCAAGGAAAAAGGGCCGCAAACCCTGGGCCTCGCCATGGTACTGGTGTTCCTCATCCTGCTCTGGGATTTTCGCAGCCTCCGGCTCGCCGTTAAAACCTTTCTGCCGCTGTTCACGGGTCTGGCCCTGACCGGCGCGATGATGTCCGTTTTTCACATCAAATTGAATTTCCTCAACATCGTCATGCTGCCTTCCATCGTCGGCATCATGATCGACCATTGCGTTTATCTGGGTCACCACATCCTGGATTACTCCCGCTATCAAACCATCAAATCGGTTAAGGAGACCGGGAGCGCCATTATCCTTTCGGCCTTGACGACCCTGGCGGGATATGCCAGCCTGAATACAGCCCACCACGCCGGAGTGCGCTCCATCGCCCACATCGTGGAACTGGGAATTATTATCTGTACGGTCTGCGCCTTGTTCATGCTCCCGGTTCTGTTTGAGATGGGAGCGCACAAGTCCCCAACCTATCGCGCGTACAAGGGGCTGGACCGGAAAAAATAATGGGTTCGCCATCAGGTTTTTCATTGATGAATGAGGTTGTTTCATGAACGACCGTTCCCCATTCAAAGCCGCCCCCATCGCCCAAATCGCCGCCCGCCTGGGACTGAAGGAAACCGACTGGATACCCTACGGCACCACCAAGGCCAAGGTCAAACTGGAAGTCCTGAAACAACATCCGCCCCGCGGCAAATTGATCCTGGTCTCCGCCCTCACCCCGACACCGGCGGGAGAAGGCAAAACCACCACGACCATCGGATTGGGACAGGCCCTCGCGCATCTGGGGCAATCCGTCGCCATCGCCCTGCGCGAACCGTCCCTCGGCCCCTGCCTGGGCATGAAAGGCGGCGCCACCGGCGGCGGACTGAGCCAGGTGCATCCCGCGGAAGAAATCAATCTGCACTTCACCGGCGACTTCCACGCCATCACCTCCGCCCACAATCTGCTGGCGGCGCTTCTCGACAATAAAATTTACCGGGACGGATCGGCGGGCATCGACCCGCGCCGCATCACCTGGAAACGGGTCATCGACATGAATGACCGCGCCCTGCGGGATATCATCATCGGACTGGGCGGCGTGTTGCAGGGCATACCCCGCGAATCGGGATTCGATATCACCGCCGCATCGGAAATCATGGCCATCCTCTGCCTGGCGAAGGATTATGACGATTTGAAAGCCCGGCTCGGGCGCATCCTCGTGGCCTTCACCTTCGACGGCGAACCGGTCACCGCCGATTCGCTGAACGCCACCGGCGCGCTGGCCGCGCTGTTGAAAGACGCGCTCCTGCCGAACCTGGTGCAAACCACCGAGGGGGTGCCGGCGTTCATCCACGGCGGACCTTTCGCCAACATCGCGCACGGGTGCAACTCGGTGATCGCCACCCAAATGGCGCTGGGGTTGGCCGATTGGGTGATCACCGAAGCCGGATTCGGATTCGACCTGGGCGCGGAAAAGTTTTTTGACATCAAATGCCAGAGCGCGGGTTTGGACACCGCCGCGGTGGTGCTGGTCGCCACCTGCCGGGCGCTGAAGATGCACGGCGGCGTCTCCAAAGACCATCTCACGGAAAAAAATACCGAGGCTCTGCAGAAGGGCATGGCCAACCTCGACAAACATGTCGAGAACATCGATAAATTCTGCGAGCCGCCGGTGGTCTGCCTGAACCGATTCGCCAGCGACCACGATGAGGAAATCGAACTGGTCCGCAGCCACTGCCGGAATAAATTGCGCGTACCGTTTGCTGTCAGCAATCATTTTGAAGCCGGCGGCCCCGGCGGAGAAGAACTCGCCCGAGCGGTGATGAAACACGCGGAGAAGGTATCGACTCCCTTCTGCCCTCTCTACGACTGGCAGGAAGACGTCAAAACCAAAATCTGGAAAGTGGCCAATGGCATGTACGGTGCGGAAAAAATCGTTTACACCAAAAAGGCGGAGCGGGATTTGAAATCCATCGAACAGCTGGGTTACGACCAACTCCCGGTGTGCATCGCCAAGACCCCACAGTCGTTGTCCGACGATCCCAAACTGCTGGGCCGGCCCACAGGATTCACCGTTACCGTGCGCGAAATCTTGATCTCCGCAGGTGCCGGATTCCTGGTGCCCATCACCGGCGACATCATGCGCATGCCCGGCCTGCCGGAACATCCACAGGCGGAACACATCGACGTCGTCGACGGCACCATCACCGGCATGAAATAAACCGGACCTCTCCGAAAACTCTATTCGTAATATGACGCGCCGCAGTTGGGCATCTCGTAGATTTCCACTTTTTTGATGCGGACGCCGCCGTGGTTGAGATCGGCGCTCAACTTTTTGAACAGCCAGCGGGCGATGTTTTCGGCGGACGGGTTGTCCTTGTCGAAGGGCGGGACCTCGTTGATATTCTTGTAATCGAGAACGGACAGGCAGGATTCGACTTTTTCCTTGAGCTTGACGAAATCGATACCGACGCCGATTTCATTAAGCTCCTGCGCCTCGGCGGTGACGGATGCAGTCCAGTTGTGGCCGTGCAGGTTTTCAAACTGGCCGTCGTGCCCCTTCAACCGGTGCGCCGCGGAAAATTGGGTCGTAATGTATACTTCATACATAATCAGGTTCCTTTTAATACAGTGGTTATACTTTCGTGGGCGGCGGTCATCATGGTGGCGATCTGGTCCGGCTCGATCACCAGCGGCGGAATAAAATAGACCACGTTCCCCAGAGGACGCAGATAGACTTCGCGTTTCAACCCTTCGAGAAAAATTTGATACCCCACCCGTTGTTCGATGGGAAACGCCTCCAGGGTGTCGCGGTCTTTCACCAACTCCACCGCCGCGATCATTCCCGTTTGACGAAACTCCCCGCACCACGGTAGATCGCGCAGGCATTCGCCCTCCCGCCCTATCGTTTTTATTTTCGGTTCCAGGCGGTCCATGAATCCGGGTTCGATCAACAGGCCGAGGGTGGCATTGGCGGCGGCGCAGGCCAGCGGGTTGGCCGAATAGCTGTGGCTGTGAATGAACAGCTTGAACGATACGTAATCGTCATAAAACGCCTGATAAATGTCATCGGTGGTCAACGTCGCCGCCAGCGGCAGATAACCGGAAGTGATGCCCTTCGACAAACACAGGAAGGTGGGATTCAGCCCATGATGCTCCGAGACGAACAGAGAACCCGTCCGTCCGAAGCCCACCGCCACCTCGTCATAAATAACATGCACGCCCGTGGCCTGGCAGGCCTCCTCCAGTTTTTTCAAATACACCGGGGGATACATCTTCATCCCCGCCGCGCCCTGCACCAGCGGTTCGACGATCACTCCGGCGACGGATTCCCGGTTTTTCTCCAGCGTCTGCGCCATCGGTTCAAAACATTCCGCGTGGCAGGATTCGCGCTCCAACCCGAACGGACAGCGCAGACAGTCCGGTCCTTCCACTTCGATATTGTGCATCAGCACCTTTTCAAATTTGTCGCGGAACAGACCGATCCCGCACACCGAGAGGGCTCCCAGGGTTTCACCGTGGTAGCCGCCTTTCAGATAAATGAATTTCGTTTTTTGAGGCTTCCCGGTCTGCAGCCAATACTGCAGGCTCATCTTCAACGCCACTTCCACGGAGGTGGAGCCGTTGTCGGAAAAAAATACCTTGGTGAGCTTGGGTGGTGAAACTTTAACCAGGGTTTGTGCGAGGTCGATGGCGGGCTGGTGCGTCACCCCGGCGAACATGACGTGCGCCATTTTATCCAGTTGCTCCCGGATGGCGCGGTTGATGCGCGGATGATTATGCCCGAACAGATTGACCCACCAGGAAGAAATCACGTCCATGTAGCGCCGTCCCTCCCGATCGTACAAATAAATCCCTTCGGCCCGGTCGATCAACAGCGGCGGCACTTCTTCATAATCTTTCATCTGGGTGCAGGGGTGCCAGATGTGATGAAAATCCCGCACTCGATCTTCGTCTTGTTTGCGGGTCACAAATGCCTGGGGAGGATTCGCCATGGGATTCCAACGGTTCCTTTAATGATTAAAGATCGTAACGATCGGGAGAAAATTCCGCGATGGGGTCTTTCAAGATTCCCAACAGGCAGGCGGTCATGTAATCGGCCTGGCGCGGGGTCTGGAGGATGCCGTTGCGGTAATGCCCGGTGGAATAGTACAGGTTTTCATAGCGTCCGCTGGCTCCCATGATGGGCATCAGATCTTCCGCCGCCGGTCTCAACCCGGACCACGATTCGATCAGTGAGGCGTCTTTCAGGCAGGGTAAAAGACGGGCCGCCCGGTCAATGAGGCCCTGAATCACATCCGCCTCGACGGTCGGGTTGAATCCCCGGTCCTCCATGGTTGACCCCAGGACAAATCCGTTGCCCTCCCGCCAGGGGGCGACATAGGTGGCGAGGCCGTGGAGGGTGTAATCCAGCCGTCCGTCCTCCACCGCCACGCGGCACATCTGGCCTTTGATGGGTTTGAGCGGCATGGAGACTTCGAGGACTTTGCCGATCTGCTGGGACCAGCTTCCCGCCGCCACCAGGAACCGTTTGCCGCGGATTTCGCCGGAGTCGGTCACCGCTGCGTGGATGCGGTTGGAGTAGCGTTGGAAACCGGTCACGTTTTGATGGATAATCCGGACACCCCGCTTTCCGGACCCGGCCACCAGCGCGTCGTGCAATTGCCGGTTGTTGACCTGGCCCTCGCCGACCCAGATCACCTCGCCGCAACCCGGCGCCAGGTCGGGACACCGTTCCCGCACGCGGCTCACCGGCCAGATTTCATGCGGAATCTTCTCTTCCCGGAAAAAGCGCAGGCGCTCGTCCCACTGGTCCCCTACTGAAGAGGCGGGCATGAGCGAACCCGCCATGGACAGGTAAACCCCGACCCCGCTGACGGCGGTCAATTCCTCGATGAAGGCCGGATAGCGATCGAGCGATTCCCGGCAAAACCGGAAAAAGGAATCTCCCTGCTCGCACTCGCAATAAGGCGCCAGCATGCCCGCCGCCGCCCGCGAGGCCATCACCGAGTTCATGGGATCCCCCAGCACGGCGATGCTCAGCGAGGGCTCGGCCCCCTTCAATTGATAGGCGATGCTGTGACCGATGACCCCGGCCCCGACAATCACCACGTCGTATACGTCTGAATCCATATTATCTCGCGTTGGGTGGAATCCCGGCATTGTACCAAATTTGCAGAACGGCTCCACCGAAAGGGCCCTGCCCGCTCTACAAATAATCCCTGAAAATGTTTCCAGAACTTGATCTAAGGCCTTGAGATATGCTATTTTAAGCCATTACGAAAGATGCAGCCCGGAGACCGCATTGGAGTGGAGATGTGCCGGGGGAACTTCATATAACTAATTGATAAATTTGAATTTAAGGAATCCCCATGAGTGACGAAGGCGGCCAGGAAACGGAACAGAACAGCGAACCCAAAACGGTCCCCAGAGCGAGTGAGCGGATCGAACCGATTCTCGCTCATTTCAAAGTGGTGGAGGCCGATATCGATGTGGACAAAATCCGCACCCATTTCGACCAACTGTGGGAATACGAAAACGGGGATTCTCAGGAACCGGAGGAGCAATACCTGACCACGGTTGCGTTGTTCATCTATACCGTCCATGCCACTTTGGAGGATTACAACCTCAATATCAAGCGGGCCCGGGAATACATCACGGAAGCCTTACGAGGCTGGCTGAAGCCGGAGATGGATAAAATGGTCGCCGAAGAAAAAGCGTCGGACAATCCGTTCAAAACCTTCGTGGAAACCAACCTTCCCAAGGTGGATGAGATTTACACTTGGAGGCATTTTCTTCTGGAACACAAAAAGAACGACGAGAAGAGCTGGACCTATAAAATGAAACAATGCTGGTTCGCCACGTTCTTCATCCGTTTCGGCCGGACGGACCTCATCCAGACGGCCTGCAACTTTGATTCGATTCCAGCGCAGGCCCGCGAGGATTATGTCAACCTGAAGCTGAGCAATACCTTTGCCAAGCTGGGAACGTTCTGCGAATTCAAGTACACTCCGAAGAAGGACTGATGGCGTTGGCGGCCCGTCAATTGAACTACTTTACCTTATCTATGAATATCACCTGAAACT
>Ga0209997_10001010_pt1 | contig 10080 bp, 9 predicted proteins | sample CR04metaG_FD_182079 | JGI IMG/M metagenome (GOLD analysis project Ga0209997, IMG submission 182079) | Deep subsurface microbial communities from Mariana Trench to uncover new lineages of life (NeLLi) - CR04 metaG (SPAdes) (version 2) | ecosystem: Environmental > Aquatic > Marine > Ocean trench >...
CTGCCCGATGCGACGATCCTGATTAACGTGAGCAATGATGCCTGGTTCGGTGACTCGATTGCGCCGCATCAGCACCTTGAAATTGCCCGGATGCGAGCGCTGGAAGTCGGACGTCCGGTCGTCCGGGCGACGAATACCGGGGTCAGTACCTTCATTTCGGCGGACGGCACACTTGGTGCTGCGGTAGTGCAGTTTGCGGCGGGCACGGTGACGGAGGACGTCGTGCCACGCCAGGGGCTGACCCCCTACGCGAAAGCCGGAAACGTCCCGATTATCGCGCTGGTCCTGATTGTCGTTGTCGGGTTTGCCTGGCGGGATTACGGGGGGCGGAGAAATCAATCGAGTAATTGATTATATATCTCGATAAGCTACTGTTTTTATTAAACTAACGGAATTCCTTGCCTTTATTTCTATAGATCTATAGAATTCTGCTGATCCAGTGGTGCAGGAATAACCCCGTGTCGGCGAATACCGAAAGTCAAAAATACCAGCAACAGCGTCTGCAGGCGATCAGGTCTGCGGCGGCGGTGTTTGCTGAAAAAGGCTTCCATGGTTCCAGTACCAGGGATATCGCCGAACACATGGGGATCAAACAGGGCAGCCTTTATTACTACTTCAAGTCAAAAGAAGAAGCGCTGGGCGAGGTTTGCCTGTTCGGTATCGAGAATTACGCAGACCACATGAAGGTGATTGCTGCCAGCGATCAATCATTCGAATCGAAGTTAATGGCGACTATTACGTCGCACCTCTCCAGCTACCGCGAGCGCAACGAAGCACTCAAGGTATACAACGATGAGCGTTTGTACCTGCCGGAAGAAAAGCGCAGGAATCTCAAAGTGCTAGGCAGCGGCTATCGCCAGCAGCTCGAGGAAATATTCGAAGAGGGCGTGCAAAGCGGAGCCCTGCGCAGTTCGATCGATTGTCACTTTGCAGCGCAGGCCGTGATCGGCATTTGCAATGCCTGGGGCGACATCATCGTTCGCGATCCTGACCTGGATCTTTTCGACATCATTCAAAAGTGCACAGATCTGTTGATTAACGGTTTTCGTGAGAGACGGACGATCGAGAGATCCAATGACCAGCAATAACAAGACCGACAGGACTCAATCATGGCAGAACAAAAAGCGACAAACGTAACCTGGCAGGATGGCCAGATTTCAAGGGAAGACCGTTTTGAGATTCTGCGCCAAAAGGGCGCAACGATCTGGTTCACGGGGTTATCGGGGAGCGGCAAGAGCACCATTGCCGTTGCGCTGGAGCAGGCGCTTTATGACATGCGCAAACTGTCCTATCGCCTGGACGGTGACAACGTTCGGCTCGGCATCAACAAGAATCTCGGGTTTTCCGAACAGGACCGAACAGAAAATATTCGTCGCATTGGCGAGATCGCAAAATTGTTCGGCGACGCCGGCACGATTGCCTTGTCAAGCTTCATCAGTCCATACCGGGAAGATCGTGACGAAGTGCGCAAACTTCACGAGGCGGCTGACCTGACATTCGTTGAGGTATTTGTTGACTGCTCTCTTGCGGTAGCGGAGGAGCGTGATCCGAAGGGCCTGTACAAGAAAGCCCGTGCCGGCCAGATCAAAAATTTCACCGGCATCGATGATCCGTACGAGGCGCCGACAACGCCGGAAATTCATCTCAAGACCGACGAGATGACGCTGGAGACTGAGGTATCGATCGTCATGGATTACCTGATGGACAACGGAATTATAAGTCGCAGTTACTTCACTCGCGCCGACGACCAGGCACGCGGCGCGACCGCAGCCGTATTGCAGGAAAGCCGATCATGATCAAGCCACACGGGGCGGATGCCCTGAAACCTCTTTTTGTCGCCGATCCTGAGCGGAATCGCCAGTTACAGGCTGAGGCGGAAACGTTGCCGTCACTGTTGCTTAATTCGGCGGCCGCCGCCAATGCCGTCATGCTTGGGGCCGGCTACTTTACGCCGCTCGAAGGCTTCATGAATATCGCCGATGCAATGAGTGTTGCGTCCGACATGCGGACGTCAGGCGGCGTGTTCTGGCCCGTTCCCATTCTTAATCTGACGCACGATCTCGGAAGCATCGAAGGTGCCGGGCGTATTGCGCTTCGCGATCCGAATACAGACGGCAACCGGGTCCTGGCGGTCATGAATGTCGCGAGCATTGAAGAGTTCAACGCGGACCAGATAGCGACTATTATCAAGCAGGTCTACGGGACCTCCGATGTCGCGCACCCTGGCGTTGCTGTCTTCCGAAATCTTGGCAGGTACTGCATAGCAGGAGATATTGAAGTATTGAATTTCAGTTATTTCCGCGATGAATTTTCAGACACGTTCAGGACTGCCGTGGAAATACGTGAGGAAATAGAAAGCCGCGGATGGAGCAAGGTAGTTGCATTTCAGACCCGCAATCCAATGCATCTCGCTCATGAAGAACTGTGCCGGATGGCTCAGGAGCGCGTCGGCGCCGACGGTATTGTCATTCACATGTTGCTCGGCAGGCTCAAGGAAGGCGATATCCCGGCCTCGGTTCGCAATGACTGTATTCGAAAGATGGTTGAAGTTTATTTTCCTGAGAATACCGTCATGGTTAACGGGTATGGCTTTGATATGCTTTACGCAGGGCCGCGTGAGGCGGTATTGCATGCTGTCTTTCGCCAGAATATGGGCGCAACGCACCTGATCGTCGGTCGTGATCACGCTGGCGTTGGCGACTTTTACGGCGCGTTTGATGCGCAGGATATTTTCGAACATCTGCCGAACGATGCCCTGGAAATCGAAATATTCGGTGCCGACCATACGGCATGGTCCAGGAAGCTGAATCGGGTTGTCATGATGCGTGAAGTGGAAGATCACACGCCGGACGATTACATCGTTCTGTCCGGCACGCGGCTGCGCGAAATGCTGAGTGAGGGCATTGCGCCGCCACCCGAATTCTCACGGCCCGAGGTTGCAAGAATTCTCATGGAACACTACCGGCTGTAGGAGCGGCTCTTACAGGCTGCGCAGGCTGCCAGAACCGGTTATCCTTCCGGCCTTCGAATCAAGCTATTCCCCCGGCAGCAGATGAACGCCACCTACAATCCGGAAGCGGTAGAACAGGAAGCCCGTGACTACTGGGAAAATGAACGGTGCTTCGAGGTCGGCGAGGATGCCGGCAAGGAAAAGTTCTACTGTCTGACCATGTTTCCCTACCCGAGCGGGCAGCTGCACATGGGACATGTGCGGGTGTTTACGATTAACGACGTTATCGCCCGCTATCAGCGTATGCAGGGGAAACATGTGTTACAGCCAATTGGTTGGGACGCATTCGGCCTGCCGGCTGAAAACGCAGCGATTCAGCGTGGCGTACCGCCGGCGAAATGGACCTACCAAAACATCGAATACATGCGCGGCCAGCTCAAGCGCCTGGGCTATGGATACGACTGGACACGCGAGGTGACGACCTGCAAGCCGGAATATTATCGCTGGGAGCAATGGCTGTTCACGAGGATGTTCGAAAAGGGACTCGTCTACCGAAAGAACTCGGTCGTAAACTGGGATCCCGTCGATCAAACGGTGCTTGCTAACGAACAGGTCATCGATGGCCGCGGCTGGCGTTCAGATGCGTTGGTCGAACGGCGCGAGATTCCGCAATGGTTCATGAAAATCACGGCGTACGCTGATGAGCTACTGGATTACCTCGATCGAATGCCGGGCTGGCCTGATTCGGTCAAGACCATGCAGCGAAACTGGATCGGGCGATCGGACGGTGTTGAACTGGCGTTTGATGTCGACGATGAAGATGAACCACTGACTGTCTTTACCACTCGTCCGGATACGGTGATGGGCGTTACTTACATGGCCGTCGCCGCAGAACATCCGCTTGCCGCGAAAGCTGCGGCCGGCAATCCGGATGTCGCGGCGTTTATCGAGGATTGCAAAAAAATGCAGGCTGCAGAAGCAGCGCTCGAAACGATGGAGAAAAAGGGCATGCCGATCGGCATATCCGCGAATAATCCGATCAACGGCGAGGCGATACCAATTTGGGTCGCCAACTTTGTCCTCATGGGTTATGGCACGGGTGCGGTCATGGGGGTGCCGGGTCACGACCATCGCGATTGGGAATTCGCCGATAAACACGGATTGCCAATCGTCCAGGTTATTACGCCGGCCGATGGCAGCGAAATAGACATCAGCGAAGGCGCGTACGTCGAATATGGCACCGTGGTTAATTCCGGCGATATCGACGGTATGGACTATCGTCAAGCGTTCGATGCAATAGCCGAAAAGTTCGAGGCGGAAGGCCGTGGCAAGCGCAGGATTAATTATCGGCTTCGTGATTGGGGCGTCTCGCGCCAACGTTACTGGGGCACACCCATTCCGATCATTTACTGCGATGACTGCGATGCAGTAGCGGTACCTGAAGATCAACTGCCGGTGATTTTGCCGGAAGACGTTGAATTCACCGGTGTCGGTTCCCCGCTCAAAGGGATGCCCGAGTTTCTCGAAACCGAATGCCCGAAATGCGGCAAGCCGGCGAAAAGGGAAACGGATACCTTTGATACGTTCGTCGAATCGTCATGGTACTTTTCTCGCTACGCGAGCCCGGATTGCGATTCGGCCATGTTTGATGAGCGTGAGGCATACTGGATGCCGGTCGATCAATACACGGGCGGCATCGAGCACGCAATTTTGCACCTGCTTTATTCCCGGTTCTTGCAGAAGGTCATGCGGGATTTCGGCCTTTCCGCGGCGGATGAGCCATTCACCAACCTGCTTACGCAGGGCATGGTTCTGAAAGACGGAGCCAAGATGTCGAAAGCGAAGGGTAATACGGTCGATCCGCGGCCGCTCATTGAAAAATACGGGGCGGATACGGTGAGGCTCTTCATGATGTTCACGGCACCGCCCGAACAGGCACTCGAATGGTCGGATGACGGAGTTCAGGGTGCCTCGCGCTTCCTGCGGAGTTTCTGGAATGCAGTGCAGAGTCATGTTGCCGATGGCGATGTTCCCGCGGTCGAAAGCAAGGCCCTGAACGACGCGCAGCGGGGCCTGCGGAGAAAGACCCATCGCACGATTGCCAAGGTCAGTGATGATATCGGTCGCCGCTACAAGTTCAATACGGCGATTGCGGCGACCATGGAATTACTGAATTCAGTCAAGAGTTTCGAAGTCGGGTCTGCCAAGGATCGCGCGGTCGTTCGCGAGGCGCTGCAGGCAGCCGTTCTGGTGCTGTCACCGATCGTACCGCATATCTGTCACGAACTTTGGCATGTTCTGGGGCATGCAACCGCGCCGGTTGACGAACGCTGGCCTGCTGTCGATGAGTCTGCCCTGAAGCAGGATATGATCGAGATAATTGTGCAGGTCAACGGCAAGCTGCGCGGTCGCATATCGGTAGCGGCAGACGCCGACAGCGATTCGATCTCGGCGCTGGCACTTGCAGACAAGAATGTACAGCGATTCGTCGCCAACAAGGAGATCCGCAAAACCATTGTCGTGCCCGGCCGCCTGGTGAACGTCGTTGTCTAGGAAATTTTCGGAATGAGACCGCTTCTTGTCCCGCATTGCTTGCTGCTGGCAGCCTGCGGATTGCTGCTCGCAGCCTGCGGATTTCAGATGCGTGGCGCCACGAGCGTGCCAACTGAAATGGCGCGCACCTATATCGCCGCAGAAGATCAGCGCAGCCTTTTTTATCGGCGGCTTCGTGACAGTTTGCGGAGCGCCGGCGTCAACGTCGTCGAATCTCCCAGTGAGGCGACTGCAACATTCTCCATCTTGTCGGACATTCCCGGGCAACGTGTGCTTTCCGTTTCGGCGCGCAATGTGCCCCGCGAGTTCGAGGTTTTCTACACCGTGTTCTACAGTGTGCAAACCGAAAGCGCGACCTTGCTTGAGCCGCGCTCGCAGACACTCACGCGTGACTACACGTGGGACGAAACGAAGGTTCTCGGCAAAGAAAAGGAAGAACAATTATTGCGGGAAGCGATTGTCGCCGACCTTATACGTATCGTCCTCATTCAGCTCTCCGCGATTTAGAGGTACCCTACAGGCAGACTGGCGATAATTCGGCGCTCTGTGCAAAATGTGGCTTCAGAAGTTCTTCAACGGCGGTTTGCATGGCAATTTTTCGATACATATTTTATTTCCTCGGTATCGCATTGTTTACGTGGCTGCTGACCATGATGGAGATCACCTCGCCCGGCAGTCTCAAGTTGCATGTCTTTACCGGTCCCGGTGACACCCTCGGCACCAGTGAGTATTCCCCGATCGAGATTATTCAGCCCGGCATACTTGCCATCTGCGGGCTGCTTTATGCGTGGGTCGCCAAAAACTGTCCTTCGCAACGGCCCATCGCGTTCTTGTTCGGTGGTATGGCGCTCGCGTTCATGATTCGCGAAGCAGATTATTTTCTCGATCGATTCGTAGCTGACAATTTCTGGCAATTCTTGACGGGAATCGTCGCTGCGCTGGTGATCGTTTATACCTATCGCAATCGCCGCCGCTTTCGTATCGCCTGGCTGCGCATGTGGCCGTCACCCGGACTGACCCTGTTGTTCGCCGGGGCTGTCATAATCTTCGCGTTTGTTCGGCTGGTCGGACACGAGCCATTGTGGATGGCGATCCTGGGTGACGGGTATCAACGTATCGTCAAACTTGCCGTCGAAGAATTCATCGAGCTTATCGGTTATTTCTTCTGGCTCATCGGCACTATCGAATACACCTACCAGGCCAGGGCGATCGCCATGCGCGAGCCGCAACCAGTTGCGGCGAAGCGTCGCGCCGGACGATTCCCGAAATCGGAAGGCCGTTTCTAAATAGCCGCATATTGCTATCATTGCGGCCTTCCAACTGGGGCAAGCGGCCGCCGGGCATGAGCATTTACCTGCATGACACATTGAGGGGCGAGAAGATCGAATTCGAGCCGTTGCAGGCCGGAGAGGTCACGATGTACCTCTGCGGCCCCACCGTTTATAACTATGCCCATATTGGAAATGCCCGTCCTGCTGTCATTTTCGATTTGCTCGCGCGGTTATTGCGACGCAGATACAAGCTCACGTTTGCAAGAAACATCACTGACATTGATGACAAGATCAACCAGGCGTCGATCGAAACTGGCAAGCCGATCGGCGAAATAACCGAACGTTTTATCAAGGCCTACAACGAGGACATGGCGGCGCTCGGGGTATTGCCGCCAGACATAGAGCCGCGCGCGACGCAGCATGTCGATGAGATGATCGAGATGATTGTTGCGCTGATAGAAAAGGGATACGCCTATGAGGCAGAGGGCCATGTGCTGTTCGACGTTGCAGCAGATCCCGGATATGGAAAGTTGTCAAAGCGCGATATCAGGGAAATGATTGCAGGTGCGCGGGTAGAGGTCGCGCCGTACAAGAAAGCACCGCAGGACTTCGTGTTGTGGAAACCATCGACGCCCGAATTACCAGGCTGGGAATCGCCCTGGGGCCGGGGTCGCCCGGGCTGGCACATTGAATGCTCTGCCATGTCAGCCGCGCATCTCGGCCGCACGATCGATATTCATGCCGGCGGCCAGGACCTGGTTTTCCCGCATCATGAAAACGAACTGGCGCAAAGTACCTGCGTTCACGATGGCGAACCGTTCGCGCGCTATTGGGTGCATAACGGATTCCTGAGTATCGACAGTACCAAGATGTCGAAGTCGCTGGGCAACGTGCTGCTGGTACGCGATTTGATCAAGACGACACGCGGTGAGGTCATTCGCCTGGCGCTGCTTAGTGCACACTATCGCCAGCCGCTGGACTGGTCCGACGAGACGCTCGATGATGCACACCGCAAGCTGGATCGTTTGTACGGCGCGGTAAGAGGTATCGACATTGACGATGCCGTGCGGTCTTCAGCCGAGCCACCGGCGACCTTCGTCGCGGTGCTTGAGGATGATTTGAACACACCCAGGGCGCTGGCGGAGATGTTTGATCGCGCAAGGACACTCAACAAGACAGAAGACCCGGCGGAACGGCAAAAACTCGCGGCAGGATTGCTGGCGGCAGGTGATCTCGTCGGACTGATGCAAAGCGATCCGGAAGAATGGTTCTCAGGCTCGGATAAGGGGGAACTGGACGCGGAAAATATTGAATCACTGCTGGTGCAGCGCGAAGAGGCGCGCGCCAGTTGCGACTATGCGGCAGCGGACAAGATACGCGACGACCTGGCTGATCGCGGTATTACGATAGAGGACGGCACGTCGGGAACCCGCTGGCGCCGAAGCTGATGAACGAAGTACTTGCGGCGCAACAGGAGCTGATCGAGGAGTTCAGCTTCTTTGATAACTGGGTGGACCGCTATCAGTACCTTATCGATCTGGGCAGGCGCCTGCCGGAGTTTCCCGAATCAGATATGACCGACGCGAACAAGATCAGGGGATGTCAGGCACAGGTCTGGTTCGTGGCCAGCAAGGAAGACGACAGGCTGAAGTTTCGTGCCATCAGCGATGCTGCGATCGTCTCCGGCCTTATTGCCTTGCTGTTGCGCATCTACAGCGGCCGCCGGCCACAGGAGATACTCGACACACCCGCTGATTTTGTGGCTGCGCTCGAACTGGAGCAGCACTTGAGTCCTACGCGAAGTAATGGTCTCTCATCGATGTTGCAGGCAATTCGCACCTTTGCCCGCAACGCCCTGCAGCCGTGAAATTCCTGGGTAAGCTATTCGCGTGGCCGCTGCTGGGCCTGGTGTGGCTTTACCGTAACGCGATCTCGCCATTGCTCGGCGCACACTGCCGCTTTCAGCCGACCTGCTCCGCGTATGCGGCAGAGGCACTCACACGGTACGGCGGCTTCAAAGGTGGCTGGCTGGTGCTCAAGCGAATTGGCCGCTGCCATCCCTGGGGCGGCTCGGGCTACGACCCGCTCCCCGCAGTCCCCGGATCTGACCCTGAGTTGTCAGGAGATACTGATGAAAGCGACTGAGGTCAGGCGGGAACTGCTGTACCCGTTGACGGACATGGCGATTATTTCCGCGATGATTTTTTTCTGGTTGCTCTTCGGGCTTGCCCAAAACTCGGGGTTGCTCGGTATTGTACTGATGGTCGTCCTGATGCCGGCCTATCTTCGCTACCTGCTGTATCTGCTCGAGGCGGGAGCCAACAACAGGTCAGCGCCTGTGCCTGTGCCTGATATGGCAATGTTTAACCCGGCCGACAACTTCTGGAGTCTGGCACCTGTTGTTCTTATTGCTATTGCCATATGGGCAGGAGTCCTGCTCGTGCCCCTTATAACGCTGTTTGGTGTCATGCTGATTGGTGTTGCGTTGCTGGTGGTCGTGCCTGCATCCATGGCAATTCTTGCCATCACGCACTCGCCGGCCGAAAGTCTCAACCCGGCGGCGATGACGCGCATGGTTCGTGCCTGCGGTGCAGCTTATTTCGTTGTACCGATCGTCCTCACCGCGATGTCGTGCGTGTTTGCCGGGCTGTATCTGGCTGGTATGCCGCTGTTCCTGATTGACCTGGCGACGAGCTACCAGATCGTTTTGCTTTTTACGATAACCGGGGCGGTACTGCACGCGAACAAAGTGGCGGTCCTGGTGGATATCCCGGATCCGGTTGAAGCCACTACAGACGACCTTGCCCGGGACCTCGACCATGAAAGGCAGAAAGTCGTCAACCATGCCTATGGCTTCATCAGCCGCGACAATCGCGAGGGCGGTTTCGCGCATATCCGGCAATGGCTCGAAAACGAAGCAGTCGTCGAGGAGGCGTACCAGTGGTTTTTCCACGAAATGCTGAAATGGGAATCCAAAGACCCGGCACTCTTTTTTGCGCAAGAGTACCTGGGCCGGTTGCTCGAGTGGCAAATGGATAACGAGGCGCTGAAACTGATTGCGCGTTGCCTGCATGAAAACGCGCGCTGGCGGCCGCTGCCAGAGAACAGGGACGACGTAAATGAACGGGCAGCGCGCCATGGACGCGACGACCTGATCACACAGATGAAGGACTAGCTTGATTGCCGAGATCCAATTTGACTCACCTGCCGTGCTTAATCAAAACCAATTACCGCTTTGCGATCAATAGCGACCGTTATGATGGTAGAGTTCTGAAGGTCCGCTGATGACCAGAGCGGTCATTCGCT
>Ga0209997_10001013_pt1 | contig 10064 bp, 6 predicted proteins | sample CR04metaG_FD_182079 | JGI IMG/M metagenome (GOLD analysis project Ga0209997, IMG submission 182079) | Deep subsurface microbial communities from Mariana Trench to uncover new lineages of life (NeLLi) - CR04 metaG (SPAdes) (version 2) | ecosystem: Environmental > Aquatic > Marine > Ocean trench >...
ACTGACGTTACTGCCACTCGTAAAGGACCAGATCTGGCTGAACAAGGAGCCGATGACCCACTTCCCCGGCATCGCGAGGAACACGGCACTGGGTCCAGCACCGAGTTCGCCGGGCCCGAGTTGATCGTCCGTGGCGGTGGGTAGCAGGATCGCCGGTCCCACACCCCAGAGAACCTTTTTGCCGATCCACAGGTCCTTGTCCGACGGAGACAAGAAGGCCGTAAAGACGATGTCCCCTAGACCGGTCTTGCGATCTTGCCCGGGACCCAAGGAGGGCTGCGAGACAATGGGCACGATCGTCCGTGTGATCGCCAGCCAGTCTTCGCCCAGTGAGAATGGAATTACCGGCTGGATATTCAAAACGTTCTGGGTTCTCTCCCTCGGACCGAAGTCGAAATTGGTGTTGTTCTGGAACGGCAAGCTGATCAGATCCGCGATCGGATTCTGAACGGCTCGGGCGAGTTCAGCGGACTCGTCCTCGCCGCTGTCGACGTGGCCATCGCCCAGGTAGCCGCCAGCGTGTGCCGAGGGCGCCATCGGCGCTGCCATCAGCGCCAGCGAGGCCGACGCGAAAAACCTACGGAGCGATCCTTCGACCATTTCGAGCGCGCCCTTTCACGACATCCGATCTTGCCAACGATCGCCACGATCGCGATCGAATGGGTCTCGACTTACATAGTCAGTGAATCAGGATCCTAGTGGGTCCGGGCACCCTTGTCATGAGACGCGATGTCAGCGGCATAACCAGTAGCCCGACGAACAGTACGCCGCTCAACAAGTAGATCTGTTTCGATCCCGACGGGAAGTCACCGATCTTCAGCCTTCCGTTATGCCAGCCGTAACAAATCACTCGATCGGTAAACGGAATATCCCAGATCCATACCGTGACCGGGATAGGGGATAGGGCATCCTTTGGCGTAAAGGATGTGCCTGGACTTCTGTAAACCATCAGCCCGACCGTTCACCCATCGGGGGCCTGCGGCGGGCCTGCGCTCGACATGCCCGCGTAGTCGCAGGTGAGATCACGACTGGCTCGCCGTCCGTCTGCAGTTCGGCACTGATCTGCGCGGGAATCACTTTGCCCAGCCGCACGCAGGAGCCGTACGCGCAATCTCGCCCCCCATGGCAGGATCTCCGGGAACCACCGGGAGGAATCCATGACCCTGGCACTGGGAACGACGGGCGCGAGGTTTGCGATCGGGATGCGGGAAATTCGATACACGGTGGTCTCCGGCGGATTGACGGGGACTCGGGATTCAGCACGCGGACGGTCGGTCCAGCAACACGGAAGCGCTGGAATCGTCCGCCGTCGAGTGCCCGGCGATCGGGACGGACACGACTCCAGGTTGTATGTATCCTCCGCCCTCGGCTGGAGGTCGGATCCAACACAAATCGATTCGTCTATCTGCCGCAGACTTCGCACATTCCAAGGAGAAACTCATGCGTCGACTTCTCGCAGTCTCACTTTTTGCGACCCTGGTTGCCTTCCCCGCCCTCGGACAGGGCATGTTCGTCTACCCCCAGAAGGGCCAGAGTGCCGAGCAGCAGGCCCGAGACGAGGCGGAGTGCCAACGCTGGGCCCAGAACCAGACGGGCTTCGACCCGATGCGGGCACCCGGTAGCAGCAAGAGCGCTCTGGGCGGCGCGGTCGGAGGCGGCGCCAGGGGTGCAGCCTTGGGCGCCGCCGTCGGTGCCATCTCGGGCAACGCCGGAAGGGGCGCCAAGATGGGTGCCGTTGGTGGCGGAATGATGGGCGGCATGAGAACGCGGTCGAACAACCGACAACGCGAGAGCTCCCAGCAGTCGGCACACGACGATTTCGTTCGCGCCTACCGCGCGTGTATGGGCGGCCGCGGTTACACCATCAGCTGACGCTCCACGACAAATTCCAACCCTTTATTCTCCAGGAGACCCTCATGTCCCTTCGCATCGCACTGACCTTTCTCGTTTCGCTTGGCCTCACCGCACTCGCCACGTCGGCACTGGCCAAGGGCCCCTACGACGGCTCGAAGCCCCTCATCTGCACGACCCACGAATCGGAGTCGTGCATCGAAGACGAGGCGTGCGTGGGCGGCGACGCCGACGACGTCAGCCTGCCCGAATTCGTGCGCATCAACATCGGCGCCAAGAAGATCGAGATCCTCGACGAGGGCCGCACCGGCGAGACCACGAAGATCCGGACCGTCGAGCGCGTGGGTGCGTTCACGATCCTCCAGGGGATCGAGAACGGCCGCGGCTGGACGTTCCTGATCAACGACGAAGGCGAGACCGTGCTCACCGTGACCGGCGACGGGGTCGGCTGGGTCGCCTTCGGGGACTGCACCACGCTCTAGGTGCGCGCCCACCAGGTCAATGGGAATGACGGGCTGGATGTTCAGGACGTTCTGTGTTCTCTCCCTCGGGCCGAACTCGAAGTTCGTGTTGTTCTGGAAGGGCAGGCTGATCAGGTCCGCGATCGGATTCTGCACGGCCCTGGCCAGCTCCGCGGCCTCGTCCTCTCCGGGGTCGACATGGCCATCGCCAAGATAGCCGGGCCCGTCGGCCTCTACTTCTTCTGCCGAGGAAGCCATCGGTACGATCATCTGGACGAGGACGACCGACAGCATGCACATGACAAGCACGCGCGACGTCTCATGTGTGCTGTTCATCATCCCGATCACCTTCAGCGTGTGTGCAGACGGCGTGCCCTTGGTGAGAGTGTCCGGCCTGGCCAGCGGCCTCCCCTCCCAGCAGAAATACGAGAGTGCTCAGCACGGCCACGGTGCTGATGATTTTCATCGGGAGGCCCTCGTTCGATCATCTCGCGGCCATCCATCTGCTGGAAGTCGATCGCGTGAAGTCGAATGATTGTCGGAAATAATGGTTGGATGTAATGATTAATAGGAATAGCAGCTCGACGGGTCAGAATGCACACGCACCCTTCGTGGCACCGCAGGCGCGTCTGCTCGCCACTGCTCTCGGTCTCGCAGCCCGCAGGCTCTTTGGTGTACTGTCGGCGGGCACACGGGGGACACGGGGGGGATTGGACCGAACAATGTAGCGACCGCGCCGGACGGTCGCTAGCGTGAGAAGCATGCCTGTGCTCCTGGATCGTCTACTCGCAATCCTCGGTTGTATCGCCATTCTGGCCGCCTGTGTCGGCCCCGCCTTCGCGTCTCCCCAAGAGATGGTGGTCACGCAGGAGGATTTCGAGACCAAGACCTACCCCAAGCAGCAGAGGGTCTACTCGCCCTACGTCGGAAGGAACTATCCCGACCGGGTGTTCTTCGGCGATACACACTTCCACACCAATCTCTCGGTCGACGCGGGGCTCGTGGGCACCACGCTGGACGTCGACCAGGGCTATCGCATCGCCCGGGGAGAGAAGGTGATCTCGAACACCGGTCAGCCGGTGCAGCTGATCCGGCCGCTCGATTTCCTCGTGATCACCGACCACGCCGAGATGATCGGGTTGGCCCTGATGATCCAAGAGTCGAACCCGCTCCTGATGGCGGATCCCTGGGGCAAGTGGGTGCACGAACGCTTCAACGCGGGCCCGGAGGGGCGGATGGAGGCGTTCCAGAACATCCTCGAGGCGGGCGGCAAGGGCGTCAATCCCTTCAGCTCCGACGAGGCGTCACGCAGCATCTGGGTGGATTTCGTCGAGAAGGCGGATACCTACAACGAGCCCGGCCGCTTCACGGCCATGACCGGATTCGAGTGGTCATCCCTCCCGGACGGCAACAACCTCCATCGAGTCGTCGTCTTCCGTGACGGTGCCGACAAGACCCGTCGGACCATTCCCTATTCCCTATTCGACAGCATGAATCCCGAGGATCTCTGGAAGTATCTGGCCAACTATGAGAAGGAGGTCGGTGGTCAAGTCCTCGCCATCCCCCACAACGGCAACCTCAGCAACGGCTTGATGTTCGCGGAGAAGACGTTCGGCGGGGAGCCTCTGAGCCGCGCGTACGCGGAGGCGCGGATCCGGTGGGAGCCCATCATCGAGGTGTCGCAGATCAAGGGCGACGGCGAGGCCCACCCGTTGCTGTCCCCGGAGGACGAGTTCGCGGACTACGAGAACTGGGACGTCGGGAACATCAATGGATCGGCGCCCAAGGAAGACTGGATGCTCCAGTACGAGTACGGGCGCCCCGCGCTCAAGCTGGGCCTGAAGCTCGGCAAGGAGCTCGGCGTCAATCCCTACAAGTTCGGATTGACCGCGGCAACGGACACACATACCGCCCTTCCCACCACCCGCGAGGAGAACTTCTTCGGCAAGTACCAGCACACGGAGCCGTCGCCGGAAAGACACGATCGCGAGGTCATCCCCGCGGAAAACCCCGAGCTGCGAATCATGACCTCGCAGGAGCAGGCCTCCGGTCTCACCGCCGTGTGGGCCCGTGAGAACACGCGCGGGGCCATCTTCGACGCGATGAAGCGCAAGGAGGTCTACGCCACTACGGGTACGCGGATCACCGTGCGCGTCTTCGGGGGCTGGGATTTCGAGCCGGACGATGTGTCGCGACCCGACTTCATCGACCAGGGCTACAGCCGGGGCGTGCCGATGGGGGGTGACCTCGAAAAGGCGCCCCGCCGCAAAGCACCCACCTTTATGGTGCGCGCGCTGCGCGACCCCGACGGCGCCAACCTGGATCGCGTCCAGATCATCAAGGGCTGGCTGGACGAGAAGGGGGCGACCCACGAGCGCATCTACGACGTAGCCGTTTCCGACGGTCGGAAGATCGGAGCCGACGGTCGCGCCCGGAAGGCAGTCGGCAACACGGTCGATGTGGAGAAGGCGACCTACACCAACGCCATCGGCGATCCCTGGTTCGCGGCGCACTGGAAGGACCCGGACTTCGATCCGAAGCAGCACGCCTTCTACTACGTGCGGGTGCTTGAGATTCCGACGCCGCGCTGGACCACTTACGACGCCGCGTTCTTCGGGATTAAGCGCCCGGACACAGTGCCGGCCACGCTCCAGGACCGCGCCTACACGTCGCCCATCTGGTACACGCCGTAGGGCTCGACGGTCCGTTGCCGGCGCTGCTGAAGCGTATTCTCTCGGAGCCGCTGCACCACTTCCTGCTGCTCGGAGTGGCGATCTTCGCGCTCTACGCGTGGCTCGGCGGCGCTGACGCCGGGGCTCCGGACCGCCGCATCGTCGTCAGCGCCGCCGAAGCAGCGCAGCTGGCCGAGTTCTTCTCGAAGCGCAGGAGCCGGCTGCCGACACCGCAGGAGCTGCGCGGCCTGGTGGACGCCCGCGTTCGCGAAGAGGTGCTCTACCGCGAGGCACTCGCCCTGGGGCTCGACCGGGACGACACCATCGTGCGACGCCGCCTCGCGCAGAAGATGGAGTTCCTGATCGAGGACCTGGGCGGCCGGACGGAGCCCGGCGAGGAGGAACTGCGTGTATTCCTGGCCGAGCACCCGGACCGCTTTAGCGAGCGCGCACGGCTGACCCTGAGCCACGTGTACGTGAACTCGGACCGCCGCGGCGAGGCGGCGGAACGCGACGCAGAGCGGATCCTGGCGACGCTGCGCGAGGCATCTCCCGGCGGAGACCCCGGCGCCCACGGAGATGCCTCACCGCTGGCGCGCGTCTACAAGGACGTCGACCGCGACGAGATCGCGGGCATCTTCGGTGCGGTCTTCGCGGACCGCGTGACGGAGCTGCCGCCGGGCGCCTGGCACGGACCGGTGCAATCGAGCTACGGCCTCCACTTGGTCTTCGTGCACGCGCGCAGCGAGCCGCGGCTGCCGGAGCTGGCGGAGGTGGAGCAGAAGGTTCGCGATGAGTGGCGCGCAGCCCGACGCCGCGAGGTCAACGAGGTGGTCTTCGCGAAGCTGCTCGAGGGCTACGAGGTGGTGATCGAGGAGCCCGCGCCGCCGCGCACCGCTGCGCGCGCCGGGGACGAGACCGGAACGCCGTGAGTCGGCTGTTCGTCGTGCTCGCGCTGGCCGTGCTGTCGGCGGGGTCGGCCGCGGCCCACGAGGTGCGCCCGGCCTACCTCGCCCTGCACGAGACGGCTCCGGATCGCTTCGAGGTGATCTTCAAGGTGCCGACCCGGGGCGATCGCGTGCTGCGCCTCGCCCCCGTGCTGCCCGACACCTGCGTGGCAGACGGGCAGCCCCGCTTCGAGCGGGTGCCGGGTGCCCGGATCATGCGCTTCGCCGTGAAATGCGAGGCGGGCCTCGCGGGCCAGACCGTGAGCGTAGACGGTCTCGCGTCCACGCTCACGGACGTCCTTGTGCGAATCGAGCGGGTCGATGGTGCTGTTCAGATGGGGCGGCTCCAGCCCACCTCGCCCCCGTTCGTGGTGGAGGCGGCACCGAGCTGGCTCGCGGTGGCGCGCACCTACACCGTGCTCGGCGTCGAGCACATCTTGCTCGGCATCGATCATCTGCTCTTCGTGCTCGCGCTGCTACTCCTGATCCGCAGTTGGGGTCGGCTCGCCGCCACCATCACGGCGTTCACCGTGGCACACAGCCTGACCCTGGCCGCGGCGACGCTCGGCTGGGTGCACGTGCCGGGTCCGCCCGTCGAGGCGATCATCGCGCTCAGCATCGTTTTCGTGGCCGCGGAGATCGTGCACGGCCGCCGCGGCCACGCGGGCATCACCGCGCGCGCCCCATGGATCGTGGCCTTCACGTTCGGACTGCTGCACGGCCTGGGCTTCGCCGGAGCGCTCGCCGAGCTTGGCCTGCCCCAGATTGCGATCCCGCTGGCGCTCCTCGCCTTCAATGTGGGCGTCGAGCTCGGGCAGCTCGCCTTCTTGGCGGCGGTCCTGCTCGCGTGGGGCGTGGTTCGGGGCCTCGGTCTGCATGGCTCCGACTGGCTCGTCGAGGCGCCGGCGTACGCCATCGGAGGGGTGGCGACGTTCTGGACGCTTCAACGGATCGCCGGCTTCTGGAGCTGAGTCGGGCTGGCTCGGCCGTCCTACGACCCGGCCTGGTACGCGGCAATGTGCTCGCCGAGGATGCGGCGCACCTCGCGAATGGTCAGCGGGTGCGACTGCATGGAGTGACCCGAGCGCACGACGTACTCGGACGCCACGCCGTCGAGGCGCGCGCTCTCGAAGGCGACGACGCCGTCGTTGCTCTCCTCGGGCGGTCCGTCGCCCTGGACAGCGATGATCGAGTGGGCGGTGACGCCCTCTGCGATCGGCATCTCGGCGAGCTTGACGAGGAACGGGTTGTCGGGGGTCATGTTGTCGACGCTGCTGGGAAGATCGTCGAGCGAGCGGAGCAGCACACGGTCGTCATCCCAATCCAGGAGCGTGACGCTCGCCTCCAGCAGCTCGCCCGGCAGGGACACCAGGCCCGAGGCGATGCGAACCCTCCACTGATTCGCGACGAAGCTGCCGCGGTGGGGGGTCGCGAGGAAGATCACGCGGCGAACGAAGGGGAGCGGCTCGAAGAAGAGCGAGCGTTCGACGATCGCGCGCGTCTCCGGCTCGAGGTCGAGCTCCTCGATGGGAACGCGGCTGAACGGTTCCCAGAACTCCGTGCCGCTGTCCACGACGGTGAGCTTGGTGAGCAACCCCCCCTGGCTGTGCCCGATCACCACCATGCGACGCAAACTTGGGTCACGTCCCTCGGGGTCGAGGACCCGCACCGCTTCGTCGAGGGCCTCGCGCAGCAGACCCGCCGAGTAGGGGATCGGGCTGCCGGTGTTGTACTGAAAGAACCAGAACTGGAAGTTCTCGTGGATCTCTGGCGCGACCGAAAGCTCGTTGACCATGTTCGCCCAGCGCGCGGTGCTCGACGCGGTGCCGTGCACGAACACGACCGGAATGCGGCCGGGGTGATAGGGCTGGAACATCGTCAGTCCCGAGTAGCCCTCGCGGCCGAAGTCGCCCGATAGGAAGCCCTGGCGCTCGAGTACCCAGAAGGAGGAATCCGCGAGCCCTGCCGCGAGCGCGGCGGTGGGCTCGGCTTCGAGCGGAACGCGGCGCCCGCCGACTTCGATTTCGACGGTCTCGTCGCGGGTGAACAGCCATAGGCGGCCCGAAACGTGCCCCTCGCGCAGGGCGCGAATCACCTCCGGCACCTGCAGCAGCGCGGTGACCGGGACGCGGGTGGACTTCGGGATGAACTCGTGACCGGGGGGCGGGTCTCCCGCGTCGGCGGGGGCCAGGGAGGCCGCCAGCGGGGCACCGAGGCCCGACTGGCGATAGCGGTTGCGAAGCCCGCGAACCTCGAACTCCGCCACCGGGAGGAAGCGGACCATGCGATATCCGCCCCAGAGGAACTCGGCCTCGTCCACCGCGAGATCGAGGGTCCCGAAGGGCAACGGCCGGGTGCCCGGAGTGAGCACCACCTCCTCACCGTCGTCGGAGCGCAGCCCGGCCGAGAGGCCCAGATTGTAGAGATCGGCGGTCAGCCGAAAACGCGGGTCGAGCGCATTGAGCGACGCCCCGAGGCTGGACTCGGCAAGAAAGGCGTAGGCGTAGATAGCGGCGGCCAGGAACCAGGGGCGACCTCCGCGCTTCGCGTGGAGGTACGACAGCTCGGCAAGCGTCGCCAGCAGATTGGTGGATCCGCCCGCGACAGCCTCGCTGTGGAGGCGGGCGAGCGCGACGGCGGGCTTGCGCCGGAAGAGATCGGACAGATCGCGGCGGTCCAGCTGCTGCGAGGCGCGGGCACTCGGCCTGCCGGCCGACAGCACGTTGGCCGTGAGGGCCCGGTGGACGCTGTGCGCGTCGCGCCGCACCAAGCCCACCGGCGTTACGCAGGCGAGTGCCCAGCAGGCGACGAGTGCCAAAGCCCACGCGCTGGAGCGATGGCCCGATGCCCGAGTCATAGCCGCGCAGCGTACCGTAGGAGTCCGATCGGCACGAACGTCCGCGAGCTTCTGCCGGCCCGACGCGACAAGGGGAGGAGACAGAGACGATGGACCCCCGACGACCCGCGCTCCGACCGCAGCTCCTGGCGGCGCGCCTCGGCGTCGCGCGAGATCCTGGTGTTCTCCTTCATGGATTACTTCTAGTTCCACGAGGCCGACGTCCGGGCCGACGTGCTCCAGGCACTTGCGGACCAACACGCGGCTCCCGCGGCCTCTCCTTGTGGTGTATTGCCCCCCGCCGGCTTCCGGTCGTTATTCTCCCGAATATTTCGATTGCATTCGCTCCGCCGCGGGCGAGTGTGCGCGCGTCACGGTGGAAGAGATCAACGTTCCCAGGTGGATCTACGTCGACTTCGCAAAGAAGAAGCTCAGCGGAACCGACTCCGATGGTGAGCAGAAGACCACCCCGATTCAGAACATTCGCAAGGCCGATGGGCGTTGGTGCATGGCTCCTGATCCCGGTGCATCATGGAGGCGAATCCCCTGATCTGGAGTCGCCAGCTGTGACGTACCCGAAGCGGAGCCAGTACAAGTACGCCAAGTCTCGATACCGGGTGCGGAATTGGCGTAAGTACGAGGCGGGCCTACGTAAACGCGGCGACCTCACCGTCTGGCTCTCTGACGATGCCCTCGACTCCTGGAGGGCTCCACCCAGCGGGAAGCCCGGCGGCCAGCGGACCTACGCAAAGATCGCGATTGAGGCAGCCCTGACGATCCGTATGGTCTTCCACCTTCCACTCCGACAGACCGAGGGCTTCCTGCGGTCCCTGGTCCAGATGCTCGAGGTGGAGATCCCCATTCCCGACCATACGACTCTGTCCCGGCGCCTCAAGGAACTCGGCGAGATCCGGTACCACAAGCTCGCGACGGATCGACCGATCCATCTGCTCATCGACACCACGGGTCTCAGGGTCCACGTCGGACATCTGCGAAAACCGCCGAAGCAGAGGGCCTGGCGAAAGCTGCACCTCGCCGTCGATGCCGGCACGGGTGAGATCGTCGCCTCGGATCTGACATCTCGTCGAACGCGTGACTCGGCTCGGCTACGCACACTGCTTGGGCAGATCGAGCATCGAGTGGCCTCGATATCTGCCGACGGTGCGTACGACACCAACGGTGTCTACGAGGCGGCTCAAGAGAAGGGCGAGGGGCGAGCAGTCAGAGTGCTCATTCCACCTGGACGTAGCGCTCGGCTGAATCCCAGGCCGTCGGCCGCATTGAGAGAGAGGAATCG